>Ga0126335_1002096_pt1 | contig 11683 bp, 8 predicted proteins | sample OlaspJWI45metaG_FD_108409 | JGI IMG/M metagenome (GOLD analysis project Ga0126335, IMG submission 108409) | Marine gutless worms symbiont microbial communities from Oahu, Hawaii - Olavius sp. 1 OAHU.JWI-45 metaG | ecosystem: Host-associated > Annelida > Digestive system > Unclassified | place...
ACGGGACCTCCCCTTGAAAAGCAGCGCCAGAGACTTCTGGAAACAAAGATAGACTCGTTTCTGAAGGTGGTTGCTAAAACATATGGTTTATTGCCAAAACCGCAAATCTAAGAGGAGTTTGTACTAGGCATGGATGGGCGTACGCTATACCTAAAAGACGGACTCAAACGAGTCACTCACAAAAATGACTCGAGCCAGTACTTGAAAGTGCTCGGACGGGCTGACTGGATTCGCACGCATCTGTTCCCCAGTTATAAAACGACCCTAGTTAAAAAGCCCCTTGTCGCGCCTCCGAGGAGTAAGAAAACGCAGGCTGAATTGACTAAAGTGAAGGAGCAATTCCCTGCTGCAACTGAAACAATTGAGCCTGTCGACTTACTGCAGCGCACCAGCGACGTTGATATAGCTGTAAAAAGACTAGTCGATGCGGCTACCAGTGCCCACGACGAAGACGCTCTTCCGTTGCGTCAGTTATTAGGGCTTGACAAGGCGTACAGGGCATCCGTGGTGCTCTGGTCGACAATCTGGCAAGGCTCTCTCAGCTAGACACCGATATCGCCCAAGCAGAACAAGAACTCGAGGGCGAAGAGGTGGCCAACGACCCGGAAAAGAAGCAGCGCATACAGGCGCTGCTTGATCGGCTGCGAGACGAGCGATCGTCCCGCTTTGAGGCAGCCGCAGCGAACCGTGACGCTCTCCGTTCACAATTCTCTCGCATTCGCGAGACAGTCGAGCGGGTACTAAACGAAGATACGACGTTGCCAGAGCGCCTTCGTACGCTGTTCCGTGAGCAGGGAGTTACTATCGCGTCGCTCCTCACAGCGTTAGGATTCATCGTGTCGACCAATTGTGCTGGCCATCTAGAACGTCGTCGGTGTGACGACGCCACCAACGCCAAGTTCCGGAGGGGTCAAAAAACCATTCAAGACCCTCGCCGGTTGGCTGAAGGCGCTGGCCGGAAAGGTGGCTGCGGCGCTGCCTGGAGTTATTGGTGCCATCGTCTCTTGCGGCTGCGGTGTTTCTTCGAGATTATCGCCAGAGATAGTAGACAATGCCGGCGCCGATTGCCGCGACCGTGAGAAGCGTTTTTGTAAACTGATCAGTACAATTTTGTCTGATTGACACTGTTTAGTTGTTTGCCAACATAATTCATGAGCAAATTTCATCTTGAGACAGCACAGAAAACAGACCATAGGGCCTATTATTTCTACAAGGTAGTGTAGGAACACACACGCAATAGGTGCTGTGGACAGTATATGCATTGTTTTGTTGGGAATCTATTCAGGTGTAAGTCTGCCAAAAGTTATAAAATTTGGTTGAGATTTAACAAAGCTATATCAATTTAAAGATAGATAAGATAGATAAGTGTATAGCAGTTTGTATAAATACCTACACCGCTACGTGAAATCACATACCATATGGGATCACACAGTGTTACCTGCCACCCGGCAGAGGTGACTTTCCCGTCTTTACCCCAGCCTAAGCTGGTACTCGATTTAGCGACCCCGAAGGGATGCAAGGCTGAGTTGACCTAGGCACACTGGGTGCGAACATCATTAATTTAACATCAAGCAAATGGAAACGTGCAGTTTTTTGGGCCACCCTGTATACACAGCACATTCTGTATACAGGCAGCTCAGCAGTGCATGACACTAATTGCGTCCAGAATCTCTTCATGCTTCGCTTAATTATCTGCGTGAGCCGGGGAACAGATGCCTTATAGGGTGTGGCATTAAAAATCACTCCCCTAAGTAAAATTTAAAACTACAAGGCATATGGAAGTAATTACCTACCAATACCTGTAAATTTCATTGTAATATTTTGTTGAAAAATAAAAATATAGCTGTGGGAATTCAAAAGTGCACTTCATTGAGTGAACAACTCAAGTAGGCCTGCTAGTAGGCTAACCGAATAACCGTATCCGTTGTAAAGGAAAATTGACAGAAGTGACAGCTTAACGCTGCTAGGATCAGTTCACAGAATGTCAATCGACTGTTTTAATGTGTGACTGATAATGCTTTGTGTTCTATTGTATGTACCGAGTGGGCCAAAAAACCGACCCCCCATATATTAAGCCAATTATCATATTTTAACGTTCAGTTAGAAGTAAAATTCACGGTGCATTCTAAAGCTTAAATCATTTCTGACAATTCCATATAAACTTTGAACACATCTTTAAGCAACTGGTATCGGATAAATGAAAACGACCCATTCTGTTTGACCGACGTGTTAACTGATCAAGCGCTGAGACTTCTAATTATGCATGCAACTGTGAAATTTAATTACAATCGCCGAACATCTATTAGAATTATAACTAGATAAAAATTCTAACTAACTGATTAATTACCCATCACTGATAACAAATAAAACTACGTTATACTAGGGTCTCAAAAATGGCGTATTTGGTAATCGGCTTTTGTATGACAAATCTCATCAGATTTCCAAAATTCTTTCACTGTTGGAAAGAGCATGAAATTTCCAACAGACTGAATATTTTACACCATCAAGCATGAAGCATGTTGTCATACTACCAAGGAAAGTTGCCAAAAATTCGTTAACAATTACAAAAGACAACTCAAAAATCACAGTCACACTATCAAATTCAATCCCTCATTTCCTAGAGCTGTAGACTTTGACTCCTTTCTGTGAGGAGACTCGTGCATGCTTCGTTAACAGAGCCCCCACACCGGCCCTTCCATCCACGCAGAGACACCTGCACACACACACACACAGCAGCAGTAGTAGTAGTTATAGTAGTAATCGTAGTACATGTACTGTAGTAGTAGTAGTAGTAGTAGCAGACAGGGTTGCAGTTAGAAAAGGAACCAGAATGCTGACTTCATGGCAAGCGCGGTAGCCTATAACGAAAATCTGGGGGGTCCAGTGGCAGAGCCCCTGGTCAGGGGGCGAAGCCACCTGCAGCTGAAAAACCTTTCCGTTGCTGTGCACCTAACGGAAGTTTCCATGTGCAGTTTGTCACTTGGGAGAAATTACTGTTTGTCTACTCGCCATAATTTAGTTTTTTTCCCGGTACTGCTAGTGTCACAATCTGTGTGTCTATCCGGCCATCTGTCCGTCTTTCTTTGGTTGTATTAGTCTAGTCTAGTCTAGTCAGTTGTGTTTGTGTGGTTCTCTGTCTGTACATTTCTGTATGTATCTCTGTCTGCTTTATTTGGTACTGGTCCAGTCACGTGTTTGTGTAATTTTCCGAGAATGTAGTTTGTGCTGCCCGAGACTCCAAGAGGCAGAGAGAAAAAGAGCGCAGTGGCTGGGTGCATGATACATGCTATGTTGGCATTAGCCAAATGTCTTGTTTCATATTGCAAGCAGCCTAGTAATTAGAAACTACAGCTCTAGAATTACAATAAGATACGGACGAATCAAAGCAGTCAAAGTTGCAGCAGCACTAACAGAGTACATTACTCGACATAAGGAATGAGTTCTTCCAGTGTCCACTTGTCTTTGGTCTTGAACAACAGCTGAAATCTATTAAACATACCGACACAGCCTGCCATACAAACAGCAATGCAACTAACTCCATAATGTTCCAGTTCATGCCGCAATACTGCTGACATTTACAGCTGAGTGTTTCACGTGTCAGTATTATGCCACTTACTTAAGAGATCCTAGCATGAATAGAAGCACAGAGGCAGGGGTGCAGAGAAGTACCAAAGTGTAAAATATCTGGAAAAGTGCAAAGTGTTTCCCTGGAAATTATACGCACGAATACACATTTCGAACGAGTGCGGCGGCCACAAACACATCTCTAGACAATAAGTCGATATAGCGATCAGCAATCAAAGGCAATTAACAGATAGGCATGTGCATGGCAATCAATTCAGCAATGTCACTTGTTGTTAAGTGTGAAGTACCTGCCAAAATGCGAAATGAAGTCGCCAACTGACAAAAAATGACAATACATAAAGGTCACAGACTCTAGGTATGTCGGCAGTCATAATTCATTCCATCGCGATATCCAAGCATATATACAGACGTTAGTTGATTTTCGCTTCTGGAAAAAATGTCACCTGACTTATTCGCAATTTGTTAGTGGCACACACCTAGGTACTGCCGATTGATTGTGTTACTTTTTTGTAATTTTGTTCGAATTTGGAATGGCGTGTGGCCCAATACGTTCACACACAGTGTATGTGCAGTGAAACAAAACTGCATTTCTTCAGCTTTCAGAAAATTTTCCAGCTTGTACCACTACCACATCTGCTGTGTTGGTTTTTGTACACTAACAAAAACAAAGAACTAAATGTTATTAAATGCTGTTTACATAAAATATATGCATGAATAACTCGCTCATTAAGTGAGCATGCATTCGTAATTTAAGTGGTTGTTGCGAAAAAGATGTCAGGGTGCGGAGGGTGTCTGGAAGAGCAGCAAAATAAGTTTGAGGGTGAAGATGCAATTGCGTGAATCAGTCATTTTATCGACTTTCCTGTACAGTGCAGAATTGTGGCCGCTAGCAACAACATTATTGAAATGACTGGATGCTGCCCATCACAAATAGCAATGAAGCATGTTATGTATCTTCTGGAAAGACAGGATAACAATCGAGGAAGTCAAGGCAAGAACCAAACAACACAGCATTGCAAGCACTCTCAGTGAAGAAGACTACGATGGCTTGGTCACGTGTTGCGAATGGATCACCAGCGCATTCCACAGCAAGCACTACACTGGGAGGTTCAAGGCTTCAAGAGGGGATCGGGTCGGCCAAGAACAAACTGGAGAGGCGTAGTCAAGAAGGATCTGCAAAGAATGGGACTCACCTGTGAGGAGGCCGAGGTGACAGGTCTCGACAGATTGGAATGGCGTCGGCGTGTGGCCCAATACGTTCACATGGATGCGGGATGAACAAAGGACCAAGGAATCACCTACTTAACACATCTCTCAGAAGGCTATTCAGCAATTCCTTCGATCGTTCCCACCTCCTCGTCGTTCATCAACAATGTGCAACCAAATTACGTAACACTGTCGTCACTCCGAACTCTACATGTTTACCTTGCACAATTTTCTCTGCACAGAAGGCCCAGCATTTTACATGTTGGCACTTCCCGACAGCCCACACTTTACATGTGCCAGAAGCACAGCAACTAGAGTTTGTGCAGGACAAGTTGAATACTTATGCATGTCAATCAGTCAATTATGCCTGTGTGTGTATCAGTCAGTAGGGTTGGACATGCCACTCAACACAAAACAGGTCTTTCCATGCAATCAACTGCACTGATACTGACAATAAAACTGAGGAATAGAATAAAACATGCACAGGAACCTCGACACATTTCACACAAATAACTGTCAGCAGACACAAAACATGAAGCACTCGTTTAGTCATGTTTATGACACCTGGACAGCAAACAGACTGTGTCTACTCTTGCAGCCCCAACCACAGCCCACACTGCAGAAGGCAGCATTGCAACCAAATCTGAACCTTATTAAAATGCAAAAAAATGCATTGCAGTATATAGAAGAAAAAGTAAAATCTTTCTCAAGCCCAGTGGCCCACAGGATTGAGCTGTTCTCTGTTTCTGTAGCCCTCAGCCAGACACAAGCTTACACTGCGAACCACCGATGAGGGGCTAGTGTATCACATGGCGTGTCAGACATTAGGCCAGTACCAAATTGCACTGATTGGTGACAGGCACATAGGTGCAAATAACTTGCCCAAGGTTACTATGCAGGGATACCTGGTGGGACTTGAACCCGCGACCTACTGGTCACAAATCCACTGCCTTACAGAGTGAGCCACGATGCAGAGCCATGCACTACTGCATATGAGAGCAAATGCCACTATAGCTTTCACAAAATCAAGCAATCCATTCCCCTTACCCGACTTATCTGAGACATTGACTGCAACCATCCATAACTGAGTGTTGAGATTAACGAATCACCATCGCCTTGTGGAGGCTTGCTCAGTGTAAATCCCGCTGTCATATGACAGCGGGATTTACACTGAGCACGTCACGGGCTACATTCCCAGGATGCTACTTGTATCTACCCCGGAGTGGGCACTTAGCACAACTGTACACAACTGAACTAACCTTTCATCGACGTCCTGTGGCAGCTCAGACAGAGGGAAGTATGATATAATGGCAGGATTTACACTGCGGTCAACCAGAGCCAGACCCTACAGACAACACGACACCGTAGTCCCCAAGCTTCTAATGGCATAACTTCAACAATATGTAACTTATTTGCACAAACATTGCCACACCGAAGTGGAAAATAATACTGTGTGAATCACTACGGGAAATGTGACAAAATGACCAAGCTGTCAATGTAATGTCCATGTCGGTACAATGTCAAAACATCATCAGAGCAACAGTCCGTGTCACAGCGAGTCATAATTATCCGACTCATATGTTATTGTCATGTAACTTTTGAATAAATAGATAAAAGTGGACGAAATTTATACAAAAACTAGAAAATGCAGCAATTAAGACGTATTGCCACTTATAGCCGCCGTCTCAGAGCTCTCAAAACATCCGACATTCTAAATCAAATCGTTCATACTGACTAAATTTGTGTCAATCAACTACTACTGCCTCGATTCCAGACATCGAGACTGACTCCACTACCTGTCAAGGCTAACAAAGTGTCATCAACAATTGCCACGTGTCATCAACACATGTACGTGCTCATGCACTATAATGCGCTATAATATTACTTGCTTAACATGTGATTGTTTTACGTCGTGACCTTGACCTCTGAACTCATGACCTTCAACATTGGTAGTAAGTCGGCTGTCGCGTGACCAAATCAAGTACCATATTTTAGAAAAACCAAAAAATCTGTGGTGGAATTCACTGAAAGCATTCTTCGTGTGGGGCTTAGCATGAACCCACTTGGAGAGCTTACAGTTCTCTCCTACGCCACTGGCCAAATCACTCATCGACGCCTCAACTCGGCACTCGTCGCTAGCGAACTAAAACTTTACCACATAACCGCCCCAGCCGCCATCCAAAATTTAAAAAAGGCCACGTGACTTAGATTAGGCCCATTGACCTAGTTTTACATTTGTAGATAGCAGTTTCGTAAAAAGTATGCGCACCAAATTTGAAGTGTCCAGCTTGCGTTGCGAAGGTATAGAAAAATCTGTGAAGATAAAAAGTCGGTCTCGTGACCTAGTTTATGCCTCTTTTTGACCTACATTTGTATTGCTTATTACCTACTCCTTACAATCTATGAAAGCGTTAAATTTGAATCGAACAGCTTTAGCCATTTGAAAGATATATTCACAGGGGTCTATGAATTTAAAATTGAGGTCACCTGAACTGTGTCACGTCCTCTTTGACCTATTTTTTGCATGCCTTGAAAATCACAACACAAATTTGAAGTCTCTAGCTTCAGCCGTCGCGAAGATATTGAGAAATCTGTGAAATTAAAAAAGCGGTCTCGTGACCTAGATTATGTCCCCTTTTGACCTACATTTGTATTGCTTATTACCTACTCCTTACACTCTATGAATGCATTAAATTTGAAGCCTATAGCTTCAGTTGTTTGAAAGATATATTCACACGGGTCCGTGAATTTAAAATCGAGGTCACCTAAACTGGGTCACGCCCCCTTTGACCTACTTTTTGCATGCCTTGAAAATCACAACACAAATTTGAAGTCTATAGCTTTAGTTATTCCAAAGACATTGGGGTTCGTAAAATTAGGCGTCATGCACCATCTTCAATTAGATCCTAAATTGGTTTCCACAATTCCGTTGCTTTCCTGGAGCCACACAGTACCATCTTGTGAAATTCAAATGCAATCTGTCGACGTGCAGCTGAGTTAGAACGATGTAACCATTTTTCCAATTGTCGCACTTTAGGGGACCTAACTGAGCAAATGGATCTCAGTGAGATGGGGGCCCTAGATGCATGGGGTCTGCGGCAGACGAGAGCCCAGACATTGATGCAATACACTATTGTTTTAGCCTTTTGAATTTTTGCTCCATTTTTAAATCAGAGTGCTCAAAGTGCGAGTGGGGTCGAAAACGAAGGTAAAATTTCACACTATTTGACCCCCTGTAAAAAAGGAGGGCTGGTTGAGAGGTCTGCAAAGATTATTCGTGTGACACCTCCATTCTAAGCATTGGTATACTTTATACCCGGCGGATATTGGCAGTTTCTTCACACCGAGTGTGGTTGACTAAAAACTAGAAAATGCACAATTACGATGCGCCACTTATAGCCGACGGCTCGGGGTACCCGAAACACCCGACATGCTAAATCGCAGTATGCCAGCACAGCAGCAACATGACACCTCTAATTAGAGACTCATTTGAGTATATAGGCGCTATATAAATAAGTTTATCTATCTATCTATCTAATTGACGACAATCGTTTGCAGTTACTGAATTCATATCAGCAGGCATCAACAACTACTGCCTCGACTGCAGACAGCGAAACCAACTGCACTGCCTGAAGTCACTCAGAAAGTGTCATAAACATTAGGCACGTGCTCATGTGCTATGATGCGTGGTGAAGCGTGACTCACTGATATGCCATAATATTACTTTCTTGACTTAAAGTGGATCTCGTTTTCATGTCATGACCTTGACATTTGACCTCATCACCTTCAACGTTTGTAGCGCATCGACTGTCGCATGACCAAACCGAGTACCAAATTTTAGAAACACTGAAAAATCCACGGCGCAATTCACCGGAAGCATTCTTCATGCGGGGCTTAGCTTGGACCTACTTGGGGAGCTTAGAGAGGGCTTCTCCAACACCCAATAGCCAAATTTAAACTTCTCACAACTTCAGCGCTGGCTCCTTGGCGCCTTGACTGATGTCGTGCCTTCAACACTCGTCGCCAGCTCCAGAAAACTTTGGGCCATAACCACTTCAACCACCATCCAAAAATTTAAAGACAGGTCATATGACTTAGGTTACGCCCCTTTGACCTAGCTTTAGCCATTACAGAGTTTTTCACAGCAGTCTGCTAATTTAAAAGGTATCCAGGTGACCTAGTTTTTGACAACTATGACCTAGTTTTGCACTCCTTGATAGTACTCACTATAGGCAATGCGCACACCACATTTAAAGTGTGTAGCTACAGTCATTACAGAAATATAGAAGAAATGCCAAAATCTACAAGTAGGTTACTGTGACCCAGATAATCTCACCTTTTGACCTACTTTTGTACTGCTTATTTTCCACTCCTTGCAGTCTATCTGCATGCTAAATTTGAACCCCGTAGCTTTAGCAATATGAGAGACATTCTGTAAATTTTAATCTAGGTCAACTAAACTGGGTCAGTTTCCCTTTGATCTAGTATTATGCATGCCGTCAAAACTACTCATCGTCATCGGTGCATACACCAAATGTGAAGTCTCTAGCTCTTGCCATTCAAAAGATACAGGGGCTAGTATATTAAAAATATGGCCGTCGTCCGCCATCTTGGATTTGACCCTAAGAATGTTTGGACAATTCGCATCTTCCCTGGAGCCACAGAGTCCCATCTTGTGAAATCTGAATGCAATCTGTCCAGTGCGGCTAAGTTCAAGTGATGTAACCCTGATCATGATCATTTGTTAAGCAAATGTTTCTCAGAGTTGGGGGCCCTAGACGTACAGCATCTACGGCAGATGAGAGACCAACGATGCTATACATTATTGTTTTAGATTTTTGATTTCCTGCTCTGTTTTTAAATCACAGCACTCGGAATGCAAGTACGGTCAAAAACTTCACACTTTCACACTTTTTGACTAGAGACCGGCACGGTAATGGAAAATTAACCCATCCCCATCTGTTACCGCACAAGTTGTATTCATCCCCATCAGACCTGGTTTCCATTCCCATCCATCACTGCAACACTTTCTTTCCATACCCATCCGTCCTCCAGTCCAAATCCAAAACACACCAGAACTTATCACAAATGCATTTCTGGCAGTACTGACTTTAATGGCCATTGTAATACAAAGTGGTCATTGTAAAAAATCTATCAGTTCCGTACTACATAGTACCAGTATTCCACGTTTTATAGGCAGTCCTATTTCAGCCCATGGATGAACAGCAATCCATCTACACTGTCTCCGCTGAGAAATGCGTGTTTTATAAAATTCTGTTTCCACTACCGTGGTAAAAATCAACTGTTCCTGCAGTACTACTGCAACCACTCTCCCCATTGCCGCGGTATTACCCCAGCAGTTGTTTCCATTACTGCGGTAAATCCGTGGTTACTGTATATTGCCACTGTCCCCATTACCATGCAGATCTCTATTTTTGACCCCGTGCCAAAATATGGGAGAGCTGGTGGAGAGGTCTGTAGGGATTATTCGTGCCACACTTCGGTTCTAAGCGTTGGTATACTTTTTACTAGGCGGCAATCAGCAGTTTTGTCACATTAAGTGTGGGTAACTAAAACAAAGATTCAAAGGTAAAACATATAGCCTCCGGCAAAGTTTTGTGTTATCCTATGCTAGACCTACAAAATTTCAGGCCACACCTTTAAGAAGACTAACATGAAGTCAACTTGTCCGAAACCAATTCGATCACAGAAACGAACGCTAGCTGCAATGAAAATCACTAAACCATGTAACTGTCCAGGAAATGGTCTAGGCTAAAATGATGGAAGAATCTACTATGTTCAAAGTGTGCACAATGCATTTTGACACACGCACGCAAAAACTGCCTGACTGTAAATGATGTCACACTCTTATGCAGAATTACACGGTAAAGGCAGGAGAGGTTGTCGAATCAAAGAGCAACTACAAAATTCCATGTAACAAAATTACATATTGATCAAGCAGCCGGACCTCGACTCTACTGATCCACGGTCTTACAGGCCGATTTCCAATTTATCGGTGGTGTCCAAGCTTCTCAAGCGTAATGTTTTTCCGCAGCTCTACAGCTACCTGTCTGCGGCAGACCTTCTGCCACGCTTGCAGTCTGCATATCGGACACATCACTCTACTGAGACGGCCGTGCTGAAAGTACTGACAGACATTCTGTATGCAGTCGATGACGGCTGCCTGTCTGTCCTCGCCTTGCTCGACCTGTCCGCGCCACGTGATACAGTCAACCATGACATCCTGCTGACTCGGCTTAAGGTCTAATTTGGTATCGGTGGAGCTGCGTTGGACTGGTTACAGTCCTACCTGACGAGCAGGCTGGAGTGTGTGCGATGACTGGTTCGGCTCGGTCGACACATAAAACCGTGCGGTTTGACATGCATCAGGATCTGTCCTGGGCCCCCTACTGTTCATCTTATACACTGCTGGCTTGATCGATCTCATTGAGGGATATGGTCTTAACCCTCATCTATATGCTGACGATACGCAGATACATGGCTCCTGTCGCTTTGGGTCTGCTAACCAGCTACAGTCCACCCTGTCAGCTTGCCTGGATGAAGTGTCTGACTGGATGCTGTTGAAACGTCTACAGCTGAACACTGCGAAAACAGAGATCCTCTGGTGTTCGACCAACCGTTGGCAGAACCATCTGCCATCTGCTGCTGTTCGTGTCGGAGAGAACTACGTGCTGCCCTCGACAACTGTTCGCGACCTTGGAGTTCTCATCGACAGCAATGTCGCTGTGTGGTCTCATGTGTCGCGTACGGTGTCCGGATGTTTTGCTGTGTTACGACAGCTCCGACGCTCAGTGTTTGATTCTGTGTTCCATTCGCTGGTCGTGTCGCTGGTTATGCCACGTCTCGACTACTGCAACGCAACACTCGCAGG
>Ga0126335_1002097_pt1 | contig 11680 bp, 7 predicted proteins | sample OlaspJWI45metaG_FD_108409 | JGI IMG/M metagenome (GOLD analysis project Ga0126335, IMG submission 108409) | Marine gutless worms symbiont microbial communities from Oahu, Hawaii - Olavius sp. 1 OAHU.JWI-45 metaG | ecosystem: Host-associated > Annelida > Digestive system > Unclassified | place...
CACCTCACTGTCAAAAAAGATATTTGCTTATATAAGAACCGGACCCCACGTATCGGGCTTGTCCAACCACAGGATAAGATCGTGGTTCGCTTCGCTCACACAATCTATCCTTATTCGTTATCATTTGTATGTATATTGTATTATAGTTAGGGCCGTTCTTCAACCCTTTAGAACCTGCTTTGTCTTGACATTATTGGCCCTGGCGCAAATACCGACCGGATTCTATACCGTCATAAAAGAGGTCATATGAACATTGAGCATTTAAGAACCATTGCCGACCAGCTGGGCCTTCTAAAGACGCAGGTTAAAGCAGTCGCTGAACTTCTGCAGGAAGGCGCCACCGTTCCGTTCATCGCCAGATACCGCAAAGAAGCGACCGGGAGCCTGGACGAGGTGGCAATTACGACCATTCGTGATCGACTTCACCGGCTGGCGGAACTCGACACACGCAGATCAGCCATACTGAAGTCCCTTGAAGAACACGGTCATTTGACCGATGTGTTGGCGGAAAAAGTTCGCGCGGCCCAAACCATGGCTGTCCTGGAAGATATTTACCTGCCTTACCGTCCCAAAAGACGCACTCGCGCAACCATTGCCCGCGAAAAAGGATTGGAGCCCCTGGCATCGACCCTATTCGATCAAAAAGGAACCGATCCCGAACAGGTGGCATTGGACTTCATTGATCCGGAAAAAGGTATCGAATCAACCGATGATGCACTTGCCGGCGCACGCGACATCATCGCCGAGATGATCAACGAAAATCCGGTCGCCCGGGAAAGATTGCGCGAACTTTACCGGCACAAGGCCTTGATTACAAGCCGGATGGCCACCGATATGGAAGAGACCGGTGCCAAGTATCGCGATTATTTCGACTGGGCGGAACCAGCGATCAAATCACCCTCGCACCGAATTCTGGCAATGCGACGCGGCGAAAAAGAAGATATCTTGAATCTAACGATCGCCCCCCCTGCTCAGGAAGCTATCGATATCCTGACCGGGTTGTTCGTCCGAACCGACGCTGAAGATGCTGCCCAGGTCAAGCTGGCCATCAACGACGGGTACAAACGCCTGCTCTCACGCGCAATGGAAACCGAGATGCGCCTGGAGACCAAAATGCGGGCTGATCAACAGGCGATTGCCATATTTGCCGAAAATCTGCGCCAGTTGCTGCTGGCCCCGCCGCTGGGAGCCAGGCGGGTGATGGGCATCGATCCCGGATTTCGAACCGGGTGTAAGGTCGTGTGCCTGGACCGGCAGGGCAAATTGCTCCACCACGATACGATCTATCCGCACACCGGACAGAACGGTGCCCGCGAGGCAGCCGAAAAACTTCTACAAATGCGCCGCAATTACAGAATAGAGGCGATTGCCGTGGGTAACGGCACTGCCGGACGGGAAACTGAAACCTTTGTCAAAGACCTGCCGGATTCTCAAAATACCCCCATCCTGCTGGTTAACGAAAGCGGAGCGTCGGTTTATTCTGCCTCCGAAGTTGCCCGCCGGGAATTCCCCGATCTGGATCTGACCGTCCGGGGCGCAGCTTCCATCGGCCGGCGCCTGATGGATCCGCTGTCCGAACTGGTTAAAATCGATCCCAAGTCGATCGGTGTCGGACAGTACCAGCACGATGTCGATCAGACTGCCCTTAAAAAGAGTCTGGATGACGTCGTTATCAGCTGCGTCAATGCCGTAGGGGTGGATGTCAACCGGGCCAGTGCGGAACTGCTGTGTTACGTATCCGGACTCGGTCCGCGGCTGGGAAAAAATATCGTTGCTCATCGCGATGAAAACGGGCCGTATGAGGACCGGGAACACCTGAAAATAGTACCGCGCCTGGGCCCCAAAGCCTTTGAACAATCAGCCGGTTTTTTGCGGATACCCGGCGGAAAGAACCCGCTCGACGCCAGTGCGGTGCACCCGGAAAGCTATGCCATCGTCGATCGCATGGCTGCCGAACTAAAATGCAATGTCTCCGATCTGATTCAGGACACAGAGCTGCGCTCCCGGATCGATATTCAAAAATATGTCACCGATACCGTCGGTTTACCGACGCTTGAAGACATTCTCCAGGAATTGGCCAAACCGGGCCGGGACCCACGCCAGGAGTTTAAAACCGTTGAGTTCACCCAGGGTATAGAATCGATCGGGGACCTGAAAACCGGAATGAAACTGCCGGGTGTCGTTACCAACGTCACCGCCTTCGGGGCATTTGTGGACATCGGTGTTCATCAGGACGGTCTGGTGCATATCAGCGAACTTTCAGACCGTTTTGTCAAAGACCCGTCAGATGTTGTCAGCGTCCGACAGCAGGTCAATGTGAGCGTTTTGGATGTGGATATAGAACGAAACCGAATTTCACTATCGATGAAATCCGAACCGGGCCGCAAAAAAGACAGCCGGAAGAAAAAACCAATCCGCCAGGCCCACGGCGGACAAGCATCCGGGGTTAAAACCAGGACCCGGCCAAAATCAAGCCGCCCCGGGCCAACCCAACCGAAAAAAACACCGTTTCACAATCCGTTCGTGGAGGCATTGCGCAAGAAATGAATCCGGGTTGCGGGTTACGCGATACGGGTTGCGGGTTACGAATTTCGGGTTACGGGTTGCGGGTGTCGAGTTGCGGGTGGCGAGTTACGGGTTGCGGGTTACGGGTTACGGGTACGCTGATGCGCTGTCTTTCTTGTATTTTTTTAATTCGTGAAAATTTGTGTAAATTCGTGGCTATTTAATTTGTGGGTTACGGGTTACGGGTGGCGAGTTACGGGTTGCGGGTTGCGGGTGGCGGGTACACTGATGCGTTGTCTTTCTTGTATTTTTTTAATTCGTGAAAATTTGTGTAAATTCGTGGCTATTTAATTTGTGGGTTACGAGTTTCGGGTTGCGAGTTACGGGTGGCGGGTGGCGGGTTGCGGGTGGCGGGTACACTGATGCGCTGTCTTTCTTGTATTTTTTTAATTCGTGAAAATTTGTGTAAATTCGTGGCTATTTAATTTGTGGGTTACGGGTTACGGGTGGCGAGTTACGGGTTGCGGGTGGCGGGTACACTGATGCGCTGTCTTTGTTGTATTTTTTAATTCGTGAAAATTTGTGTAAATTCGTGGCTATTTAATTTGTGGGTTACGAGTTTCGGGTTGCGGGTTGCGGGATATTGAAGCACAGCGCTGTCACATTAGAAGTTCTGATTGCGGAATTCGGAGTTCTGAGCTATAAAATCGCTTCGCTTCAACTAATGATGAACAGGATATGGGTCATGGGTAAAAGGTTATAGGTCGAGGAATCGCTGTCGCTCGATCTTTTGTAATCATATCGTTGAGCTCTATTAATATGAAATGGGGTAAAGGAATAGACTTAATCCGGGATGCTTGTCCACCATGGGTCTGGCGGTTTGGTCATTTTTTTTATAATCTTTTGCCTTATACCCTAAACCGTATACCATAAACCTTTTACATTGTATCGTGTCTTTGTCACAACGGACAACTGACAAAGGACAACGGGCCAGGCCGAAGGCGTACTATGCGAGCCGTAATCCAGAGAGTGACTGAAAGTACTGTGCGCGTAGAGGGCAAGGTTGTTGGGGAGATTGGTCCGGGGTTGCTTGTCTTGTTGGGGGTCGGGCAGTCAGATGCGACGGCCGATGCCGATTACCTGGCTGCCAAACTGAGCCATTTGAGGATCTTTGAAGACGCAGCCGGCAAGATGAACCGCTCGCTCCTGGATGTCGACGGTCAGATGCTGGTGGTTTCCCAGTTTACATTGCTGGGGGACTGCCGCAAAGGGCGGCGGCCATCATTTGCCCATGCAGCCAAACCGGAGAAGGCCGAACAACTCTACGAATATTTTGTTCAAAAGGTCGCTCGGACGGGCATCAAAGTGGAGACCGGTCAGTTCGCTGCTAAAATGGCCGTCTCCCTGGTTAACGACGGGCCGGTGACGCTGATCGTGGAAAGTAAGTGAAAAGGGCTTGGTCAGTTTGTCCGTTTAGACTGTTTGGTCGGAATCATAATCGAAGCCGACATAATGGCAGAGTTGCCTCACTGACTAAACCGACCCAACGGACTCAACTGTCTAAACCCAATTGTTTGGGCAGGGCCCATTCCAGAAACTGGGTGTAAACCTTCCAGCTGTTGGGCCCGTATCCACCGGCCATGAGAAAAGCCGCCGGAATGCGGCGGGACCGAAGGAATTCGTATACAAGCCGGTCCCGCTCTTCAAGCTGGGCCAGTGACAATTTCATTTCCTGGGTGGATGGCAATTCGTCCTCGGCGAACGCATCGGCACCGTCAACCACCACCGCCAGATCCGGATGCTGGATCTGCTCCAGCCTGTAGAGGCCGTCTGACAGCCATTCGATATACTGGCCCTCTTGCCCGGCGGCAACAGGAATATCCACGTCACTCGGAATGAATGACGGGTGGAGACGGCCGGCAGCATCCCGTTTGCGAATATCCATGGGCCAGCCGTGGGCCATGTGCACGCTCAAGGTGATTATGGTCGGATCATTTTCCGTGATCGCGGCCGTGCCGTCACCTTTGTGCGCATCGACATCGATCACCCAGACATTGCGGACCAATTTCTCGGCTTGAAGCTTGCGAATGGCGATTACGATATCATTTAAAACGCAAAATCCGTGACCAAAGGTGTGGTGTGCATGATGCATTCCACCACCAAAGTAAAAACAAAAGCCTTCCGCAAGCGCCAGGCGGCAGGCTTGCACGGTGCCACTGACCCGCTCCAGAATGTGTTTGAACAGCATTTTCAAAGGACGCTCGGCGCGGCTGGGATCAAAGCGATAATAGTTGCCGCGATCATCGATCAGCTCAAATGTTTTTACAATGATCTCTTCCAGCTGCTCGGAATAAAGCTGTTGAACGTAATCCTGCGAATGCACGCGCAAAAGGTCTTCCCTGGTAATCGGCTCCGGCGTCAACTTCACATACCAGCGGTCAACACACTTCCCAAGCACTGAATTATTCCGAAGCATCTCAAGGCTTTTGGACGCTTTACTGTCATGAATGGGAATCAAGATACCAAAGTCCACCAAACTTGCGGATTGATTTTCATTGTATAAGATCATGATTGATTCTGGATCAAGGAATCCTGTCTGTTATTAATTATAGACGGCTCAGCGCATATTAATAAGGCAGGATCATTGTGACGGCAACCATATTCAGGATCAAATGCGGAAAGAGTTTGGATTATATTATGGTTGATACAGGAAAAAGCTACACGGTTTACAGTATAAGGTTTAGGGTATAGGGGACATGATTAAGAAAATGAACAATATCCAACAAGAATTTACGAATATCGAAGGAATGACTCGGGTGCGCTATTTGGGATGAAGATTATGGGAGCGCCAGACCCACGGCGGACAAGAACCCAGAATTTGGTTTATTCCCTCCCCCCAGTTTCAAGTTTCAAGTTTCATTCTGTCAGGCCCTTCTTTCTAATCTATCAATTCCTGCCCCGGCTCTTCCTCGAGGTGATCTTTTTCATCGATCCGTTTCAGGCCTTCCAGCAACAATTCTATGAAAGCGCCGATTTGCTTCGCCTGGCGGTCCTCGTCGGTAATCTGGGGAGTGAATTTGAAACGGCCTTCTTTCTCTGAAAGCACCTGAAAAAAAGCTTCCTTGCCGTTCATCCGATCGTATTCCGCCCGCACCAGTTCGCCCTCTCGAAAACTGAGTGTGGCGGGTCCCTTGGGCAGCAGGAGGGCTAGCTGACCGGTTTTCTGATTCAAATTGAGTGTTTGCAGAAGCTCTGATGGTGTGATTTCTGAAAGTTGACCGATCATTCCGGTGGCGATCTCTTCGGCTCTTACAACATTCGAGCGGGCCAGGCGCTGAGCCAGCATGCGGGCCAGGTAGAGCTGAATAGACGGAAACTTGTTGAGCACGCTCAAAAAGTCACGTCCCCGGATATAGAGGATAATCGCCGGCTCGATCACTTTGATGGTCGCCCCCACCGGATCACCGCTGATCAGGCTCATCTCACCAAAGACATCCCCCATTTTCAGTCTCGACAGACAGCCGCCATCATTATCCAGAACATCCACGGTCCCGGATAAAATGATGTACAAGTTCTGAGCCGGTTCGCCCTTACGCAACACGATGTCATTTGCTGCACATCGTTTAACTTTCAGATATGCCAGCAGGTTTTTCAGATTATGCTTGTCCAGGGCCTGGAAAATCGAAAAGTTGTGCAGCATGCTGGCAATCATGTCAATTTTTTTATAATGGTCGCTGGCATTGGAAACAACATCCGTAGTGCCGGAATTATGACGCTCTAATTCCAGATGCCCCTCACAACCGCTGCACCGGAACCTATCGGCCGGAATATTGTCTATATTTTCGTATTTGATCAACAGCCGTGTCAAATCGCCGACCAGCGTCCGACATGTTTTTTTATCCGTGGGCGGCTTCACCACGGCGGTCGTCACGAAGCTTTTTTCCTTTTCGAAATCCAACAGCAGGGCGTTACCCGATAGTTGAAAGAGATCACCCGTCTTGTAACAGGCGCACTGTTCGCATGCTTCCACACGAAACGTTATCTCAAATCCACTCATAATCGATTCTCACTTTAGCAAGTTTATGCGCATGCGCTGACAATCATGCCACCGTCTATTTCAGTCTTGGCCCGCTAAAGCCGTCCCTTGCAGGCATGACGTTGACAGAATGCGGGTTGGACTCGCTGGTACGGTACAATTTTACAAATAATGTCGTGCTGTTGATGCAAAAAGGATGCGCGATCGGACAAATTACGGTTGTTTTTTCGTTTTTTTTTGCCTGTTGGACCGTTATGTATTGAAAATACAACATAAATTGAATTATTTGAAGTTAAAGTGGTTCGACGGCCACTTTGAGTTGGTCGACCAGCTCATCAAAATGTTCGATGGCACTTTGAATCGGCTCGGGCGAGTGCAGGTCGACACCGGCTTCAATGAGTTCGTCCAGGGGGAACCGACTGCCGCCCATCTTCAAAAAATTCAGATAAGCCCCGCGATCAGCGTCTGTCCCACCCACAACCTGCTTTGCAAGCGCAACCGCGGCTGAAATACCGGTGGCGTATTTATAAACGTAAAAAGCCGAATAAAAATGAGGAATCCGCAGACATTCCAGGGCCAGTTCGGGATCGATGACGGTGGTATCGCTAAAATAGGCGTCGAGTAATTGACGATATGTTTCGGTGATGACATCCAGGGTCAACGGCTGATTGGATTCGATAATGTGGTGGGTCATTTTTTCAAACTCGGCGAACATTGTTTGGCGAAATAATGTCGCGCGGATATTGTCGATCTCGCGATTCAGAATGTAGGCCCGCATCCTGGGATCTTCCCGGTAGCGTTCCAGAAGATGTCTGCCCAGCAGTATTTCATTGAAAGTCGAGGCAACTTCAGCCACAAAAATGGTGTAATCGTGATAAACATAAGGTTGAGACCCTTTAGACAGGTAAGAATGCATCGAGTGGCCGGCTTCATGAACCAGGGTATAGAGACTGTTCAGACTGGCATCTTCATAATTCAGCAAAATATAGGGCGGAGAGTCGTAACATCCGGACGAATAGGCACCGCTGCGTTTGCCGCGATTCTCGAACCGATCGACCCAGCCGCCAAGCAGGCCCTTCTTCAAAACATCTGTATATTCAGTGCCCAGCACCGAGAGCGCTTCGCAGGCAATATCAACGGCCGTATTATAGGGCATGCGAAATTCGATTTCAGGTACCAGCGGCACATAGGTGTCATAAAAATGCAGATCCGCCAGACCCAAAACCTGCTTTCGAAGACTGAAGTATTTGAATAGTGGTTCCAGATTGGTCCGAACGGTGGCAATCAGGTTCTCGTAAACAGATTCGGGCACGTTGTCCCCGAAGAGCGCTGCGGCCCTAAAGGACTCAAAGTTGCGAACCTGCGCGTAAAATCGGTCTTTTTTGACCGAATAGTTCAATGTGGCCGCCAGGGTGTTTTGGTGATCCGCGTAGGCTTTGTAGTATTGTTCAAAGGCATTGCGGCGCACCTCCCGGTTCGGATTCATCAGCAGGGTCGTAAAATTGGCATGACTCAGTTCGATGGTCTTGCCGTCGTCATCTTTAATAAATCCAAATTTAAGGTCGGCATTGTCCAATTGTCCAAATACCTGGCCGGATGCCTGGGTGACCTCCTGGCTGAGGGCCAGAATCTGTTCTATCCGTTCATCGAGGGTATGTGGTTTGAAACGCAGGATTTTCTCCAGATAGAACCGATATTCTGACAGAATCGGTTGGGCCATGAAATCTTCAATCCGTTGACTTGCTATGGATTGAATTTCCGGAACCATGAAACTGGCTGCTTCGGCGGAACGGGCATATAGATTCAGCGACCTTTGCAGCAGCCCCAGGTAGTGCTGATTGGTTTTGTCTTCATCACTTTTCAGATGTGCATAAGTATACAGCTTTTCCATTCGCCGGATGAATGCCAGATGAAACACTGTGGCAGCATGCAGTTTTTCAGCCGATTCGTGCAAACGGCCCTTAAAGGTCTCAATTGCGGTCAGGTCTTTTTCGACCGCTACAAAAAGTTCTTCCCAGAGATCATCGGATTCAAACAGCGCGCTCAGATCCCATTTGTGGCCATCCGGTATTTCTTTTCTGTCCGGTATGGTTCGTTTGCTCATTGATGACCTCCTTTTTGTTAATATTGAATACAGGGTACTGGATGGAAAGTAAACGGTACAGGGTTTATGGTTTAAGGTGCAAGGATAAAGATATTGGATAGTACGCCTTCGGCCTGGTCCGTTGTCCGTGGTCCGTTGCAAAATATACGCGCTGTCGGATACGCTAACGCGTTGTCAAAGCCGATCAGGGTTTGCGGTATTATTTAACGATGCGGTCCAATAATTGCATCATTTATTTGACCGGTGTTTGGAAGTTTGACGAACTACCTTTTTGTACTATTGACTATCAGATAGAACATGGTATTGACAACAATTTGGTATCCGGCGTTCCAAATTCGGAATGCGGAGTGTATTGTGCAGAGTAATTGGGTCGTGACCAATTACAGGGTTTCAGGTTTTAAGTGTTTTGTGTCGGAGTCGCTGCGCTGCAACGTATTGGAACTTTGAAACCTGATTGATCTTGGATATTTGATATAAGATATTGGATCAAGGAATATTGCCTTTTTTTTATTCTTTGCGTCTTGGCGGCTTTGCATGAGGTTTTAATCGACGGAGCGCAACCACTCCGCCCTGAACCGCATACCGTAAACCTTTTAGGTTGTAGCGTTACTTATTTGCAGCGGATCACAGACAATTCACCCGGTGAAATATACGCAGTCATAGCGAGGCGGATTTCACCGGGGCTGCCAACGGACGGCGCCGGAGGCGCAATGGTTCCTGAATCCGTTTAGACGAAGGGGATTCCCATGCTTTACGGCGCCATGAACTCGCCATTGAGACCGATTTTGGAGGAACTGGAATCGATTGCGGCATTGGGGTTCGATTTTCTGGAACTGACGATGGATCCGCCCATGGCCCATTATCGGCAGGTTTTCGAGAACCGGCGAAAAATTCTTTCGGCCTTAGAGCGGCACCATCTGGCTCTGGTATGCCATATGCCTACATTCGTTTCACTGGCTGACCTGACCGAATCGATCCGCAGGGCATCGCTCGAAGAGGTGCTGGCATCGTTGTCCGAGGCCGCCGCCTTGCAGCCGCTGAAAGTTGTACTGCATCCCCCGTATATCAGTGGACTTGGTGTTCATGTACCCGATTTAGCAGCGCAATATGCGACTCAGAGTCTTGCCGCGGTTATTGAACGGGGCCTGGATTTGGGCCTGACCCTGTGCCTGGAAAATATGCCTCCGTCTGCCGGTTTCTGTACCGATGTTGAGGAGATGTCTGTGGTACTTGATAAATTTCCGAAAATCTACCTGACTCTCGACATCGGCCATGCTAACATTGGCCGCACGGGTTCCAAAGGCTGGCAGCGCTGGCCGGACATTTTTTCCGAACGCCTGCATCATTTGCACCTTAGCGACAATCGTGGCCAATCAGATGACCATCTTCCGATCGGTTCCGGGAATATAAATTTTGCCGGACTTATTCGAAAGCTAAAAAAAACCAGATATGACCAAACCATCACGTTTGAAATTTTCAGTGAAGACATGCGTCAATTAAAGCAGAGCAAGGAGATGTTTGAACAGCAATGGGCCTCGACCGGTTAAAAGCGCAATTTAATGGACAAAAAAGTTTGCCGAACACTCAAAATTTGATTCGGCCTGCCCAATGGAGGCACTGCCTGGCAGTCTTTCTCCTTTTGGTTGCCATCAGTGCCCACGCAGTTGAGTTGCAGGCGTCTGATTACACCGCCGTGGAGCGTTTGATCGGCAGTAAGGATGCCATCATCGTCAGTGACCATCAAGGCAAGATTCTGTTATCACACAATGTCGATCAACAGCGTATCCCGGCTTCGACCCTTAAGATACTCACATCCCTGACGGCCCTGAATTACCTGGGTGCCGAATTCCGCTATGTTACAGATTTTTACAGGGATGATCACGACAATCTGATCATCAAGGGTCATGGCGATCCCCTGCTTATCTCCGAGGTCCTGAATGCCATCGCAGGTCGACTGAAGCAGGATCTGACGGGTATCCGGGACATCGTGCTGGACGATTCGTATTTCGCCCAGCCGTTGACCATTCCGGGTGTTTCATCTTCAACTGAACCCTATGATGCGCCCAACGGGGCTCTGTGTGTCAATTTTAACACAGTATTTTTTACAAAGGTCGAGGGTCGTTATGTCAGTGCCGAATCACAGACGCCCCTGGTTCCCTTTGCACTGGATCGCGTCAACGCCTCCGGCCTGGATGAAGGCCGAATCGTATTATCAAACGTGGGTGACGAGTGCACCCTGTATACCGGACATTTATTTAAGCACTTTTTAATTGAGCAGGGCATCGATATGAGCGGCAGCATAAGACTGGGCAAAGTAAATAAAAACCGGGATACCCTGCTATATCGTCATATTTCACCCTATTCTCTGGAGGATATCATTTCCAAATTGCTGGAGCATTCAAATAACTTTACGACCAACCAGATGCTGATAACCACCGGCGTGAAGGTTTTCGGATCGCCCGGTACGCTGACCAAAGGGGTGCGTACCGTGCAGCAATACGCCGAGCAGCACTTGCAACTTGACAGGATACATATCACCGAAGGATCCGGCATTTCACGCCGGAATAGAATAACCGCCGGTGATATGAACAAAGTCTTGAACGCCTTTTATCCTTACCGCTATTTAATGCGCCAGCAGGGCCGGGAATACTATAAAACAGGGACATTGCGGGGAATCAGCACACGCGCCGGCTATATTGAATCGACCGATCAGAAATTTTACCGCTACACGATCTTTATCAATTCCCCGGGCAAATCCGCCCGCAAAGTAACCAGACTGCTGATGAAACAGCTGCACTGACCCGACCATTCTGCGGGCATCTTATAGTCGTTGTCAAAAATGTGTTCCGTTTAGAAAGACCCTACGCCAGTTGAAAAGCAAGCCGGAACCATTATGGAAAAAGTTCGGAGTTCGGAGCCCGCCCTGGTGCTCAGGCGAAAAACGGGGTCGTTATGTCAAGATCATTTTCATTGCTCAGATAATTCGAGATCCGATCTGTACCCAGTTCTGGGCCAGGGTTGTGGAAGCGCTTGCG
>Ga0126335_1002098_pt1 | contig 11680 bp, 8 predicted proteins | sample OlaspJWI45metaG_FD_108409 | JGI IMG/M metagenome (GOLD analysis project Ga0126335, IMG submission 108409) | Marine gutless worms symbiont microbial communities from Oahu, Hawaii - Olavius sp. 1 OAHU.JWI-45 metaG | ecosystem: Host-associated > Annelida > Digestive system > Unclassified | place...
ATCTGCAGACTAGTAAGCACGGCCAAGCACATACAATACAAATTGTACGCGCGCACGCGCGCGATCTTACTATGGCCGCAGCCGGCCATGCCTACGGCATGGCCCGGGCTGCGCCCGGTATTATTAACAATGATAGCTATATGGATCTGACACTGACAACTTATTCTGTAAATATAATGTAAATTTTGCTTGGTTTTAGTATTTTATTTATTGTGATTGTCATTTTTAGCCATTTAGCAACTGGATGGATGGAGCAAAAGAAGATCTAGTTGATATGTTTATCGTCCATACCGTTGAAGAAATACAGGTGTATATCACTATTATTCGTCAATACTCATAACACTCGCAAGGCGAATTCTCGTTATGATAGATGGCCAGGATTTGCAGTATGAATCCTGGTTAGTTGACGTTTAAGCGAAGATAATGTGACAGAGCGATATCTACACCGTGTTACAAAAAACGCTCACCTTTTTTATTCCACTGTAGTGTATTTGGCACACAGTTTACCGAAGTAATTTACAACACAACAATTATTGACATGTCCGTCTCATCTGCGTACTGTTGCTACACTACCTTGGGAAATATTAATTTTTGGTTATGGACCATTTTGGCTGATTTGTTTCGTCAACAAAGCTGTTTAAACGACTTCGAAACGTGACGATGAAATCTGACCAATGAAAGATTTTTACTGTTGCATGCTACCGTGATGTTGAGCTGAATGCTGGTGCAAGAGATGCTTTGTCCAATTGTGCCATTACTGTGACGCTGACATATTCCAGCAAAGCAGTGTGCCAGCACACTGATGTGTGCATCAGACAATTGAGTTACTGCAGTGTGAAACCCTAAGTTTACTGCTCCGGGGTTATGACCCCCAGTTAGGCCTGTGTGGATGAAAGAAGAGGTTATTGTAATCTTTGAGCTCTGTTTGACATAACTGTGTGTGAAAAAACTGGACGTCTTTAGTATGTGCAACCGCAATATTAATATTTGTTAATAAAGTCATTATTATGCAATTCAAGTTTTCCCAAGGTAGTGTATCAGCAGTATGTAGGTGAAGTAGGAAAATCAGTAACTGCTATGTTGCAATGAAAAAAATAAGTTACCTCAGTATACTGTGTGCCAAATATTATGAAAATCGGTCAATGTTTGTAAAAACTACAGCGAAATAAAAAGGTGAGCTTTTTTGGAACACGATGTACATATTATTGTATGATGTTTGCATGTAATTTGTAATTTTTCGCTCAGTTGTCGTGCATTTAGGAGTCTAGGACCCCCCATACTTAAATACTTTCTTGGTTATGCTCATGTTACAGCAATAAAGTGAAATGTTAAACTTCAATAAAAACCATAAATTGCACTTTTAAATATTTCATCTTTTTCAATTTTTAGTGAGCTGATCATTGAAGTTTATTTGTACTGCCACTATTTATAAATTTGTTTAAATATTATGTACTTTGAAAAAGATTTAACGTCATTTTCTATTTATATCACACGCTAAGTACAAGTAAATATTGAAAGAACTGAATGACATAAAAACATAAAATGCTATACAAAAATGCACAAGAGACTGATACATATCGACCTGGTTTAGTCGACATTATAATCTCCTGGACTCGTTCTGGAGTTTCCTTGCTGGGGGGTTTCTAGCCAAGTGCTCGATGGGTTTGAATAAATAACTCACATACTCCGCACATGAATGTATGATGTATCTGTTGCAGCGTCTGGTGGACGCTCACGAGCAGTTCAAGATGACGATAGGGGAGGCGGACAAGGAGTTCAATGCTATCATGGCTCTCATCCAGGAAGTGCACAGAATCTGCCAGCAGTACGGCATCTCCATCGGCTACGAGAACCCGTACTCGTACATCACTGGACAGGTCGGTTAATTTGGTTAAGTAATTAGCACGTTAACTCTTACAGCATGAGCGAACAACAAATCAAAACAGCCGAGACGAGTCGCAAAAGTATCGGTGCATTTGTTGTGATATGGGCGTCTCAGGTCACGTGGGGTTACTCAGACCAGTCAGAACAAAAAATGTGTCGAAAAAAAGGTCGTGCGTAAAATTTTCAGATAGAGAAATGATTGCTGGTTCCAATCTGTTCACGTTAAGACACGATCACTGAGAAACAACTACGCACTAGACGGGACTGCTATAACACTAGCACAGATAGGCCTACTGCAGTAGATTTGATATTGGGAAGTTTGTAATCAGAATTACTGATTAACGGAAATAACCATTTAACACTCTTGTGCAAATTGCAGATCACGCACTTCAAAACAACTGTATCAAATATCACAGTCATCAGAATGATGTAACTGTTGTTACTATTGAGCGTACTGCAAAGAGCCCATATGCCGAGTAGTGTTGGCTGGCACATTGCCATGCAGCCTTTATTTTTAATGCTTTTGTCCCAGTCTGTGAATACTATAGTTGTCCGCAATTTGCTGTTAGAATTGGAAACCTCATCGGCTCGTCACTGATTGGCTGGTATTCTAAGCCTACGCGGGTGTCACGCTAGCATGTCCCCCCCCCGCAAATTATAATATCTCTACACTGTCGTCGTGGAGAAAAGATAAAGGTCATACACATCATATAGCGCCCCTTAGTGAAGGAACCTCACCCAGAGGCGCTCAGGTACGGCACGCATTGTGGAGGTATTTCACTGTTTTACTTGCATACCCATGCGTTTATCCACGAATAGAATGAACCATACCTGCCTTTGCCTTCCCAGCCGAAGCTGGTTCTCATTTACTGACTCCGGAGGGATGGAAGGCTGAGTTGGCCTAGGCACCACCACGGTGAGTAAACAGTCTGCTCAGAACCGCTAAGTTGTTGTTAGCTGTTCAAACCACCACGCCTTACAGGGCAACTGGAGCGCAGAAGCTATGAGCGAGCGTCGAACCCTTGACCTCTTGGTCCACGAGTCGCGACTCTAACCACTAAGCCATCGAGTCGCCCAGGAAATAATCCTTGACTTGACAGTGCGCCTACCGGTTTGTCGTATGATCACTGACATTGCAGCGGCTTCGTTTATCATCATTGTGGCTCCAGGTGACGCAGTTCTGAGCACTCTGCCAGGCCGTGTAGTGGCCAAGGTGCAGCGGAGCAAGGTTCTTCTCCACAGTCCTCAAACAGGTGGCTCTCGGTCTACCAGGCGGACGTTTTCATTCCTGGTTGGGACGAATTATTAGAGCAGCAGAGATTGCGCGGCGCGAACTAAACTCGGTAAACTCACTGTATGTCTGGCACTGCAGGATCTAACGAGCAAATGGCATGAAGTGAAGCAGCTCGTGCCAGACCGTGACATGGTACTGCGCAACGAACTCATGCGTCAACAGAACAACGAGCGTCTACGTCGAGCGTTCGCTCAGAAGGCGAACGTTGTCGGTCAGTGGATAGAGCGTCACTTGGACGCCGTCGCTACAGCCAGCATGCAGAGAGGCAAGCTCGAAGACAACCTGTCGCGGCTGTATGCCCTTGACAAAGAGGTGGCGGCGTTCAGACCAAGCATCGACGAACTGGAGCGTTATAACCAGGACATCCATGAAGCTATGATTTTCGACAACCGACACACGCCCTACACAATGGAGGTCGGCTTGACATTCGTTACTTAAAACATAATTTTCATTGCTAATGAGTTTCGCATGGCAAATTTTATATTTAACATAGATCGAAATTTATGTAATTCATTTCAAAGCAGTTCGCTAATAAATTTACGCCTTTGAATATTGCTGTTGATGTACAGACACTTCGCGTTGGCTGGGAACAGCTGCTTACGTCAATCGCCAGAAACGTCAACGAAGTCGAGAACCAGGCAAGTAGCGGCATTTTGTGACCATGTTAATAAACTGACAGTTCTTAAACTCACCCTTTTATTAGTCATTTCTATCTTCTTATAAGTTTCATACTACTGTAAGGACTAAGTTGGCTATTTGTCGGTTTTAGGTCGCATCGAATGTACAATATTCAATTCGGTTTATTCAGACCAATGATCCCGTAGAGTGGTGTATCTGTCTGCCACGTGCCTGTGCTCTGCAAAAACGGCGAAGGGATAAAGATTCTGTTCGGTTGAAAATTCCTGGGGCCCAAGAAACATTCTGTCAGATGGGGATCTCGATCTCCCTATGGTGGGGAAGATTGGGGGGGGAAAATTTTGCTCGCTGTGCTGTGGGAGGGGGAGAAGATTCGATGCGACAATCACCATATCACTTTGACCACTTTTGAGCATACTGTTACGTTGTTCGTGTTGTATGATATTATGACATAAAGACGAGTTTAGGTGTTTAGATCTTGACGCGCGACTCGAAGGGTATCAGTAACCAGCAGCTGGAGGAGTTCCGCAGGTCGTTCTTGCACTTCGACAAGTCACGCACGAGAAGACTCGACGCGAAGGAGTTCAAGTCGTGTCTCATCTCACTCGGATACAACATCAAAGACGACAGACAGGTGCGTGCGCCGCCGCCGCCATGTTTTGTTCTCGATTTACAGAGAATCTGCATCGCTTAGCATAACCATCGTTGGCACGTATAGGCACTGGCAGTGGCGTCATTTCAGACAATCATTAGGGGTTTATGGAAGGAAACATGTACTTACGGTGTCACCAGGTAGAAAGTTTGGGGAGTGCACTGTAAGCGATTTCAGCTACTTTCTTTTAGCCTGTATTCTAGTCACTTAATCTAACACTTGCACTGCAGTGCATGGCATCATAGTATAATTTAAGGATTTTTTGGACTCCACAGAAAGGGGAACCTTCGCCGAGGGTGCCGAAGCCTAACCGAGACGCCGTAGATGTCGAGGGGTGCGGAATGGGGAGGGGTATCCCCTTCCCCAGCCAACTAGGGGGTCTGGGAGTGCGTCGTGAGCTCCCCCAGCGGGGTCCGGGGCGGAGCCCCGGTCGCAAACAATATTATGGTGTTTTTAAGTGTGTCAGAATGCCTGTGTTGATAGCGTTTTCACCAAATAACGTTTTACTGTATACGTCATGAAATACTACTTTTACTCCACATTTTCCCATTTTGGACTCAACACTTTCTCATTTGACTCCGCATTTTGGTTGGAGTCCACGCTTAAATTATACTCTGCATGGCATATAGAATTGTATCTGATGGTACCTGATTTTCGCTCCTATACGAAGTACAAACAGCATTTCGCTACATTTGGCGCATAATAAGTTTTATTTAAAGGAAAAAAGGTAAAGGTAAAGGACACTTGATATATCGCCTCTTTATGAGGCATCCTCATCACAGAAGCACTTAGGTATGGCATGTGCTGTCAATGGATCACGCATTTTTATCTGCCACTCATGCATTTATTCATAAATGGAATGAACCATACCAGCATTTGCCTTCCGCGATGAAGATGGTCTTCATTTACCGACCCCGGAGGACGGAAGGTTGAGTTGGCCTCCGCTAGGCAGCACAACAGTGAGTAAACAAGCACCCAGAAAAGCTACGTGACGGATATCGCAGTTGTTAGCTGTTAAACCGTCACGCCTCACTGGGCAACTGGAGCGCAGAGGCCAAGCGTAGAACTCATGATCTCTTGGGCCGCGAGTCACTACACTAACCACTAAGCCACCGAGTCACCCACACTTACTTATACTTACTTACTTAAAGCTTGAATAGCTATCGATAGAACTGCTACTGAATACCGGGTCTGCGCATTGCATATAGGGAGAGGCTGACTTCCAGCGCATCATGTCGGCCGTCGATCCCAACAATTTCGGCAGCGTGACATTCGAGGCGTTCCTGGACTTCATGACTCGCGAAGCAACAGATACTGCTGACACGGCGGAGCAGGTCATGGCATCGTTCCGTGTCCTTGCCGGAGACAAGGTTTGTTCACTGCACATCAGGCTACGAATACTTTGTTGACGCTAATTTTGTTTTTATCCAATTTCTATTTACAACTCGCGCTTTTCTGTACAGCTCGGTCGACCTTATAGAAAAATCACTGTTGCAACCAGGTCTACTCTTCTAGACTCATTGACTCACTATGAGGCCTCTATATATGCACTATATGATGACATGGCGCGTAACAAAATACGCGGGTGATGTGCCTTCGACTGAAAGTGATTCCTGTAATATTCTTATCTCTAACGCTGATATTTGGCGAATATAATAAAATGCATACTCTATCCATACTCACTCAGTTTGTTTCATTGAAATCGTAAATGTGAAGTCATCATCAGCAGTGCATGTAGGCCTACGACGTTAAAGATGAGTATGATGTGTCACATAATTATTTGCTTCTGTTTGCAGCCATACATCACAGCTGAGATTCTGCGTCGCGAACTGCCGCCAGACCAAGCCGAGTACTGTGTCCGTAGGATGGCTCCGTACGCAGGGCGTGATGCACCGCCTGGCGCTCTCGACTACCGGTCATTCTCCGCTGCCCTCTACGGCGAAACCGACCTCTGAACGTCACCTTGGTCGCCTATTTCGCACTATCACCGTTTCCCTTGTACTTACTTACGTTCTCTTCTTCGCCAAGACTAGTTCCTGTGGGATACTGGAAATAGTGGTTGCCTTGCCATTTAACATATACGAACCAACTTCACGAGCAATGAACAATAGAACAAATCATGCAAAATGTGACAAAAATGTGAGACGCAGATAGCACTGTCATAGTCCTAAATTAGAGATGACCTTGATCGTGTTTTAAATAAAGTCCAGCGCCTTCCAGTTTCCAGTTCCACAAGCGTAGGCCTATATAGAACAAAATCCCAATGCTATGATAAGTAACTTAGACTCTTCTGTTTCGTGGAGGTCACATCCATTCTTCATTACCGAATTTCTGTACGTGCTAATGTCCACCAGAGTTTCTTTCTAGCAATGTGTTACACTATGAAGTAAAGTCGGGTGAAAACTTTCGTTATAATGGCCGCGAGTGGATTGAGTGCAGTGCAGTGCACGTCAACTCGCGCCGTCCGTCCGTGCGTAAAAGTGTGTTTCAGAGTTATGGTGCTCCTTTCTCAAATTGCGATTGTCCGCCGCCGTCGCTCTGCCCGGATGCCGGTCGTGTCTATATAGTTCTGTGTTCTTTCGTATGCGTATCCTGCTGGCGCCGCCGTTGCACTGTGAGTAGGCCGTGCTTCCGCTGCTACTGCTGCTGCTGCTGCCGTTGACGTCTAGATTCTGTCTGTCTGTTCGTTCGGTTTGCTGTTGTCGCCGCCGCAGCTTGTGTGATCTTTTAGTGACAGACCTAGCCTAGAGTCCGAGTCTTACTTGTCGATTGTCGTTACTCTAAAATGGACGACAAAGCTGCCGTATTACGTACTACTATTAATTAACGCTCGTTGTATACGTAGCTGGTGTGTAGTAACATTCGTGGATGCGTTTTGTGGTTATATCGCTGAAATTTACACTCAAGCCGTTCTGTGTATCGATATCGTGTTAGTGTTATTTGCACTATGTAAAAAGAAAGATATTATTTATTCATTTAGATGGCAAGCTTTTATTTAGGCTTACGTTTCACAGTGTGTTTACACGTATTTGCGACTCCATCAATCATTCAGGAATAGGCCTGTTTCCGAGTTATAAAAAGTGATGTATTAGGGAAGGTTAGGTTAGCTGGACTGGTTAGGGAAGTAGGCTGCACACAGTAAACGTCGTTTTCACATACGCTGCGTTGTTGCGTTGTGCAACTTGCGTTCGCAGTCGTTCTATTTACTTTTTCCACCAGTGAGCTTGATCGTGTAAGATGAGACTTGAACATTGAAAAGAATCGCGGCATAGGTCTAGCATAGGCCTATGCTTACATGTATAAACTAAGTGATATAGTTTACGTTCTCTCTGAGAGTTGAGGGGCAGAGAAATAGGCTAGTCATCGTATTTGACACGGAAAGAGCAAAATTACAGTGGAATGGATGGATCAATCTGTTAAGTGTTAACGCCTTCAATATCAAGAATTACCTCTAGACTGATCCGTCACCTCAGCACTCCGCTTTTAGCTCGTTAATTAGTTTACTGTTTTGTGTTTTTATCTGCCAGAAACGTGGCATACCCAGCTGCTGTGCGGTAGTCTTCTCCATGAAGTTGCACATTTTATGGAAGATGAAGGTGATGACAAGTAAGATTTGGACTTTTGAAATAAAGAATATAGGCATTAATTTCAAATTGAGATATGGTAAACGAATGATTAAAATAGTAATGGTCGACGGTATGGAAAGCTACAAAAAGATGAAAGATAGCGGCTATTTCCAACTGATGACGACTGTTGAGCTAAGTTAATGAGAGGAGAAAAACCATGATAATTCTGCAGTCAATTTTAGCAAAACTTTTTAAATCGTACGTCGTCGATCAACTCGCCGACAGTGGCCATAGTGCACACGTCGTTTTATTTAAAAATGCAGACATTTAAGCCGATTTTAGGGCATGACGGCATCCAACTGTATATCGTCGTCGTCGGCGTTAGCGCGTCGAGCACCGTTGCGCCTCTCAACGATGACCGCGCCGGACCTACATCATGGGGGCGTACGTTGGCTGTCGTCGCGGATTTGGTACAGCCAACATTTCAGAGGACGACCTAAGACGACGCTTCGTTTCGTTTCATCGCCAGTGCCCGAAGAATAGATCATCTTCGCTTTTTTAAGGACTTAATCGATAGTGAGATCAGGGCCTTATACTCAGCTTCGCTAGGACTGCTCACTCACCGAATTTTTGTGTACATATCGCCAGGAAGTACAACCGTAAGCACAATCACAACTGTAACAAGTGGTGTGGCAGTTATTGCTTAAGATTTTTGTGTCCCACGAGCAAAAACTCCGATTTCAAAACAGTTTCGCATATGAAGTCAGCAATTACGCTTTAAGAGATAATGGCGTTAGCAATGTTGTGATAACATTGTATGCTTAGGTGCTTAGCCCATGTGTAATACCAGCGACAGCAGCGCCATCTTGCAGCTAGGAAGCCCGTCTGGTATTAGTTACACAATGTTAAACTTCATTCGCCGTAGACTAAGCAGTAACCGTCATTCATTCCGCGTTTTCCTCTGTACTCCGAGTTACGTTACGTTACGTAAATCCGTTGATCCGCATGAATGACGTCACTACTGAAAATGGCGAGCTGCAGTGTAGTTTGTTGTTTTCGTTGTTCGTAGTTAACTTGAATGCAGTAGTCATATTTTCACGTTTCAGTGTGGGAAAATGACGATGGCTGGACATGTGTTGGTTATATTGCAACAGGGTATATGGGCTTCAGCAACAGGAGGCTGGTTCTTCGATGCTCACCAGAACATTTTTAGCAACACTTTTCACTTATACGTTTGGCTGTTTCTGCTATGTTTGCCGATGATGTTGTACATGGTACGTACTTCAGATGTGGTTTTTTTCGTGATCTAACTTTTGATATTGTGGCTTAGTTCAGTGTGGAAGTACTAGACATCAAGTTTAATAATTGCGCTAATTGAAGCCATCGGTTGTCAGTCAGATTTATATAGGTCGTTCTCGCATGTCAGTGAGTTTGGCAAAGAGGAAATGGTGAGAGGTCTGCACGGGCCGGGCCGTACTGAAATGAGACTGGGCCGGTTGGGCTGAGAAGCGTCGACCCGTGTGCTTATCACGGATGTGTAGTTAATTATGTACGTCCGTGGCGCTTGTCCAGCACGCTAAAACCTTGAGTACTGGTGGAAGGTGGAAGGTACTGGTGGTAGTGCTTACTTGGCCAGTGACACTGCTTGACTTGCACCTCAGTTCACATTGGTAACGTAATACCTGTGCGTGGAGAGAAATGCCGGGTGGGCCGTCAGTGAGAGGAGGGGTGAAGGGAGATGGCATTGCTCTGTCATCTGGTACTCTGATCATCCCACCGTTGCCCCATGGGGACGAGTGGCACTCGGTTCTAGGAAGCTCCTGCTGCTGCTGTGGCCATATGGTGGGCGGATCTCGGAATGTAGTTTAACCTCCCTGACGGTATGAACCCTGAGGCTGGTGTCTGTTGCAAATGGCAGTTTTTAGTCAGTTTGATCACAGACAACCCAGCATGCCAAATCCCCACGGAACTAATTAGCTACGACAGGACGTGCAGCAAGCAACAACTAATTGTTTCAATGTATTTCAATATCGGATGACTGGAACTGGCTGGACCAGGCTGGACTGAGAAAATTTTTGGTGAAAATGGGCCAGGCTGGACTGGGCCAAATTGACAGTGGGCCAGGCCGATAAATTTTGGCTCATGCAGACCTCTAATATATAAACAGGGTTCTTTTGTCTGATAGAAATATTGTCATACTGCCAGAAATATGACAGTGGTTGGACTTCATCAATAAATAAGTTAATATAAAATAAAATTATGCATTATGCTGTTATAATGTGAGTTTGAATGTGCAGTATTGTCGTGTTTGTTGTGTTTTTTGCAGATTGTTTCATTTACGCCATTCATCTGGGGCTTGTATAGCTTGGCTGTTTTTCTTCTGTTTACTGTGATAAAATTAGTGAACTATCGGCTGCATGTGATGTATGATACTGGCATGGCAGTAGAAGAACCAGAATTAGAAGATATGGGTAATCACAGTGAAAGCCAGGATCATACTGATGGCAACCATGGCAGAGTTATTGAAACATTAGGCGATACTAATAATGGTGAACATTGCAGGTATGCAAAGCATGCTAATTACAATATATGTTAATTTTATGTGTAATATCACAGTTGCTGTTAGTTAAATTAGTGTATGTTGAATGAATAACAAACTGTTGGAGATTCAGTAACATGTGACATTTCAAGCTTGTTTTGTATTGTCTTTTTAAAGTGAGAAATGAAAAGTTAATATTTAGAAAGTTGTGTTGTATATGATATCTAATTGTATAGCAGCACTGTATTATTTTTTCATTCACAACACACTGGGTGACTTTATCTTTCTGTAAAACCGAAATTTTAAACTATAGTTTTAAACCTTAGCTTAATCTGCATGCAAAAATTCGGTTTTTATTCCAATGCTTAGTTTTAAACTGAGGTGAAACTGGTTTTAAACCAAGTTTTGGACTGAATGCCATATTAAAAATTTCAGCCAATTCATTTTGTATTTGTTTTAAATTGTTTTATACCAGCAAATAATCCAAGAAGTGACATACAAAAGAACGAAATGTGTGCTAAATTCAGTGTCCGGCGATTAGTTGGAGTGCCTGCTGATGTAGCAACACCACCATTTATGTCATCTGGTGGTTTCAGCAAAGTGGTTTCGCTTTAAAACTGAAGTTTCCTCTTCACTTCGGTTTAAAACTGAGTTTTAGCGAAAGAATTTGGTTTCAAACTGTGTTTAAAACTGAACTTCAGCATAACTTCACTTTTTTATGCTAATTAGGTTTTAGACCTGAATTCGGTTTAAAACCATAGTTTAAAACTTAGGTTTTAGCAAAAGAATAAAAGTCATCTATTGTTAGGGATGCAAACGAGACCTTTTCTTTCGAGACCGAGACGAGACCGAGACGTTTGAAAGTTTGTTCGAGACGAGACCGAGGCGAGACTTTTCCAATTTTCCCCGAGACCGAGACGTTCATTTTTGGCTTCAAGACGAGACCGAGACCTTCCTTTCCGAGACCGAGACGTTTTTCGAGACTTTACAAACGGCACACTCTGTTAAACTTAAGGCTTCGAACTGGTACAAATTATGCTGTGTTTCCTTCGTTATAATCCAAACAGTTCAGTATCGGCAACTGTTACTGAAACGTTCGCGCCATTTTC
>Ga0126335_1002099_pt1 | contig 11677 bp, 12 predicted proteins | sample OlaspJWI45metaG_FD_108409 | JGI IMG/M metagenome (GOLD analysis project Ga0126335, IMG submission 108409) | Marine gutless worms symbiont microbial communities from Oahu, Hawaii - Olavius sp. 1 OAHU.JWI-45 metaG | ecosystem: Host-associated > Annelida > Digestive system > Unclassified | place...
CCCCGGCGAAATGTTGCGGGCGAAAGTCAGGGGGCCGGGGAAGGCAATCTTGAGCCGCCGGTCCGGCGCCAGTCGGCACAGGGCCCGGTATTCCTCAACCAGGTCCAGACCCTCTGGCGCCGAAACCTGCTCTGTCGCGATGAACTTGGGTGCCCGGTCGTAGCCGGAAACGCCCAGGCGGCGGCCGGGTGGGATACGCTGCAGTCCGTCGATCCGGTCGTACATCTCGTAGACGAAGCGCTGGCGGCGCAATTCGCCGTCGCAGACCAGGTCGACGCCGGCCTCGACCTGGTCGGCGATGACGATACGGGTGGCATCCTCTCAAACGCCTCTGCGATATCGTCCGGCCCCGCGCGGCCGTCTGACATCGCCTGGCGGAAGGGGAACAGCCAGCCCGGCGTGGCGTAGCTGCCGACCCCCATGACCGGCAGCAATCTGTCGAAATCCATCCTGTCCTCCCCGCTCGGCCCGTTGTCCCGCAAAAAGATACATTGTAAGAGCACGCCTCGCGCGGCGCTGCCCTTGACCGCCGCCCTCTGTGTGACGCGCCCAGGAGGACCCGATGGCCCGGTTCCATGTGACGCTGAAGGCGACCCTGCCGCATGGCGAGCTTTACTGGGTCACCGATGTCGATGCCGCCGATGAGGACGAGGCCATGCGACGGGCCGAGGCGGTGTTCATGACCGAGCTCGAGACACCGTCCGAGTGGGCTTTCTCGGAAGCCGACGTGGAGCCGGCCTGAGCCGGATCGGCTCCTGCCGGGGCACATTAGAAAGCCCGAAAATCGCGGCTTTCCGGCCCGGTAACCAACGCCGTTCCGAATTTTTTAACCGGTATCGCCCAGCATCTTTTACGAGGGTGCTGCCGGGTCGATTGGAGGTCGTCGACCCCGTGGCGACAACGCACGGTGTAACGATGGCGATTGTTCGACTGCGCAAGACCTCGACCCCGGAGCCGGGCGGGGGCCCGGCACCGGGACAGTCGGAAGCTATGCCGACGCGGCTGCGGGAGTTGGCGGTCACGGACCGCCCGTTGCTGCCGACCCTGGGGGATAGCGACGACATGCCGACGCTTCGGCAGATCCTGGTTGCCCTGTATCGAGACCTTCGCCGCCGCGTTCGCCCCGGTCCGTCTGCATCCAAGCCGGACTCCCGATCCATCTCCCGACCCGGACCCCTGCCATCAGAGCCCGTCGACGGCCCTGACCTCGCCAGTCCACCATCGGCGCGCACGTAAGCGGCGCCTCAAACCGCGAGGCTCAGAGCGATGACAAAGGCACCGCAAGACAAGGGAAGCGGTCCCCAACAATCGTCCAAGACGGTCGAGAACGAGCTCACCCGTGCTTCGGTCCTGCTGTTCGATGCCCGCCACTATGCCCGGCGCCAGGCACGGATAGCGTTGAACACGCTGGGCTTCTGGACCATTGTCGACACCCACGAGATCCACAAGGTGCCTGAACTGCTGGACGATCAGCGCTTCGAGCTGGTCGTCGCCGGCATTGCCGAATGTGATGACGGGGTCGCCGACCTGGTGCGCAACATTCGCCGCCAGGCGTTCGGCAAGGACCCCTTCGTGCCGATCATCCTCACGGCCTGGAGCCCGCCGACCGAGCTGGTCACCACGGCGATAAACTCCGGCGCCGACGACCTGTTGATCTGGCCCTTCTCCATCAACCAGTTGCGCGGGCGGATCGCCGGCCTGATCCGCACCCGCAAGCGCTTCGTGATCACCGACGCCTATCTTGGGCCCGACCGCCGTTTCGGTGCCGGCCGCAGCGAGAAGTTCGATACCGTCGAAGTGCCCAATGCACTGAAGGCCCGGGTCGAGGAAGACAACAGCCTCGATGCCAGCGACAGTGCCGTCAGGGCCGCGATGGATCGGTTGCAGAGCGAGAAGATCCGCAGCGAGGCCCGGCGCATCAACCAGTTGGCGGAGAGTGTGCTGGAAATGTACGGCGCCGGTCGCGGCAGCGGCAGCACCAGCTACGTGGTGTCGCTGATCAAGCTGGCCGAGCAGTTTCAGCAATCGATCGTCGGCTCGACGTTCTCCCATCTGGCCGAGCTGGCGCTGTCCGTCGAGAACGTCGCCAAGGCGATGCGCACCGACGGCGAGTCGGGCGGCCTGCGCAACCTGCGCCTGCTGGAAAAAGCGGCGCGTGCGCTGCAGGTCGCTGCCGATATGGACGAATCCGTGGTCGACACGGCGCACGGCATTTCGACGGAGATCGCCAAGATCGGCGACCGGCGGTCGGCCGGCTGATCAGTCCGGGCCGGTATCCGCGGCGGCACCCGCCGCTTCCTCATCGCGCAAAACAAAGCGCTGCAGCTTGCCGGTCTGGGTGCGCGGCAATTCGGCAACGAACGCGATCGAACGCGGGTACTTGTAGGGCGCGATCGTCGCCTTGACATGGTCCTGCAGTGCCTTGACCGTCGCCGGCCCGGCCTGGCCGGGCTCGCGCAGGACGACGAAGGCCTTGACGATCTGGCCGCGCTCGGGATCTGCGGCGCCGATGACGGCGCAATCGGCCACCGCGGCGTGTTCCAGCAGCACCGCCTCGACTTCCGGGCCGGAGATGTTGTAGCCGGCGGAAATGATCATGTCGTCGGTACGGGCCTGGTACCAGTAGTAGCCGTCGGCGTCGCGTTTGTAGGCATCGCCGGTGAAGTTCCAACCATTCTGCACGTAGGCCGCCTGCCGTTCCGGGTTCTGCAGATAACGGCAGCCGGTCGGACCGCGCACCGCGAGCCGGCCGATCACGCCGTCGTCGACGGCATTGCCGTCGTCGTCGAGCACGGTTGCCTCGTAGCCGGGAATGGCCTTGCCCGTAGCACCGGCGCGGATCTCGTCGCCGGCCGTGGCGACAAAGATGTGCAGCATCTCGGTCGCGCCCAGGCCGTCGATGATCCGGATGCCGGTCGCGTCGAGCCAGTCCTCATAGCTCGCCTTTGGCAGGGTCTCGCCGGCCGACACGCACTGCCGCAAGGCCGGCAGACGACGTGTGCGCAACGCCGGCGTCAGCGCCCGGTACATGGTGGGCGCGGTGAACAGGATGCTCACCTGGTGCGCGTCGAGGGCCTCGATCAGGCTCTCCGGGGTATAGCTCTCGATCAGCAGGGTCGATGCCCCGGCGTGCATGGGGAAGGCGACCAGGGCGCCAAGCCCGAAGGTGAAGGCCAGGGGCGGCGTTCCGGCAAAGATATCGTCGGGCCGGGCCGCAGGACGTAGCGGGAAAACGTGTCGCAGATCGCCAGTACGTCGCGGTGGAAGTGCATGCAGCCCTTGGGCGGCCCGGTCGTGCCGGAAGTGAAGGCGATGAGGCAGACATCGTCGGCTGCCGTGTCGACACTGTCGAAGGGTGCGTCGTGCGCCGCGGCCATGGCTTCCAGGCCAGTGCCGGCATCACCATTGAAGCAGACCATGCGTGAGAGGTATTGGCTCTGTCCCGCCGCCGCGTTGAGCTCCTCTTCGAGCCTGGCATCGCACAGGGCCAACGCGACTTCGGCCGTATCGGCGATGTAGCTCAGCTCGCGCGCCCGCAGCAGCGGCATGGTGGCAACGGCGATGGCGCCCGCTTTCATCACCGCGAACCAGCAGGCCACGGCCATCGGATTGTTGGGCGAGCGCAGCATGACCCGGTTGCCGGGGCGCACGCCGAGGTCGTCGCGCAGGACATGGGCGATGGCATCGGCTTTGCGGCGCAGCTCGGCATAGCTCCAGCACAGTCCGGGTGCGCGGATTGCCGGTCGGTCTGGGAACCGGGCTGCCTGGCGGTCGAGCAGCTCGCTGGCGCAGTTCATCTGCGCCGGGTAGGCGGCCAGTTCCGGCAGACCACGGTAGTCGATCTGCGGCCAGGCCGTTGCCGGCGGCAGATGTTCGGCGGCGAACCTGTCCTCGTGCGCGCTGCGTCCGGTCGGAGCCCAGGTCTCAGGCATCGCTTGACGCTCCCTCGGGACGTGCCGGCAACGGCAGCGCCACGCTGACGGCAGGAGAGGGCGGGCTGCAGCGCCCGAAGCGGTCGAAGGCGCGCAGGTAGTAGTGATAGCTCAGGCCGCCGAGCACCAGTCGGTCGACGTAGCGGGTTCCCTTGACCGCTTCGATGCAGGTGGCCTCGCCGCCATCCTCTGCCCGATAGATGTCGTAACCGGCGATCGTCGCACCCTGGGCCGGCGACCAGCGCAGGCGGATCTCACCGTCACGCAGCTCGACCTCCGGCGCCGCCTGATCGGGTGCCCAATGCGGGTGCTCGTCGTCGGCCGTACCGGCCGGCGCCTGCAGTTCTCCCTTGGGCCACAGGAAGCAGGTCACCTGATGGAAGTTCTCGTCGAGCTGCTTGCACACGTTGCAATAGATGCAGCGGACGATGTCGTCGCGGCGGCCGGCGGCCACCTTGCGTACCCAGTCCGGGTCGGCCAGCAGCTGGCGGGCCATGCCGATCAGGTCGGCCTTGCCCGCCTGCAGCAGCGCCTCGGCGTCATCGGGATCGAAGATCTTGCCCACCGAGATCACCGGTACCTGATAGCCCTTGGCGTTGATGTAGGCCTTGATGCCGGCGGCCAGGTGCGCGTGCGGCATCGGCGGATACCAGTCGCCGGGCATGCATCGGTCGCCGGAATAGCCGGTGTAGGGATACAGCGGCTGGCCTTCGCAATGCTGGGCGTCCTCGAACTTGCCGCCGACGGAGAGCGAGATGTAGTCGACGCCAAGCTGGGCCATGCGCAGGGCGATCCGTTTTGCGTCCGGCAAGGCATAGCCGTCCTTGACGGCTTCCTCGGCCAGGAAACGTACGCCGACGGGGAAATCGTCGCCGACCCGCCGCCGCACCTCGGCCATCACCCGGCCGAACAGTCGCAACCGTCCTTCCAGCGTGCGCCCGGTGTAGCCGTCGCGGCGGCGGTTGTGGCGCGAGAGGAAGGAGGACAGCGTGTAGGCGTGGGCCGAGTGCAGTTCGACGCCGTCGTAGCCGGCCTCGCGCGCACGCAGCGCCGCCAGGCCGAAATCCTGCACGATGGCGTCGATGTCGGCTTCCGACAGCATCTCGATGGTCTGCCGCCAGCCCGACCGCGCCACCTTCATGAAATGGATGATCTGCGGCACCACGCGCGAGTCCGAGCAGTCGTGCACCTGGCGCACCAGCTCGCGGTGACCGGGGACGAAGCTGTCGTCCGACAGGCGCAGCAACGGTCCCGACTTGGCGCCGTGGATCGCCGTCGCTTCGACCACGATCAGGCCGACATTGCCTTCGGCGTAGCGACGGTAGCGGTCGATGATGTTCTGGTTGACGAAACCGTCCTCGCCGGACAGCCGGGTCACCATCGCCGGCACCGCCACGCGGTTGGGCACGGTCATGGTGTTGATTGCCAGCGGCTGGAGCAGCTGCATGGTTGTGCCGTCCGATCTGCCGGGTTGCGCTGCTTCAGCCATCGTCCTCTCCGGCACCGCCGGCGGTCTGCTTCAGGCTGTCGAGCAGGCGGCAGAGCTCCAGCATCTCGCCACGCTCGAGGCCGGCGAACATGTCCTCGAGCCAGTGCGCGTGCGCGGGCGTCATGGCATCGAAGGCGCGCTTGCCGCGGCGGGTCAGCCGTACGACCACTGTCCTGCGGTCGGTCGCGTCCGGCAGCCGATCGATCAGACCGTCGCCGGCCAGCCGCTCGACCAGACCGGTGATGTTGCCGTTGGTGACCATCAACCGCCGCGACAGCTCTCCCATGCTCAGGCCCTCCGGCACGCGATCGAGCTGGGCCAGGACGTCGAACCGCGGCAACGTCGTCGCGAAGTCCTGACGCAGACGGCGGCGCACCTCGCTCTCGATCATGCTGGTGCAGGCCAGCAGTCGCAGCCACAGCCGGAGTTCCAGCTTATCGTCGGCTTCCTGCTGGTGCGTCGGTCCGCGGCCAGCCGCCGCATCGGCTCCGGAAAGGTCCATGGCGCCGCCTACATCACCTCGCCGCCGGCGACCGCAATCGCCTGGCCGGTGACGGCCGAGGCGCCCGGCAGGCACAGCCATCCCACGGCCTGGGCGACCTCTTCCGGCTGCACCAGACGGCCCTGCGGGTTGCCGCGGCTTAGCAGCTTGCGCGCCTCGGCCTCGCTCTTTCCGGCCTTGACGAGGTTGCGTACCGCACCTGCTGCCATCTCCGTGTCGGTGTAACCCGGGCAGACGGCGTTGACGGTGATTGCGGTCCGCGCCAGTTCCAAAGCCACCGATCGGGTCAGGCCGAGCAGTGCATGCTTGGCGGCGACATAGCCGCTGACCATCGGATAGCCGCGCAGGGCCGCGGTCGAGGCGACGCTGACGATACGGCCGTAGCCGGCCTCACGCATCGCCGGTATCGCCTGACGCATGAGCCGCATCGGCCCGTCCACGTTGACGGCGAAGCTCTGCGCCCAGGTGGCGTCGTCCATCTTGTCGATGGCCAGGCTGGGAGCGATCCCGGCATTGTTGATGAGGATCTGGGGGGGACCCAGGGACGCGGCGGCGGCGGCAAAGGCGGCCTGCGTGGCCCCGGCATCGGTAATGTCGAGTGGCTGGATCGCCACCTGCCCACTGTGGGCAATTGCCGACAGCGCCTCTTGCTGCTGCGCCAGGGCGTCCGTGTCGCGGGCGGCGATGGTCACATCGGCGCCCAGGCGCACCAGTTCGGCAGCGATCGCCGCGCCAATACCCTTGCCGCCGCCGGTGACGAAGGCGTGCTGGCCAGAGAGGGGCGGGCTCGGGGTGGGCTCGGTGGCGCTCATATGAAGGTCCGGCTGTGGCGGCCAGGAAAACATTTTAAGCTTAAAGTAATTTACCAACACGGGCAACGGCCGCCGGCTGCGCCGACCGGCGCAATCGACTAGATTCGGCGAGGGCCTCTAACCATGAACGGGGTGCGCATGAGCTTCGCTGAAACCACCGCACCGGGAGGAGCATCCGATCCTGCCGAATCGTTGACGGCGCAGCTTGAGGTCATGCGGGCGGCTTTCCTGCGAGACGGGCCGCCCGACGTGGACGCCCGGCGGGCGGATCTGCGGCGGCTGCAGTCGGCGCTGCTGGCCGAGCGCGACGCCATCGTCGCCGCCATAGCCGCAGACTTCGGGAGCCGGGCGCGCGAGGAGACGCTGGCCGCCGACCTGTTCGTCGTCATCTCCGCCATCCGCCATGCCCGCGGCGGTCTGCGCCGCTGGATGCGGCCGCGCCGGCGCCAGATCGACCCGGTGTTCCTGCCGGCCCGCGCCCGGCTGCTGCCCCAGCCATTGGGTGTGGTCGGTATCATCGCGCCGTGGAACTACCCGGTGAACCTGGCCTTGAGCCCTCTGGTTGCGGCGTTGGCCGCCGGCAACCGGGCGATGGTGAAGCCGTCCGAGATGACGCCACGCACGGCCGAAGTGCTGGCCGGTCTGCTCGGCCGCGCGTTTCCGGCTGACCAGGTCGCCGTGGTGACCGGCGGGACGGAGGTCGGTGCCGCCTTTGCCGCCCTGCCGTTCGATCATCTGCTGTTTACCGGTTCGACGGCCGTCGGCCGCAAGGTGATGGCCGCGGCGGCGTCGGGCCTGACCCCGGTGACGCTGGAGCTTGGCGGCAAGTCACCGGCCATCATCGGCCCGGGCGCCGATCTCGAGCGGGCGGTGCGTTCGATCGTTCAAGGCAAGCTGTTCAACGCGGGTCAGACCTGCATTGCCCCGGACTATGTGCTGGCGCCGGCCGACAAGGTCGAGGCCGTGGCGACGCTCGCGCTACGGACGGCAGCGCAGTTCCATCCCCACCTTGCCGGCAATCCCTCCTATACCGCCATCGTCAACGAGCGGCACGCACAGCGCCTCCTGGGCCTGGTCGAAGACGCCGAGGCCAAGGGCGCCACGGTGCGGCAGCCGGAACGACCGGCCGGTGACGCCGATGCCGGCGGGGCGGAACGCAAGTTGCCGCTAACGGTGCTGACCGGTGTCAGTGACCAGATGCGGGTCATGCGCGAAGAGATCTTCGGACCGCTACTGCCGGTGCTGCCGTATGACGATCTGCAGGTCGCGCTCGACGGCATCAATGCCGGGCCGCGGCCGTTGGCGCTCTACTTGTTCGAAGACGACCGCGCCACTGTCGACCGGGTGCTCAGCCATACCTGGTCGGGCGGCGCCTGTGTCAACGAGACCCTGCTGCACGCCGGGATCGAGGACCTGCCGTTCGGCGGTGTCGGCGACAGCGGCATGGGACGTTACCACGGCCGGGAGGGCTTCGAGACCTTCTCGCACCTGAAGCCGGTGCTCTATCAGTCGCGCTTCAATGCCATGTGGATGATGCGCCCGCCCTATGGCCGTTGGTCACGGCTGGCGCTGCGGCTGATGCTGGGGCGGGCGGCCTCGTGAGCGGCGGCGAGGGGCGGAGCCTGCCACCGAGCCCGGCAGTGTTCGTCCGCGGTGCCGACGTCGAAGCGCAGGCGGTCAGCGCCATCGAGGGCGCGGCGGAAACAGGACCGCTCAGCATCAAGCCGCTGCTCGTCGGCGACAACGTGCTGTTCATGGAAGTGCGCCGTGGCGCCGGGCTGGTCGACCCGGAGCACGCCCACGACGACCATGAATCGTTTTGCTACTTGGTTTCCGGGCGGATGCGCGTGGTCATCGACGGCGCGGAGTTCGTCGCCGGCCCCGGCGACATCTGGCGCCACGCGCCCGACGTACCGCACTACCACGAGGCGCTGGAGGACTGCCTGCAGATCGAGATCAAGTCACCGGCGCGCCGGACCTGGGATTAAGGGCGGTGCCGGCTAAAGCCTGTTCGGTTCAAGCGTAATCGCCACCTGTGGACCCCGGCTTCCGCCGGGGATTCCCCCTAGAGGGACATGAAACGCCGGCGAAAGCCGGCGTCCACGGGTGCGAACGGCGCTCCGCCGCGCGCACCGCAAAACGGCTTTAGCTGAAGGTCTTGAAGGTGATCAGCGTGAAGGTGTCCTTCACGCCTGGCAAAGTCTGGATCTTCTCCGTCACGAAATGGCCGATGTCGTCGCCGTCGGCCAGGTAGCACTTCATCATCAGGTCGTACTGACCGGAGATCGAGTGTACTTCGGAGATGTGCTCGGAGGATTCGACCGCCCGGCTGGCGACGTCGTAGGTCTCGCCCAGCGCGCACTTGACCATAACGAAGATCGTCTGCATTGCGTCCTCGCGCTATTCGTCGCCCGAGCGCGGGCGGTTCACCGGCCGCAGCAGGAACGACGGCACGTGGTCGCCCAGGCCGACGACGGCCTCTTCCGGTTCCCGGCGGCGCTGGCGGCGACGCCCGCCACGCTCCTCGGTCTTCTTGCCGCGGCTCTGTTCGCTGGTCTTCTCCGGGCGCTTTGCCGCGGCCTCCTTGGGCGCTTCGGCCGCGCTTTCGTCGGCGCTCTTGCGCTGCCGGCGCTCGCCGCGGCCACCGCCGGCCTTGCCCCGTCCGCCGCCGGCAGCCTTGTCGCGCTCACGGCCACGCCGCCGCGGCCGCCGGCCACCGTCTTCGTCCAGTTCCGGGCTTTCCATGCCTTCGATCTCGAAGCGCGGAATGGGCTTGCCGATCAGCTGCTCGATGGCCGCCACGAACTTTCCGTCGGCCGGCGTTGCCAGGGTGAAGGCGCGGCCGGGCATACCGGCACGGCCGGTGCGGCCAATACGATGGACATAGTCCTCGGCATGGATCGGTACGTCGAACAGGAAGACATGGCTCAGGCCCTGGATGTCGAGGCCGCGGGCGGCGACATCGCTGCAGACCAGGATCTTGACCTCGTCCTTCTTGAAGCGGTCCAGGGTCTCCATGCGCTGCGCCTGGTTCATGTCGCCGTGCAGGGCGGCGGCATCGAAGCCGTGCTTGACCAGGGACTTGTGCACGACGTCGACGTCGCGCTTGCGGTTGCAGAACACCAGGGCGTTGCCGACCGGCTGCTCGCGCAGCAGGGTCCGCAGCGCGCCACGCTTGCCGCGCTCGTCGACGGTGGTCAGGCGCTGGTCGACGGTCTCTGCCGGCGAGGCCGGCGGTGCCACGGCGATCTCCACCGGGTCGGACAGGAAGTTGTCCGCGAGCCGGCGGATTTCCTTGGGCATGGTGGCGGAGAACAGCAGGGTCTGCCGCTTTGGGTTGGTCAGCTGGATGATCCGCTCGACGTCGGGGATGAAACCCATGTCGAGCATCCGGTCGGCCTCGTCGACGACCAGGATCTCGACCCCGCGCAGGAGCAGGCCGCCGCGCTCGAAATGGTCGAGCAGCCGCCCCGGGGTGGCGATCAGGACGTCGGCGCCGCGGTCGATCACCGCCCGCTGGTCCTCGAATGAGACGCCGCCAATCAGCAACGCCATGTTCAGCTTGTGATACTTGCGGTAGAGCTCGAAATTCTCGGCCACCTGGGCCGCCAGCTCACGCGTCGGCTCCAGAATCAGCGAGCGCGGCATCCGTGCCCGGGCCCGGCCGAGCGACAGGATATCGATCATCGGCAAGGTGAAGCTGGCGGTCTTGCCGGTGCCGGTCTGGGCGCAACCGAGAAAGTCGCGGCCCTGGAGCACGTAGGGAATGGCACGCTGCTGGATCGGCGTCGGCTCGCTATAGCCGGCGTCCTGAACGGCTTGCAGAAGCCGCTCGCTTAAGCCTAATTCTGCAAATGGCATGAAGATCTTTGCTATGGGGCGTGACGCAGATCTGCCCGGCCAGCCCCTTGAGTACATATGGCAGTTTGGATCAGATCCTAGGAAGGCAAATAGTCAGTGCGACCATCCGTGTCAACGGCCATGATCGGCCCGGGACAGGAGGTCACAGGAGGGAGAAACGCCATGCTGCTCGACAGGACCCGTTCGCAACTGCTTATCGTCGACGTGCAGGAACGCCTGCTGCCGGCCATGGACGATCCGGCCGCGGTGGAGACCGGCTGCAGCAGGCTGCTGCAGGCGGCCCGCGAGCTGGCGCTGCCGCTGCTGGTCTCCGAGCAGTACCCCAAGGGCCTCGGGCCCACCGTGCCGGGTTTGAGGGCGCTGGTGGACGACGAAGCGGTCATTGCCAAGACCGAGTTCTCCTGCGCCGGCAACCCCGCGATCATGGACCGCATCGCCGCCGCCGACCGCCAGCAGGTGGTGATTGCCGGGATCGAGGCCCATGTCTGTGTGCTGCAGACGGCGGTGACCCTGCGCGAACGCGGCTTCGAGCCGGTGGTGGTGATGGACGCTTCGTCGTCGCGCCGGCCCGAGAGCCGCCAGGCTGCGGCTGAGCGGCTGCGGACCAACGGCGTGGAGATGGTGACTGGCGAGATGGTGCTGTTCGAGTGGCTGCGGCAAGCGGGGACGCCGGAATTCAAGGCCCTGAGCGCCCTGATCAAGTGACCGCCGCCCGCCCGCCGCTGCTCCTGGTGCCGGGTCTGTTGTGCACCGACGCCCTGTGGCGGGCGCAGACGACGGCGTTGGCCGAGATTGCCACGGTGACGGTGACGGCCGAGCACACCGCCCATGACAGTGTCGCCGCCATCGCCGCGGCGGTGCTGCGCGCCGCACCGGATCGGTTCGCCCTGGCCGGGCTGTCCTTTGGCGGCTACATCTGCTTCGAGATCCTGCGCCAGGCCCCCGGACGCGTCGCCCGCCTGGCGCTGCTGGACACCTCGGCCCGGCCGGACGACGACGCCCGCCGGCGCCAGCGCCAGGACCTGGTCGCCCTGACTCGCAAGGGCCGTTTCCTTGGCGTGACCGACCGGCTGATGAAAAG
>Ga0126335_1002100_pt1 | contig 11676 bp, 3 predicted proteins | sample OlaspJWI45metaG_FD_108409 | JGI IMG/M metagenome (GOLD analysis project Ga0126335, IMG submission 108409) | Marine gutless worms symbiont microbial communities from Oahu, Hawaii - Olavius sp. 1 OAHU.JWI-45 metaG | ecosystem: Host-associated > Annelida > Digestive system > Unclassified | place...
TCAGCTATGCACTCCCTTGCTTATCCACTGCGGTTCAAGTCTAGAGGACGTGCTCCCTACTTTCAGCGACGTGAACAGTGGCGCATTACAGATTTTTTGTTCAGTCCTATGGTAACTTTGGCCATTAGACCAATATCTATTATTAATGATATGGTGTGCTATGTTTTATCTGCTAACTTGGCAACCAAATTAATGTGTCAGTATCTTAGATTTGTTTAGTTTTATAACTGTTTAACACGACTTCTATTAGTTTTGCTAGTTTGCATTTATTAATAAAATTGTCAGAAGAATTTTAAGTATAAATTTAGTGTTCATATCATAGCCCAAAGTCGTCGTCGTCGTCGTTAACGCGTAGTCGGCTGGGACCGTAGCGTCGCTCTCGAGTGACTGCGACCGATGGCTTGCCTCCACAGAGTCGCAATGGGAACATTGTTGTCACGACGGAGCTGGTCGGTCCATTTGGTACGTGGTCGGCCTGGTGGACGTTTCCATAAAGGGTCTGGGGGTCGACCGACCGATAGCTCGACTTGGCGTAGCATGGCCTGGTGTGCTGGAGTGTTAAAGTGCTAATCGATATATTGCAGCATTTCATACCATGATGTCGTATGATATGTTGGCCTACGCGTTGGCATGCAACGTCAATCAGTGTCTATTACCACCAGTTACTGGCCCAGCAACCAATTATCAGCAGTTTCTGCTTCACCCTGTCTCTCCCACTTGAGAGACAGGGAGAGGTAGGTACTGCTAATAATGGTCTTTAATTCAGTCAGTTATGACCAGGTGGCTTGTCTGAAAGTGTTTGACAGTTGCTAAAATGACAGACAACAGAGACATAGCTGCCAAAGCTAGCTGTGTTCTGTCGCCAATGGGCCGTCCATTCAGTCATTCACACGATCAAATGACGAGATTGTTGTCACTGATCTGCCTTGTTTGTCATATGGTGGCATGAGTGTGCGCGCGCACATGCTGCATTGTTTCTGTGCATGCAATCTGTGCTGCACTTGTAGATGATATCGTGTGACATCTGAGCTCCATGATATCATAAGGTGGACACATCTACGATCGATATTGCGATATTACTTAATCGACAGGATCATTAATAAAGTTATAAAGATACACAATAAAATACTTTGAATAATTAATATGTCGTAGCATTTTATTGCAGTTGCTTCAGTCGTCATTTATATCGTGCATATTTTTGCATTTGACAGGTTTTGATGATGTTTTTTCCTGTGGTGCTAATGTTTTTACTTCCAAAGCTTATTAACACTCAGGATCCAGAAACGCAGCGGGTGTGTAGATCATATCGTTGGTAGTTACTGGTTGTTGTTAATTATAGATGTCTTTTGTCATTAAGTATTGCTGAGTAATGTTTCTGAACCTTACCTTAGACTTTGTCCTTCCAGTGACTGGCACATCGGGCAGTCCACTCTGTCCAGTGCCTTGAGGTAGGCACCATTCCATGCCATGTCCATTGGTTCAATGTCTCTCCAGACGGTGTCTTTTCAGGTAATGCGTGGTCAACCTCGGTTTCTTTATTCAACTGGAACCCAGTGAAATGCCTGTTTTGCTCTTCTGTAGTCTTCCATGCGTTGTACATGACCAAACCAATGCAATTGATACCTTGCGCCTGCGATTCGTCAGCCTTATGACCGACACATGGCGCGTTAAACGCTGCATAATAATAATAATTGTCTTATCCTGAGAGTAGTCTTATTAGCATAGCTTGTCTTGTTTTCTCCCTTATAACTTCATTTCTTGCTTTGTCTTTCCAAGTGATATGGTGAAATGCCTCTAGATCATGTTTGTGCACTGTATAACAGGATTGCCAATATTATAGATTCATATAACTGTATCGTGATTGGCAATTGCAGACTCCTTTTAAGCTGAAAGTTCTAATGAGAATTATTCAAAAAAGTCTAAAAAGTGACACAGTATTCGTAATTTTATTTTATTCACATTTTAAAAATTTCTATTTATCTAATATATTCTGTGTATTTTATTTGATGCTTTAAAACTGCTGCTTGTTGAATCGTAAGTGTATCTAAAATGAGACTTAACCATGCTAGGCATGTTGCACAAAAACAATCACGTATGTTTCAGTTATGCCAGTATGAATTCAATAATGGAAATGCTGTGCTGCATTCAGGAGATGCAGCAGTCGATGAACATGCTCCAGCCTCAGCAGAATCTGCCTGATGCTGCCGAAATGCTGACGAAGTGGTTTGGTGGTGGAGGTGGTGGCAGTGACATCACAAAAAAGAGCACGGCAAAGTCCCGGTCTGGGAGGAATAGACGAGACTTGTGATGCACTGGTGATCTACTCTCAGTGATGAGCTGGTGTCAGACTGTTGTCCTTGGACTGGATCATATTTGACATGTGTGTGTATAGTGCAACACTATTTTGAAAGCTTATTGTTTTTCATTTGTGCCCATCAGTTACGTTATTGGGGGATCTGGAAGAGGGTACATCCAGGTTGCAAAAGCTATCATATTTTTGTGCTCTGTAAAACCACTGTGGTCATGCAGTTGCCTGATTGCCTTTGGAATTTATTTCCACACGAGCAGGATCGAATAAGTACTATGCATTTAAACTATTTTTTAAACTTTACTGTGTGTAAAGCTGGATTTCCATTTGAGTGTTAATTTAATATTCATGTCATAATGCTATTTTGTATGACATGTGAAAATTGTTATTTATTCTAGAAATGTAAGATGGAAGACACTGTTGTTATACTAACATTGATGCATTGTTCTGTATTGCATGTGTCTGACACTGACAGAAATCTGTCGATTACAGATGTTCATGATTTGGAAGCAACTTACATAGGCAGTCTGTGCACTTTATTGGTAGTTAAAACTATTTCTGCTTTTCATTGTAATACAATCTACCATGCTGCTGTTCTTTTGAGTGTTTGCATGTGTGTAGTGTACTTGATGCTCTGCCGATAGCTTGTTAGTTTTCTGGCTGCCTCATGGCGTAGACCATACATGAGTTTCAGAAGTTTTTGCCTTATTTTAGATTGGGCCATGATACTTTAGGTAAAGTATGTTTGAACGTTGATATAATTGTTCTATATCTTTGCATCTTTCAGTTGCTGGTACTTTGACATAGCTGCAGTGCTTATTACATGGTGGATTTTACAGTAATTCTAATGATCTGTGACTTTACAGATTGCTGTGTAGGATTGTCAGCCTTCAGAATTAATGGATTTATATTGAACCAAAGCAAGTTGAATGATATACTTGACACTTGTGAAATTGAAGAATAAATAACTGTTGCATAAACTGAAATCGATTTGCATGTTCATCATGTGATGCTGACTGTAATATTTTTTTATATCTTTAAAAGAAATTCATTGTTGCAGCTCTTAAATTCTCTGATGCAACTCTTGTTACCAAAGCTGATCTCTTGCAATAAATTAGTCGTTACATATTACACCTTGACCCACGTATTGTCTTTATTTTACTTCTGCTGATTTAAGTTTATTATTGCTTCACTAGTAAATTTTCAGCAGTGTTTTATTCTAGGTTTGAAACGTCTCAGAAATCTTTTCCATCATCTGCAGATGCCTTTGTGACTTTCACTTTGGCTTGGTTGGCTTATTTTTTAAACTTGCACCTTGTTTTACTGTGTGTAAAGCTGGATTTCCATTTGAGTGTTAATTTTATATTATATTGTGTTATTATAGCAGCATATTTCACCTACAGTAGAAAGTAAAAGTTTCTGTTTTAACTAGTTTGTACAAGCATCAAGCAGCAAATTCATGTAACATGTAATCAAGCATATAGTGTTATAAATTCATAACAAGAAGTTGTAAGGCTGATGACAGACTGTCAACTTGTTGCAGACATCTGTTACACAACTTTGCTACTTAACAACAAGTTGCATCTGTCATAGATTGTTGCAGAGCATGACTTGTTGTGCAACTCTGCAATAAACTGAGCTGCAAAGTTGCACAGTAGAAAAAAAACAAACATATTCAACAGCAACATTCAACAAATTCAAGTTGACTGATCAGTTGTCATCAGCCTGAGAAGTTGCATTGATGTAAAACTATATTTATGGTTCTCGCATGCTAAGAAAGTCTTAAGTGTAGTTTGTGAAATGGTCAAAAGCATATTCTACAATCTTAACTAACAGAACCTCTTGGTGGTAACTTCGCACTGGCAGAATTAAAACTTAGCCTAGCTGCTAACAAATAAGCGAATTACACGTTTGCATTTGAGGTAATTACACAATGATCAAGTAATACACTGCGTAGTTCTATCAACAATATTGTTCATGATATCATTTCAGTCTGTGATGACTGGCTACCATGCATGAAAGACAGTTAGTTGCGATCACATGATGTCAGGTTCAAATGGCAAATGAATGCAGCTGTGCCACAAATTGGCCACTTTGGTCAGTTTACAAACTCAATGCAACACTGCTAAACACGACGCAATTGCAATCCGTAGATTTAGCCTGTTCGTGGCAAAGTTTGCATGTACATGTATAACACGATAAGTTAACGGACCAGAGTAACACCAACTGGAAATCAACGTTGCATGTAAATTGTAAATGTCTTACTTTAGTGATCCTTAAGGTAGCAGTAGGCTACTATAAAAATTTTATACGATATGATATGCTGTTTTAACGTGCGCTCAAAAGCCGACATGAGTCAGCTTAATCTACCGCACGGAAACCACAACTATAAAGTGTAAAACAGAAGAAAACAAATGAAAAAGTAAAGACAGATAAGCTAGAAGTAAACAGTAAGCAGTCTGGGGGAATCGTAGTGAAAGCTGAAGAAAGAAAAGGAAAGGCTGCGGTGGGAAAGGATTTGCAGAAAAGGAAGGTATTTAGCCTAGAATGAAAGAGTAAGTGGGTGCTAGAATACCAATAAGAATCAGTATGACTGTTATGATCATTAGGTAAAATAGTTCAAGGCAAAGCAACTCGGTCTGGCCTGATCCTACGGTGTTTGTAATGGCATTCTCTGAGAATAACGCGATCTGTTCTACACTGATACTTGCATTTTTTATGCGCATGCTGCTTTCCTTGTAGTCAATCTAACTATGGTTAGAAAGCTTCAGCTTGTATTATCGCGTAGTTTGTCAGCGATTTGATAGTACACAGACACTGCCAGTGGCTTAGAATTTATCTGCGGCTGGCGACTGTATCACTACTGTTGCTACTGGTCGAGTTGTTTCGCGACCTGCTGCCGACACTCGTGCGAGCACCTGCTGTTCCGCGTTGAACGCTGTTTGTCGGAGTTGTAGTCCGACCTGGCGTTGTGGTCGTTCCCGGTCGCGGCGGCGGCCGAGCTGATGGCGTGTTGGTGGTTCTCGCTGGCCGAACGCTCCCCTGCGGTGTTGCCGCGTCCAGTCGAGAGCCAGTCGGTGTGGTGCGCCCCGATGAGGTTCCCGTCGCGGCTGCTCGCCGTGGTGTCGACAACGACGAGCCTACGCGTAAAGCTGGCGACGACGTGGTGCGAGACATCCCGGACGGGAGTGACTTAGATGCCGACGACGACGTCGGTGCTGCGTAGCCGCCGCGACGCGCACTACTCGGCAGCGGTGGGTCCGTATCACTCGCAGAACCTCGCCGGGCCATGGACGACGCTGTCGGCCGCATTAACGACGACAGTCCCTCCGACGCCGACGTCCTACGTGTGCGCGATGTTGTCACCGGCTCAGACTGCAGCGATGACATGGACGGGGCGGGTGACGGCTGGATAGTTTCAGCTGTATCGGCAGATGCCTGTATGATGTCCGCTACTGTCGCTTCCCAGTTGTCCTCGTCTGTCGTCACCGGTGTCTTACTAACTGGACCTGAAGACCGTTTTGTATTGCCAGTCGTCGTCTTACCGGTAGTTTTGCTATCTCTTATCACTTTGCTTGCTGGAGTCGAAGGGGTATGCTGTAGAGAGATTGATGAAGCAGTCAGTCGACGAGTAGAGGCGCGATCTGCTGTGTTTGCTGCACTTCGAGTCGCAGCATCTGATGATGGAACTGGTTTTCGCAATGGCTGCGAACCGGGTTTAGTGGGTTTGGGTGGTTCGGCGTTTTCTGGCTTATTTTCTGTTGTGCTCGACGTCGACGAAGTTCTAACTCGGCTCGTCGACGTTGTAGTGTTACTCGATGTCTGAGGAAGGTTCATCGATTCTCTTTCCGTTTTACTGTCGCCTTTGCTGCTGACGCTGCCGCTGCCGCTGCCGCTGCTCGGTATCAACATGTCATGCACGTCGACAAGCTTTCTGGACCTCGATTTTACGCCATTGCCGCCCTTCGCCGAAGCTGGCCTGGACGCCGAATCAACGGGCTTTGCTGCTTTGCTAGAAGGTGAAAACGGTGCGTCGTTTAGCTGTCGACCTGGCCCCGACTTGACCGCATCACTCATGCGATTGACGGGCGACGGAGTTTTCGCATTCGTCTGTCCAGCTGAGGGAACTAGCATCTCCTGCATGGTGAACGGGGTACGCGATCTTGCTCGAGATGTTGGAGACGGTTGTGGCGCCAATATCGCTTCGGGGACCGGCTTGTCGTTAGCGTCTCCGTTTATAGCTCTTGTGCGATGTTCTGACGATGACGATGGCGATAGCACCGTTTCTTTGACGCTTGTTGGTGATGCTTCTACAGTTTCTCCTGTGGATTCTACCCTGCTGCGTCCCGCCATGGAAACTGCATCAGCGGCAGCAGCAGCAGCAGCCTGAAGCCTATATAGCGTCGCAGCACTCAGCGATGACCCGGCTATATCGTCTGTGTCTGTCATTCTCTGCCGATTTGTCTCTGGCGACGTTGCAGACTTAGCTTCAAATGTTTCTGTTTTCAAACCGTTGGTTAATGTAGTCAGTTTACTGTTCTTCTGCGTATTTTCATGACCGGCTGCAGCTGACGACGTGACTGAATGCAGACGACTTTCTCTAACTTTTGTGTCGCCGTTCACCGTTACAGGTTTCGAAGTATTTGCTGATGGGAGAAGTGCAGAATCTCGCTGTGTGATAGACTGGTCTACGGCCGTCGTCTCTGAAATTTCTGTTCTTAAGGGCGTTTCGGTTCCGTTGGCCAGCTTCTCCGTTTTCGGATAACCAGTTTCAGACGCTGTATGCGTTGCTGTCGTGGTAGGCCTATAGTGCTGATAAGAAGGCAGCGTCTTGGTCTGGGACAGCTGTGTCCGTGAGTTGTCTGTTGTGGTGATCGTCGACGGTGGTAATACGGTAGTAGAAGTAGTACTGTCGTGTAAGTCGGTCTTTGGGGTCGTTCCGACGGAGTATGACTTCATTCGTTCTGCGCGAGACGACAGGGTGAATGGCGGCGACCTCTCTATCGCCGACTGTTCGACGGCCGATGACTGCAGCATTTCTGACAGGTCATTGACGGCGCACCTTGCCGCAGCGACAGGTGACGTTAATCTACTGCGCGTTGCTGCCGCCCTGACGCTGTCCCGCGTCACGTCGCCTCTACGTATCGCTGACCGTGATCGCGCGGACATGACTTTCTCGTAGCGCGATGACGCCGCCGCTGTCGGCGTCGGATCTGTGTCGAACGGCGACAGACTGTCGACGCCACCCCATGCAGCCGACGACAGTCGCGATGCCGCGGAGTCGTTCCACATCGTTGACGAGTATGAGTCCCGCAGCGACTGTAGCTGCGCGGCCGGTGAACTCAGGTCGTTCTGTCGGCTTCTGGCCAGATACGAAGATGTCGCTGCGTCGGAACTTGCTACTCGTGAACTTGCTGCGTCCTCACTGGTGCTGCGAGACACCAGCCTGGTTCCAGTTAATGGAGATACAACTACATCAGAACTTCTGTCTCCGTAACCAAGCGTTCCGCCGGCGCTACCGTTGACGATTCTAGCTGCACGACTGTCGTTTGCGCCTTCGAACCTATTAAGAGACGATCTATGAGACATCAGACGATCGGAGTATGCTGACGAAGTGCCTCTGAGAAGTGATTCTGTCGTCAATCCGTTACTGTACGACGGTGACGACATGCATTTACCCGATCGTTGACTTGCGACGTCCTCATTGGCGCTGCGTGACACCAATCTGGTTCCAGTTAATGGTGAAATAGTTACATCGTTGGAACTTCTGTTTTCATAACCCAACGTTGCGCCACCGCTACCGTTGACAGCTGGAGAACCTTTGGACGAGGTTGACCATGAGCTCAGCAGCGACTCGCGTTGTCCGGCGCCATTCGCCACTTGACTGTCTGACAGTTCAGCGCGACGTCGTGGTAATAACGGCGAGATTGGAGAGGTTTTTACACTACTTTTGCGAGCTGTCTCGTTTGCCTCGACGAGTTCCGTGAACCCGCGATACAGCTGAAGCGTCAGTTCGGAGTCTAGTGATCCACTGAAACACATCAAATATACCGTACATCAGTCATTATACACAGTGTTCCATAAAAACGTGTCACTTTTTATATTGGCGAATCTTAACCGATTTTTAAAATTTTGGTATCATTATAATCGTGAAGAAATTCTACATGCCACTATATTAAAATTTCCCACATTACCTTAATTGTGTGCGCACCTTACTTCGCAAACCAAAATAACACTTTTAATAGCTTTATTCGCAACAAGTGCGACAAACAACAAAGAAGCAAAAGAAAAGAAACTACAGTCGATATAGAACCAGTTACATTGTCGCAATCACATGAATATGACTGACAACACAATCGCTAAATCCTAGGAATTTATCATCATTCACATATCACTTGTCGTTCATTGACGTTCAGAGCAAAACAAAACGAAAAAAATCAATGCCAATAATTATATTTCCAGCGCAGCCATCATGACATTGTCATTTCGAGAGTAGGCCTAGGCCTAATAATCATAAGCAGATGTTTAAAATGTCCGTTTACAGCGTCAACACAGGCGATGACGATGCCAACACTTGTCGGTGGCGTAATTCACAGCAAATGTCATCAGCACGAACAATGATGTCATTATTAGCAACACCTTGTTAACGTAATAAGAAAGAAAATGCCTACCTTATTTTAAAAATCTATTTTCAGTTTTGTCTGTGCAAAAATTATTGCAACTGGTCACGATTTGACAGAGTTGGAGTCGAATGTACACTCCAATAGCGAGAGGGTATTTTTGTATTTCATCAGGTAAGGTGCGCACATAATTAAGGTTATGTAGTACATTATACTACAATCGCTTGTAGAATTTCTTCACGATTAAAATGACATAAAAACTATAAAAAAAATCTATTAAGACTAGCAAAAGTTATAGTCAAATATAACATGCCACGTTTTAATGAAACACTATGCACGTCTGCATCATCAGTAACTCAGAATTCACAATGGTAGCACGATCAACAACGGAAACGGGCTACTGCTTGGACTGGTAGTACGTTTTAACAGCATTCGGTAGGTGGCTGTATGCTAGTACAAACTACTGTTAGTGACTAATACCAACTAAAGTACTATCTCACACGCTTAGCAGATGCGGCAGAGTATTGGGTTATACAGAGTGGGCCATAAAAAACCGGCACCTCAGATTACGCTGTTTATACTGCACGCGTACTGTACATGTTTAGCTGTATAAGCAATAAAGCATTTAAATCGTCGTTTCTTTCTGCACAAGAAAAACCAAAACCTGACAAATTTGTTCAGAATTTTAAACAGAAGTTTTGTGATATAATCGAAGCACCCGAGAAGCATTTTTACACAATGCGAAAATTCATTAGCGATGACGTGTTTGTGTCCATGACAGCTTCTCGCAGCAGCCAGAGCTGACAGATATCGCTGTCAGGCTTATCATTTCTCTTTGATTTCTGCTAGACCCTGTGTTGCTTTCTTGACTGCATATTAGCTCAGTCAGATGCCTGTAATTCTGTTCTGATCTGGCAGTCTGCGGTCATTCCGCACCAGTTCAATCGCGTTCGTCTTCTGCATCTTGCACTGACCTTCAACAGAGCTGACAGCCCACTTCTTGATTGAAAACTCTCTACAAATACGTTTTGTACTTCATCCAGTTCATCCCTTACTTTGACAGACAAATTTAATGAAAGATTTTTTCTTCGCACGTGAACAGCATGTTTGTCAACAAATTGGTGAAAAAAAACTCAGCAAAAGGAATAAAAATCTTAAGTTTAAGTCGAAGTCAATTTTCACGGAAAGTAACGCCAACAGACAAAGCTGTTGCCGTGAAAGTTTCACGGTAAATCACAACATAACACCGTCAACTTATTTAATTAAGCTTCAAAATGCATCTTGAATTTTACTTCTAACTTAACGTTAAAATATAATATATAAGGTGCCGGTATTTTGGCCCACTTGGTATTTTCACTTGTGACAATCGGGTGCCTTTATTTACCGCATTCGTTGAAGGTAAACGCCCGCGAATATCGCCATAAATCATATATTGCCAGTAACCAGAGTCTTTGGGCTATATACATTTCTATCACAGACAGTATATGTGTCTAGCTTCACCTACACCCCAAAGGCCTAAATTGGGGAAGTAACTGCTGTAACATTGATACCGAAAGACAATAAACAGTTATAGACGTTAATTATTTATACATTTTACTATGTTTTGTTAATTTATCAATATATATTTTATTTTAAATGTATCTGTCTTCCATTACAATACTTGCACACATTATAGTTCCTGACTTGGGCCGACAACCTAGTCCAATACCAATGCTCTATAAGTAACTGCAGCACGCTACAGTGCTTCACTTGCTAACAGTGGCATGGTCTCACGTGTCCTATCGACACGTCCTGTCCTGTCAGTAAGCGTCACTTCCGGACCAGTGACTACACTAATTAACGTAAGGAAAACTGGGATATTTTGTTGTCAAAATCTGAAGATTAATAACTCCATTGTTAAGTAATATTTCAACGAAATTTTGAGGTTAATTTTCCAAATATATTCGGAATTCAGTGCGCGTAAGTTTGTTAGGGTGTGTTAAGATTTGGCATTTCTATCCTATATTGTCTATGGTTTACTTTCTCCCGGACACAGTGTAGACTAGATCGTCAGACTGTATCGCGATGAAATCGTCGGTTAAATCGTATGTACACATAACACAATAAATAACACAGTATATTTCAACTAACTGGTACATTAAAATGAGTCAAATGAGTGAGTTATCCAACCAATACCACGTTATGGAGATGCAGATTCTTAACGAATGTCGAATGTCGTTATATTACTGCTATACGGTATTACTGACTGATAAATCTTGAAGAGAAAGTAATTTACTTGTGGTTGCTGCGGCGCTGCAGTGTGGCGTAGAGCTGACGTCGGTTCGGCGTGCACGTCATGTCAATGGTGACAGTGCGAGTTACAATCACGGACGACTTCTTGTACATCGTGACACTTTGTGATGTCAGCGGCACTGTGCGTTCACTGCGGACTTTCACTGTCATCAGAATCTACAGCAAAAGGTTAACATGATAACATCACCATTTCAGTGGCACTGGCAACCACAGACAGTTATGGTTTAGGCCAGAAACTCAATGACGCCACCAAGAATTCCGGCAAGGGGCACCGCTTTCTCTTCTATCGCCGACTTTCAACACTGAAAATAACGGCACCAATATTGTTCAACATCGCAGTACAGATGTCTTTTTAAACAATAACGGCGTCTTATGAAACACGCTAAAAACTATACGGTTAATAGTCTATCAGTCTGTCACAGAATAACGACAATTCTACTGAACTGCTTTAAGGAA
>Ga0126335_1002101_pt1 | contig 11674 bp, 9 predicted proteins | sample OlaspJWI45metaG_FD_108409 | JGI IMG/M metagenome (GOLD analysis project Ga0126335, IMG submission 108409) | Marine gutless worms symbiont microbial communities from Oahu, Hawaii - Olavius sp. 1 OAHU.JWI-45 metaG | ecosystem: Host-associated > Annelida > Digestive system > Unclassified | place...
AGTTTAATTTTTTGAAATTACTTTTTCAAAATTAACTAAGTTATCAGTTGAGCGTTCCATGTTACAAACATAACAAGCTAGGTGTCCGTACTGGCTGATCCTGTTGTGTAAAGCGTATATTTCTTATTTTAATATTTTCTATATTTCACTTTAGTATGTATGTAGTTAGTATGTTCATTTTTATTAATGCCCAAATTGCTCTTCATTATTTTATTTACTGACTCAGACTAGCTTGTGACTTTTCTGAATGCCTTTGCAACTAAAGGTTAAAGGTTATCTAAGGTTATTTCTCTTGTTTGAAGAAAAAACGGTTAAGGTTTTTTATTACGTTAGAAAATGTTAGTAATTACTACGAATTCCCGGCAGCTGAGCTTTGGCATGCATTCGCAACACTTGGGCACCCGAAACAGGAAACGCTTTGACCACTGTACATCAGCAGGAGTTCAGTTCGTCGATCCTAGCACTGTGTGTAAGTTTCGACGTGATATAATCGATTTCCGGTACGTCAACTAGTCTCACGTCAGTCTCTGTCATTCGACTAACAGTCTCAACGCGTTCTGTCATCGCAGATGCGTGCTGGTAGGTCTGGTGTCCCGTACTAACTGAACGGCTTACTAGCTCCACCACTCCACTGCCTGCCTGGTTGCAGGTGTCTGTCGTGGCCACCCTCAGCGAGCACTGGCACGATGCGTCGACCATCTTTTGTAATTTATTCGACTCTTTTCGGCCCACTCTGCGTTTCTGACCGCTCGACTGCACGGTCGGCTCCTGCCCGTAGCGGGTCGTCGTACGCAGGCAGGCCGGCAGAAAGTTATCGGTCTGTGAAGCACCGTGGGAATTTCCGAGTATGCCTCGGTGGAAGTCCGGACCATTAGTGATGGGTTGGTGATGGAATTTGATCGGATAGCGGTAACGCGTAAAATGCCCAGCACCGTGAAAATTTGTCCGTCTTCTCTTTAGCATTGACAGCGTCGACCTGTCGGCAACAAAACTATTCAAAGTAATTTGGCGAAGGCCGCATCGAATCTCTGACGGAAAGTGGGATCTCCATCTAATGCAATGTTCCTTGGGTCCCCGAGAATCTCCGCCCCAGGCATGATGGACCTCGATCCGTTCAGTCGTATTTTTGCTGTTTGGACGACGAAGCCGCGTGACTGACAGACGACGGGATCATCAACCGCAAACAGTCCGCATCTCTTGCTCTCGATGCGGCCTAAAACGTCGTAGCCTACATGTACTGATGTACAGGTTCTAACGTCTGGATCGACACAGACGAAGCGCGCCTTACTTTGTTATAACAAGGTATCGTCAGTTATGGGACGTGACGATAGCTGGTTCGCCACGGTGCCCAGTGTGCTGCCGACTGGTGACTGTTCCCACTGATCCATTCACTACATTCACTAGCCCAACCGGCCCATTTCTGTCTGAATGGGTAAAGTTCCAACCTGGAAACACCCAAAATGGCGCTATTCGAGTTTCCTAGTAAGCATAGGTCTATCTCGCTTAGTTTCGGGGATATTCGCGTGTTACAGACATACGGACAACGCGGACCATTAATATAGTTGGCCGTTGGCCCCACATTTTGGTTGGCCAGTTAATAACTCCAGGCCCGCACGGTAGCAGTAAAAGTAGGCCAATGATTAAGTCGAGCTTGGGGCCTACGTCCCACTCAACACATAAAGGTGATTTTGCAGAGGAGTCTTTCCAGGTCCAGTACTGGTACCGACAACCAACAAGATGCCAAAGTGATTTGACAAAGGCTGCACCGAATGACCCCGCACACACTGTACGTGCGCCATGGCACTGAAATGGCCTTCCATGTGCTGATGAGCCGTTAAGAAACTGCTCACTCACTGTACGTTCGCCGAGTTGACCGCGTGATAGACAGACTGACTGACTGGCGGACAGACTGACAGACAGACGCCGCGAACGTCGGTAACAATAGTCTGCATCTCATGCACTCGATCCAGCCTTAAACCTAAAATATACTGAAATAACTAGCAAATCTTTGGTCAGCCGATTGATCGTCTGCTTCGCTGGCCAAATCGATATAGGCCTATGCATCTTCCGTCTCGACGCTCAGACGCATAAAATGTACCAAACGGTAAAAGCGCTGAATGAAAAAATATATACCGGCCCGCTTTAAGCTGACATGCCATTCGTCCTAAACCTACCGACATATGGCGCGTTAAACGCTGCGTATTATTATTATTATTATTATTATTATTATTAAACTGCGATTTTTAAATTCGTAAAAATTTGTTGAGTGGGTGACGTGGCCATCCAACGGAAATTACTTTGTACTACACTTATGATTCACAAACGGCTTGTTTACGATCGCTTGCAGTAGTAACAGTAATATTTTGACATGTTTCCTGATAACATTCGCAATACAAAGACAACTTGCAGTTTTTCAATGAATGAATGCACCGCGAACTTGAGGAGATATAAATACACTGCAAAAAATCGCGAAGTTTTACGAATTTTTTCAACCCATTTTAAGAACTCGCAAAAATCGCTATTTTTATGACTTTTAAAAATTCGTAAAATTCGTAAAATTCGCATTCTTGATCCGTGATGCTGCAAAGTCATGGTTTAGTCGCCTTTTGCGAATCCGGCAAGGAAACTCCTACAACCCCAGGAGTCTACAAGTGGCAATAGAAAGTAACAACCCTGCAGACGACGATGTAGCAGACGAGGCTGACGACAGCCGATGTCGCCGGTTGACGGTTAATGATCTTCCTCGGTCGTCCTCCATCACCAGTCCTTGTAACTGCACAGCATAGGCCCCTATAAGTAAGTAAATAAGTAAGTAAGTACTTTGATTAACATAAATTATGGCAAACGCACATGCAGTATACAATGAAGTATTTAACATACAGTTATCTAAAGAAATGAAACGATTGTCTTAAAATCAATACAAGTAATTACAGAAAAATTATGACTCAGTAACAATAAAGAGTTACACACAGCTAATGCGTCTCGGAAAAACAATCTATAAGCAAAGATGTATTTGATTGCAGCATTGACATCAGTGGGTAGTATTGGGTTGTGCGTGCGTTGGCAAAGGTTGTGACCGGTGTTTTAGGAACGGAACTAATAGTAATCACCTAAAAAGAAAATCAGTTTTGAAATTAATGCACCGAAACTCGAGACACTTAACACACACGACACCGTCACATAGACAAACATAGGAGAAAACTCTGCTACAAAGTTTTCAATTTAAACGAAAATTTAAAGAGAAGTAGACATAATTAAGTTTCCGCGGAATTAGTAGCACTTAGGTACACTCTCAGAAAATTATGCGATTTGCCTACATAGCCTGGCTGACTGACCTCGGTGTTGAAGTGACGCCGACTGAGTTTGTAGTAATTGTCCACCAGGGGACGCTGCCAGGTCGTCGGGTCAGAGAATCCCGACTGGGCTCCACTACACTCCGTGGGCGAGTCTGGAACGGACAAGTGGACCGTGGAAGGCGTGGAACCACTAGAGGCGTTGTCGAAGTCGTCGTGGATAAGACTGAACACGTAGTCACGACAGCTCGTACTGCCCAGTTGGCAGTTCATCGTTTAACTAGACTATTAATGCAAGTAAGTAAATTTCTGTTCGCGCAGCTGTGAATAGGCCCTACAGCCTAAACTGTCACGGAGGTGCTATGCTAGTGTTTCATCAGCTCCGCAGAATTGCACGGTCTTCAAGAGCACACGGAACTGAGCCAGTGTCGGCGATGGGCCACGAACTGACAGCGGCGGTGAGTTCCACAGCGTCACTGGACCAGAAACGTTCAAGGAATACGGTTTCGACGTCTCTGTCTTAAGTCACACCGAACTCTCGTACATAGACCTTATGTCGTACGTTCGAATCGTTTTTAGGGAAAACGCTTGTGATCTTTCGCCAATGAAAGCGCGAGTCTGAGAAACAATGCGTCCAGCTTTAGCGTAACCAGCTACCAGTTACTACAGCCGCATTCCATTCTCAAAATGTTCACTTACCGCTAAGTCTAACGTGTCATTTTCATTCGAATTCAAGCTAACGGTGTACAATAAGTTAGCGATACCGTCTGTGTCTTTACTGCGGTTCGTTTTGCTTTACTGCAGCGCCGACATGGCAACTTGGCAGCTTAGCCGCACGTCAACACTGCCTGCCGATCAGATCTACAGGGTGCAGCGAAAATGTTGAACCGTCGACGTAAAGTAAGTAAGCTTACACGTAGCCTAAACAAGTGGCTACAGTGATGTAGTAATGGCCACATCTAAGTGGCGTCATCTGGCGAATGAGTGAGAACAGTGAGAGACGAACAGACTGACTGAATGTCAAGCCGCCCACGCTACGGGATCATCAATTACAACAGACCTTATCTCATGCATCCGAAAACACTTAAATAGCTCTATAAACAGTCCCTAAAGCGTTGAATACGATATCTGTTTGGACAAAAACGTCTTGAGAAAGTGCCTTATTCAAATAATGATATTGCTTGTCGCAGATGGTCTAAAAATAAGCGCTACGCACGACCGCCCTGCATGCGTTCAAATAATTATCTATAAAATGCTTACTAGTAATAATCAGTGTATATATTATGCTTTACAAACAAAAATATCTCATCAGAAAAAGTATCTAAAAAACTCTAAAATGCTGCAATCTTATGAGAAATATAGCCAAACGTGTTCCCACTCAAATGTGTTCGTTGCACGCTAAATGCGCAGATATTGATTTTATCATTATTCTCCGCGAGACATATTTCCGTTGCAGCGCGTATGTAGTTGGCACACAGAAGCAAGCAACTGATTTATTCATTATTTGTGGCGTTAATTAAACGCACTGCCGCCTGACTACAGCTGGCGAGTTGGCGGTTCAACCCAGAAAACTCGATTGCCAGCCTACATCTTCTTAGAAGGAAATTTTGAGTCACGGTCGGGCTAAAAGTAAGTAAGAAAGTTCTAAAAAACGAAAAAGTCATCTACAAGTGCATGCCCATAGGCGGGGGGTGCGTTGGGTGTGTACGCACCCCCCAAGTGAGTAAAATATAAAATAAAAAAGCTGAGTTTGATTCGGTTTCGTTTCATTTTGTGGGGCACGGTTCACTTTTTTACAAGAAAGCACCCCCCCCCCAATTTCATTTCCTGCCTACGGGCTTGAAGTGCTTTAAAAGCAACAAAAATCGCCGTTCTCTGACAAATTTGTTATTTGGGAAAATCACGTAGCGCACCCGGATGTTTTCTCGTAGCAAATGTTTAATGGTTATAATAAAATAAGGGCACCTTCATTTTTTCTACTCGATGCGCGTACAACGAATGCAAAAACGTATGATACCAAAATTTTTGTAAACGTAAGCCTATACCTACACGGGTTGTATCATTGTCAAACACGGTCGAGTGGATACGACCAATTGGCTTCATTCAGTTCTTTGACACCGTTGGTTCGGTCATCTCATCTGGCCTGTAAAAAGACTAAAATTAGGCAGTAGGCCTATAGCAGTCAAATACAGGCTAGCTGTTCTCGAGAATCGAGGTCCCGAGTGAGACGCTAAACCTTAACTCACTCACATAAGAGGCGCCACGCCAAAAGTTTTGAGTGGGCCAAATCTGCGGCCGACGACCGACGTCCTACAAGCGATCTATGGCCTATAAGCCACAACATTGGGATTGCAGACAAACAGAAATCATTGTGTGATGTGTGGAAAATTCAGTAAAGAGTGAAAGACGATTTTGCACATCGCTTTATTAAATTATTTTATAAGTTATAACCATTAACTAATTCTTCCTTTAGTTTTTAAATACTCGGCCTACGGACTACTTGACTTGAAAACATCCATAGCCTATACTGCTTCCTGTGCGAGTCGTTCAGACTGGCAAAGTCCTGCGCAACAGCTACGTACATTTGCTTTTTAACTAATTTTACTGAGCTAGAATTAACGAACATACAGGCCAATTATTGGTGGGGCCAAATGCATTGTGGCGGCCCATCCAACCAAAATTTTGGGTAGGCCATGGCCCACCCGGCCCACGCTGCAGCGCCTCCCACGCTAAAGCCCATGACAGACGACCCAAGTACTCCGTCCAAGAAACTCGTACGAGAAACTCGCACGTAAAACTCCATTCGTATGTCATGCATTCTCGCACGAGTTTTTTCTCGTGCGAGAAACTTGTTCCGAGTTGGTCACAGCTCTATTCCGTCCAAGTTTCTCTTGCGAGTTTCTCGTACGAGTTTCTTGGACGGAGAACTTGGGTCGTCTGTCATGGGCTTAAGCATACCGGTTTGGGCCTACTATGATGACGTCATAGAGACATCTTCACGCGTATTAGGCTACTATGAGCCCAATAAACGCCGAACGTAGGTTTAGATCTAATGTAATTTGTGTGAAGGACATACAGTAGGCTTACACCTGATGAGTAGGTTACTCAGGTCGAATCGTTTCTGGTGTAAAAACTAAAAAGCACAAGGTCCAACCAGTGGCGTAGCTAGGAATTTTCCATATGTCCTCCCTGCCCCTCCCCTCCCCTCTTTTAAAACCGTCAAATGCAGCTAGGGGGTCTGTGGGAGCGCTGTAAGCTCCCCCAGCGGGTCAGGGCGGAGCCCGGCGACAAACGATTTTGGTGCATTCTGAGCTCGAACAAATCTGCTTTCTGCAATATCGCGTATCGCGTATTTTTTCTGACGGGGCGTGAACACACCCTACACACCTTCTATACCTACGTACGCCACTGGGTCCAACCGAATCCGAAAAAACGTCGATATTCCGGACGTTTGCCCGTCAAATTTAGAGGGCTACAAACTAGTCAGATATCTGAAGTTAATTTTTAGGCCGCATCGGATGCGCGAGACGCGTACTATTGCAATCGATGGCTCCGGGCGTCTGTCGTGCGCCTTAACTGTGCAAACGCGGCTGAACGGATCGAGATCTGCTTGGAATGGCGACTCCTAGCGACCCAATGAACAGTGTGTGGGGCGGGAGTCCTGATTTCTTCCCACATATTCGATAAAGCCTTCTCCAAATTACTTCGGCCGTTCGTTCAAGTTCTGTCTGAGACTCACCCAATAGCTGATAGGCCTATACATGTAACAATAATACATCAACAAGCGCGGAGAACACAAACCTGCGCGAGTCCACTTTTTGCTGCAGTGACCTTGACCTCGGGGCTATGACCTTGAAAGGTCGGTCCATTCAAAAGATAGTTTGAATAAGTACGAAGATAGCCATCAAGGTCAAAGGTCAAGATCAAATTAATGTCACCAACTTCCAATCACTTCTAGCGTTCATCATGGGGCATATTCCTACCAAGTTACATCAATTTCTGATCAGCAGTTTTCGAAATATTGTGCGGACAGACAGACACACAAACAGACGCCGCCAAAATCAATACCTGCTCGCACTCGCAGCTTCGCTGGCGCCCGGCAAAATATAGGCCTATTTGCGTTATGGCTTCACTTAGTACGTCCCAATAAGGATAGGGTCTATAACTTAGTAGAGGCAAAGAGAGAGGACACTTGATATAGCGTCTTTTCGTGAAGAAATTCCACTGCAAAAGCCCTCAGGTATGGCACACGTTGTCAAAGGATCGCACAGTTTTACCTGCCCCACGCGTTTATCCACGAACGAATTTAACTTCGTTATAACTTCAGATAAAGCCTGGTACAGTGTATGTGCACGCCACTGTAGGTTTTTTTGTACGCGTTGAGTTTTTCTTTTCTTTTATAATATAGTTTATTAGTTGGGCAGCTGTTAGTGCTGGTCTCAGCCTTGTTGTCCTGCTCGCAATTGAAAAGCTTTATATGTGTATCTCTGGACATTTTGAGCAAATAAAATTGATTGATAGATTGATTGCTTGAACTTTGCCCATCTTTTCCTCGAAGCCAATGCATTCATTACTGAGCCACTATTATGACCAGAATATACTATTTGTGCTTGATGCAGAGGCTGATGGCAGAGCACAGTGATGGACAAGGCTAACGAAGGCACTCATGATAAATCTCGCAGCATGAGGTTCGAGACAGTTTTGGCTATTCGTAAAATTTTGTTTAATAAAACATTACAAAATGAAAAATGTTATAAAACGCGAAACTCACAGTATCTAACGCGCTGTCTAAGCTTAAGCTCATGCATACATAGTTAACATTAAGTTCTGACTTTGAAACAGACGGACACGATTTTGCCCTCCATTGCCATTGTAATGACTTGACCTATTTACGCCTTGTCTTGTCGATCTCGATGTATCACTGGCCTCGTCTCCATCCATCTCTGTCTTGTGCTGCTGTCTTCGGCTTCCTCCAGCGGAACATGAAGCTCGCTGTCCACATTTCCCTCTCCGGATCTCTTTTCCAGGTGTTTCTCGGTCGTCCTCTTCCTTTGTGGCCTTGTGACGTCCACTGTAGCACTTGCTTGACAATGCAGTCATCATTTCTTCTCAGTGTGTGTCTGAGCCAGTTTCATTTTCTTCCATTTAGTTGCTCTACTGTATCACTGGCTCTTTGCTAGTGTTTTCTTAAATATTTCTTTATAGGTTATCTGGCCAGATTCTTTCCACGCTCATTTGTTCATTGCTGACCAGGGGCTGACCAGGAATTGATGGAAGTGGTGTTTCCTCTCTTCCCTCTCCTTTCCCTTCTCCTGCCATCCCCTTCCTCTTTCCTTTTCCTCACCTTCACCCTTCCTTCCCCTACGCCTGCCCTTCCCTCCTTCCTTTTCTCTTCCTCTCCTTAAAAGTAGGCCCCTAAATCCAGCTACGAAGTCTGGAGAAGCACTGTAAGCTCCCCAGCGGAGTCTGGGGCGGATCCCCAGCCGTAATCGAATTTGGTGCATTTTAGCTTTGAAATCTGACATCCGGTGGCAACAATTTTAATAACTTTTCCCAAAAATCAATATACCAAATTTAGAGTAAAAAACTACATTAGACGTCAGCTGAGGGGATGCTATGACACCCCGATCACCCTCCTCTGCGTACGCCCCTGTTGCTGAGGGTCGGAGATCACTTCATGTAAAAGAAAAGGAAAGTCTGGCTATATATTAACGTGCGCTGAAAAGCCGACTAAATGAGTCAAGCTTAATCTACCACACGGAACCGTGCAGACACAGACAAATCCTCCATAGCTGCCTGAGAATTTAATCTCATAGCATGCCCGTCAGTGGTCCTTGTAATATGTTTTACTGTTTAGGCCACTTTAAAATGTCTATGATGATGATGATGATGATGATGAAACCCAGCCAAACCGAGCCAAACCACTTGCCCGGACCCAGGACTGAACCTGGGCCGCGCAAGAGGCTAGCCGGCTGGGCTAGCAGGCACAGCCTAGTGACTTAACAACTGAGCTAACTAGGCAACTGTACCAACGTTCTCCGCTGCTGCCTGCTCTCGGCAACCATGAACACTCCGCCACTGTTCTGTTTGACCAGTCTTTGATATCGTCTGCCCACCTTCGTCTCTGTTTGCCCAGTTTTCTCCTCCTGGGGTATTCTGTCTGACGTACAAGAAGCTCAGCAGTCGCTAACAAACCGCCCGACACTCCTGCACGCCAATGTTGTGCTGTCAAGAGCTGCCGTCCGGTGGATGAGTGTGGTTTATTGGCCGGATTTTGCGACTCGCAGTAATTCACAAGAGGGCAGATCTGGACAGCACATTGGCCTGATTTTCCAAATTTTACGTATCCCTCTCCCATTTGACGCCGTCAATGATGCGGATCCCCTCGAGCTATCGGGTTCATATTGATATGGGAAAACTAGAATGGCTGGGCTACAATCTGGTGAAGGTTGCATGACGATCGACTCAGTCGTTTGGGCACAATACATCAACGTGACAGACACACAGACAGACAGCCACGTCGCCATAGCAAATGCCGCCCCAACGCGCTGCGTCGGATGGCATAAACGGTGTAGGCCTCTTGCATGCGTACACAGTTGGTCTGAACGCCTGGATCAGGCTCTGGCGTCGAAGGAAAACGGGAACGTTCGGTTTCGGTCGGGCAACTACAGCGGCGCCATCGGCAAGTACAAACAGGCGCTGACAAGCCTCGACACCGGAGATGAGCACGAGGGCAGTGACCAGACGTTCCAGCCGAGTAGTGAAGAGATCGAGACCTGGAAGAGACTGTTTGTCGACTGCCACAACAACCTTGCAGGTGATACCAGTGGCGTAGACATGCAAGGTGTGTAGAGGGTGTACCCACCCCTTGTCAGAAAAGTACGCGATATTCGATATTGCAGAAGGCAGATTTTTTAAAACTCAGAATGCACCAAAATCGTTTGTCGCCGGGCTCCGCCCGGACCCGCTGGGGGAGCTTACAGCGCTCCCCCAGACCTTCTAGCTGCATTTGACGGTCCTACTTCTAAGTGAGGGGAGGGGAAGAGAGGGGATGAAAGGGGGGATGTTACGCACCCATATGGAAAATTCCTAGCTACGCCACTGGGTGATACGCGATGTAAACTATGCTGATTTCGCCGCTATACCATAGAACGAAAAGTATCAAGTGAGGCCTACACTGCAGCCTTCCATCCTTCACGGAGTAGCCTACCATTGCAGCGACGGCTGGGAAGGAAAAGGCAGCCAGATATTGTTCATTCTGTTCGTGGATAAGCGTGAAGGTGGTAGATAACACTGTGTGATCATTGACAATGCGTGCCATGCCTTGGCGCTTCTGTGATGAATTTCGCCTCGTGAAGAGGCAGCCTAACAAAAATTATTTGTTTACTTCTACAGGTGTTCTAGAATAAATGACACAAGTTTGTCGTGCAGTTAGCTATGACCGTGACGTTTGCATTAAAATACACGACAATGATTGCTGTCAGCCGATTAATGGCCTCTTGTACCAATTGCATGTTGCAGCATGCTACCTTCAGACGAGTAAGCTTGGTCGTTCAGCCTACCAGGAAGTCGTCGCAGAGTGTGACCACGCCTTAAACGTCAACCCGTCAAGTATCAAGGCTCTCTATCGCAAGGGAGTAGCCCTGTTTCACATCAGGGATTATTCCGACGCCATAGATGTGCTGACGAAGGCCAGCCAGCTGTCTGACCCACTACGCAGCAGTCTCGGTACGTGAGCTGAGTGGCGAGAATAATAATCACTGGAACTCGCCAAAACCAGTCGAGGGACACAGAGTCACAGGGTTCAGGGGGATACCCCCACTTTTTAACGTGCGGGGTCCGCATATGGCACTAGTGCATCGTTCACCGCCTTCGCTTGCCTCTAAACTGGTTCGTTCACTACATGGTCTTCGCTTTTTACTGCCGAATGGGTGAAGCGTACATCTCTTCGGATCACGGACTCAACGTCTTGTGGATTAGGCCCGATGTACCCAGTTTCAAAAGTCTGAGGGCTCTTGAGGGTTTGGACTCTGGGGTGACAGTCTCCGCTCGGGTGCACCGTAGATCTTCTTAGTACAACATTTATTCGGAGCCGGTTCAGAAAACATGGCAAATTTACCGATTTCAGAAGATGCCTAGAAGCTAAAAAGCTTCCAGCTTTAGGGGGGCTTGGACTCCTGCCCCTGGACCGGGCTGGGAGCTCCGCCCCCAGATCACCAGACCACCGCGCTTGCCATGGGCCTTGATCAATCAATCAATCAATCAATTTTATTTGCTCAAAAGGTCCAGAGATACACATATAAGGCTATTCAATTGCGAGCAGGACAACAAGGCTGAGACCAGCACTAACAGCTGCCCAACTAATAAACTACAAAAAAAGA
>Ga0126335_1002102_pt1 | contig 11673 bp, 9 predicted proteins | sample OlaspJWI45metaG_FD_108409 | JGI IMG/M metagenome (GOLD analysis project Ga0126335, IMG submission 108409) | Marine gutless worms symbiont microbial communities from Oahu, Hawaii - Olavius sp. 1 OAHU.JWI-45 metaG | ecosystem: Host-associated > Annelida > Digestive system > Unclassified | place...
CTGTTGCAGCCTTTAAACGTCAACTCAAGACATTTTTATATAACCACGCTTTTAACTAACATTGTTAGGCGCCCTTGTTGTGTCTCGGCACTTACGTCGCCTTAATCTTGACTTTTTAGATAGCTAGATAGATAGAAATAAAAAAAATACGGAAATAGCTGTCAAGGCCAAAGGTCAAGGTTAAACGTCACCAACTTTCAATTACTTCTAGCATAGCATTCACCATGGGACACATTCCTACCAAGCTACATCAATTTCTGATTAGTAGTTTTCAAGATTTTGTGCGGACAGACAGAGGCACAGACAGGCAGACGACACCAAAAACAATACCTGCTCGCAGCATAGCTGTCGCGCAGATAATTATTTCGGACACATAAATATACAGACGTAGATAGACTGATGTGCTTGTAGGTAAATAAAATACCAAATCACAATGTTTTGAAATTTTTTCTCTAATAGCAACTTCATACTTCGCAAGTGCTTGACATGTCAGTAGCTTAAACTCGACCACTACCGGTATCCTACTGACGAGGACCATAAATGCTCTGCTGTAGGCTGCTGCAGCTGAGCTCGTCGCCTATCAGTAGCAGCAGCAGCGCATTACCATGTTCACCTCTCACTGCAAGAGAGGAAGAGAAAAGCTACGAATAATGGCGGCTTGCAGTGCGCCAGGCAATAACGGTATACGGATGTGACATGTGGCTAGTGTACATATTGCCGGAGGTGGGGATGCTGACGACGCTGGTGTACAAGTTGACGGGCACGTGTGAGAAACGCATGAAAAACGAAAAGCTGGCAGAGCTGCAGCAACTCGTTTGTCCGACATCAAGGAAACAAGCCATGCCGTGTCGCTATGAACTGCACGCCGTCTGCGATCAAAGCGGGGAAAACGTGAGGAAAATTACGGTTAAATTCGTGATTACTTCAGAAAAAATTCATTTGTATTAAATATTGAAATGTTTTAAAGATTAGGCAAAATATGGTGATAATAAGCCATGTTGAGAACGATTTTAATTTGCTACTTTATTCTTTGGCGTCATCGTCGTTAACTGCGGCGGTTAAGCTGTATATGGAATCTTCTTTCGCTCCCTAGAGTATCTGTCAACGACATCTGCAACTTTTATTTTTTATTAACGTGTTTCAAAATCTTGCAGTTATACATTCAACACACTTGGGCGACTTGCTGTTGAATGCTTTGTACTAAAACTTTATTTTTTTCCAACGTGCAGGTATGTTTTCATAAAATTTCATCTGCTAAGTTAGAGTGGTTTATAGTCTGTACAGAAATCGTCGCTAAACGTCATTATTCTAAAGAAAACGCGACCAGATTACGAACCTCCAGATTGTGACGATGAAGACTGCGTCATCAAAGACAAGATGGCGGACGTCATGTCCGGAGTAATCATGCATTTGTTATGTTGTAATCACTAATTTTAAGCCCCTAGCTTGGAATGAAGTTAATTGCTTAAATAAACTAGAATTTTTCTGAGTAAAAATAGTTATGAACACGAGAATGTAATAGGCTCGTGCTCTAACTAATAAATTAGACCTCAGAAAACTTCGATTCGATTCACTGAATATGTATTTTGAATTGTTCGGAAAAAGCAAATATTGTAGGTTTTGAAATATTGTAGCTTTGATTCGTTTAGTTTAATTATCATATTTCGCGAGGCACTGAAGAAATAAACGCTTCATGAATGCTTTTGTCTCATCTAATTTCTACGAGCCATTTGCCTATACAATGAAGTTAATTACTTAGTAGTAGTAATAAGAAGAAGAATAAGAAGAATGAAGCTTATACAGCGCCATAAGGTCGTGACTTCAGAGGCGCTGGGGTCGGTCAGTCAGCTGTGTGTGCCAGTTAAACGCTAAACAGAAAAGTATGTGTTTAGTCTACATTTAAACACTGGCAGTGAGTCGCAGTTGGTAAAAAGTAAAATTTTTCCCGAGCCTCGTGGCCCACTGGGCGGCACTGATCTCCGTTTCAGTAGCCCTCAGCCAGCACCAGCGTACACTGTGAGACCATGGATATGGGGCTAGTGCATCGCGTGGTGTGTCTGTTTACTTTCCAGCCGTTGAGGCAGTACCGAAATTATACCGCTTAGTGACAGAGGCACATAGGTGTAGATAACTTTCCCAAGTTTACTACGTAGCAATTTCTGGCTGAGTAAGAGAGGGAACATTAATATAGCTGCCCTAGTTACTATAGTACAGTGCAATACTCTTCTTGTGCTATGTTCTAGGCAGCTTATAGGTTCAGCAGTTGAGTTTTTATCACACTGGCACTCTTACACTGTGATTAGCCTAGAGAGGGTTGCCTACAGTTCATATTGTAACACGGTGGAGTGGTTCTGGTGAGATTGAAGCTTATTTCAATGACCAACTGGCTTCCTTCAGTGCTTTGACGCTATTGATTGGGTCATCTGACTTGTACAAATCGTCCCCGGAATGACCTATAAAGTGTCGAGTGGGACATTGAGCCTCTACTCACTCACTCACTCCTGGCTGAAACTCGAACCCGTAACCTCTTGCCCTTGGTCACAGATCCGATGCTCTACCAAGTGAGACGCCCCGCCGTTTAACATTAGATGAACTGGAATTATCCGTATCAGAATAGTTTGCCACGTTTGCTGTTTGCTGTTTGCTGTTTGTGCTCAGCCGGATATTATAGAGAAAGTGATCAAACAACAGAAGACAGTTGCTGATCAGACGGTTTACCGGTTTGACAGCGCCGCGACTGCCGCTCCAAGAGTTGGAATTCTCTGTCTACCTGGATACCGAGTCTTCAAGCGAGTCTGCAGTCAGTCGCTCTCGCGCAACACGAACTGAAATACTAACAGAGTTGATAATAAAAATCATGATTAGTAATATTTTGTGACACAGCAAACCGTACGGCCATAGCCTATAGATGGCTTACATGACGGCACTGTACCGTTAGCAATGTTGGTTTAAATGTAGATATAGAAAGAGTTGAATCGCATATAACTCAGCCGCGCGTTGAGCGATTTTTAAAAAATTTTTTTGTAAGATTATACGTAGGAATGTCCCCGAAAGATGACAGTTGTCAAAATTGGAACCGGAAGTAGAATTCTGTCGACGGAGGAACCGCTTCGAATTTCGTTTTAGGGTATATTTCTGCATCCGATCAAGATATTTTCACAACATTTGGTGAGCGTTGCGCAAGCCGTACATTATATGACATTTAACTTTTATATCTGTATCAGCAGTTAAGGCCGACACCTGCAATGGCGTGTTGTAGTACCGTGTTACGCGGGATACTACAACGAAATCTACGGTTCCGACAGTTGTCTGGCTTGTCCACAAGGCAAGTACCAAGCAGAGCCGGCTAGCACGGGTTGCGTCGACTGTCCGGTCGGTAAGACGACTAACAGCACGGCAGCATCGTCTGTTAGTCAGTGTGTTGACGACACTTCATTCGAACGAGGTAAATGGTAAAGGTAAAAGTGATACGCTTGATATAGCGAAGGAACCGCGCTACAGAAGCGTTCAGGTACGGCACGCGTTGTCGAGGGATTTCACTGTTTTACCTGCACACCCACGCGTTTATCCACGAATGGAATGAACCATACCTGCCTTAGCCTTTCCAGCCGAAGCTGGTCCTCATTTACCGACATCAAAAGGATGGAAGGCTGAGTTGGCTTATGCACCACCAGGGTGAGTAAACGGTCTGGCCATCGGCAGCTGCAGCCGTAGATATGATTCATTTACCAGGCCGCATCGTACGCACAACGGGCACAATGCGGAATATTGCGACCGATGATCCCGTAGCGTGGTGTGTCCGTCCGTCTGTCAAGCGGCTGCGTTGTGCAAAAACGGCTGGCCGGATCGACGTCCTTTTCAGAATAAATACTCTTGGAGACCCGAGGCACAGCTTTTGTCAATGTCAATATTTCACCTTGGCCCTTTGTTCCTATGTTCTACTTAGAGCTGTCGTTGATACAACAAATTGGGGCTAATGCCAGAACATTACAAGAGCTCAGCTAGCGCCGAGATTGCGCGCGTCTTCTTGGTCAATCCCATCACGGCATGGTCGAAAACCCCATCCTAGATGCAAACGATGTGCATTTTTATAATACTACGACGTTGTGGTGCCCTAGTCTGAACCCAGTAGGGGGAGGTTATGGTACCCTAGCCTGAACTAGTTTATCTTTCAGTACTAAAACGTCCCTACTGCGGTCAGACTAGTAATGTTCAGACTGGCCCATAACGTCACACTCAGTAGCTCAATAATCCTCAAGCATTGACGCGTCGTGTAATCATATCTCGATACTTTAAACCGTTTAGGCGTGGAACACTAGGTGACGGACAGACGGACGAACGAACGAACGGAAGAACAGACGGAACTGCGACAGCAATAGCGGAGCGGTGTCAGACGCGCCGAAAATAAAGAAAAATTAAGTAAATACAAAAAATACGAAATAGAAAGATTACCAGATGTAAAAAGTCAACAGTTACGCACGATACTGATCTGATCCGATGTTAATAGAGGCCAATGGTTTATTGGGATCGACGGTGAAATGTGTACGTACATGTATTTGTCGTGTTACAGTGGCACTGACGGCGACAGAAATTGTGATCGCTGTAGTAGTTGTCGTCGTTTTGCCGATATTACTAATGTGAGTCAGGCTGGTATCCTACTTTTTAGACGTGCTAAATAATGTCACGTATACATGTAACACTTTCCGAGTGCCGACTGCACGGCTTCGATTAAGTTAAATTCTAATAATTATTCGATTTTAATTTGAAATCTGAAATACGACTGTTGTCACACGGATGTCATTTACTGTAGCTGTTACAATTTTTTCTGAAACTTTTGAATGCCTCATATATTTAACGGCTTATTTTTGGCGTCTAAAAATTTTAACAATACCATTCAAAGTTATTGAAGGTCAAGCGCAACAAAAAGTAGTAGCGCGCTTTTGTTCTCTCTCGGACGGACGCAGCTTAATTTAGCCGCCGGCTAACGAAGTTGCCGGAGGCTGTTTTTCCTCTGGGTCATATTTTTAAACATTAGCCCTCAATGTGACGAGATCGCCGATGGCCAGCGAGTAAAAAGTATACCAGCGCTTAGAACCGAGGCGTCGCATAAATAATCCCTACACATATCTCCATTCTCCACCAACCTCCCCTATTTGACAGGGGTCAAAAAGTGCGAAATTTTGCCCCGATTTGCGACCCCACTCACCTTACGAGCGCTCTGATTTAAAAATGGAACAACACCTCAAAATCTGAAACAAGCATGTGTAGCAGTTTGGTTTCTAATGTGCCACAGAACCCGTGCAGTTATAGCCCCCCTCAACTTTGAGAAACATTTGCTTAAAAATTGCCCCTAGACGGGCAACAAATAGAAAAAAAAAACAATTATATCGCTGTAACTAAGCACCACGTAGACAGATTGCGTTCAAATTTCACACGATGGCGCTGTACTCTGTGACTCTAGGAAAACTGCAGAATTGCGAAACCCCACTAAGGGTCAAATTTAATATACGGACCCCGATATCTTTGGAATGGCTAAAGATAGAGACTTCAAATTTGCCGTGTGCATCGACTACGAGGAGTAATTTTGACGACGTGCAAAAAAAACTAGGTCAAAGGGGACGTGACCCAGTTTAGGTGACCTAGATTTAAATTTACAGGCTCCTATGAATATTTTTCTAAGGGCTAAGGCTACAGGGCACTTAGCGTGTCGATAGATTGTAAAAAAGTAAAAAATAAACAGTACAAAAGTAAATCAAAAGGGCCATAATCTACGTCACCTTGATCTACTTCTAAATTTTGGAATTTCGTTTATATTTCCGGAATGGCTATAGCTACAGACTTCGAATTTGACGTGCACATTGCCTACATAGGGTACTACCCACAAGTGCAAAACTAGGTCACAGGGGTCAAAAATTAGGTTTCATGGCTGTATTTAAAATTTGCAGATCGATGTGAATAACTCTGTAACGGCTGAAGCTATATGCTTCGAATTTAGATAGATTGTAAAGAGTAGAAAATAAGCAATAAAGGGACATAAGTAGTTGTAATATGGCCGGTCCAGACCACTTTGCATATTAGGCCCCGCCCACTCGACTAACTTACATAATTAGCCCCGCCCCATGCCAACCCTAGCTCGGCCTACGACCCAGTCGATAATTGCCCGCACCTGTCGCACAACAGCTGTCGCCAGTCAGTGTTTTTCGCCCCTGATACGCACTGCCTGGAGAGACGCAGTAAGCACCCACTATAAGAAACTTTCTTAAAAGGTTGCCACATCGCGACCCTAAACCATTAGACACGCCATAACCCACACTTTCTAGAATGCCGCTGCATCATCTCAACTGCTGCACACGCGTCAGCACCTCCATTCCATAGTCACCATTTTTCATGTCCGACCCCAACGACAACTTTTGTTCTGTTCTGTAGCCGTCCTCGATCCGAGGGTTTGATCACTTTCTTTATTTGTACCTCTCTTCTATCATTTTTCCACGGAGAGTCGTCTTGAGGTTGTCCAGTGTGTGACTTTCCTCGCCTGCATTCCTTGCACTCCAGGCAACTCCCTTGTTTCCTCGTGGTGTGACCACAGTATGCTAGCTTCCTTGCTTTGACGGTGTCTTTACTCCACTCATTTGTTTTCTTTGCTGTCCACAGAATCTTTCTCAGTCTCAAAAGCATCAAAAAGTGTTTCTTCATTTTTTTCTGAGACTCCAGCCATATGTTGATACAGACCACACTAGCGCTTTCATTAGTCATATCTTTATTGAAATCGGTATTTTTCATATCATATGTCTTACCCTAACGACAGCTTTTGTTCTGTTCTTTAGCCGTCCTCGATCAGATGGTTTAGTCACTTTCTTTATTAATTGTCCCTGTCTTCTATCATTCTTCCACGTTGGTGCGTTTTAGATAAACACAATTGGCTGTTTCGGTAGCATCTAACTCTGTCAATCCTGGCTGGAGACCGCGTGTAAAAAGTTTCAGCTTCGCAAAAGAAAAGAAAAATTTCACGCTTTTCGTAGTTTTCGTGACTACTTCCATCACGCCGATAAACAACGCACTAGTCAGCAGTGGCAACCCAGTATGTGCGATTTTACTATGGCCGACCCGACCCAGGCTGTGCCCGGTATCCAATGCGAGCTTTTGTGATTAATGACCCTGTAGGACGATAGATTAGGAGTAGGTCTATTCTAACCCCCGGAACCCACACTAGGGCGGATGAACAGATCAAGATCATGTTTAGTGTAAACACTCTTGTGGGAGCAAGAAACATTGTGTTAGACTCGAATCCTGATCCCCACTGCGAGGAATAGGGGAGTTGGGGAAAATTTTGCCAATTGTAGATTCACTAAATATCTCAGGAACGCTTGAAGCTAGAGACTCCAGTGCGTGCAATGTGTGTGGTCCACTCGATGCAGCCTTTATCTAATTACTTTGGCATTGTTTGTATCAACTTGCTGCATGGTTGTGTTTATCATTTTAGAGCATGGTGCGTCAAAAAATTTTACTACGATCGGAAGAAGAAACAGGCTGCCGCAAAACAAGCAAAAACTGACGACAAGGTATAAATTATTGCGAAACTGATCGACAGAAACGATGTAAAACTAAAACTTTCTACAGCAATTAAGTAATTTCCGCAAGTTTCCAATAACGCTAACTAAAAATGTGCAGAAATCCTTACATATTGCGAAAGACGCAATATGTAACCTGGTTGTGATGTATGTCTTTCTCTCTGTCTGTCTGTCTGTCTGTAATCGGAATGTGTGGAATGCGTGGACAAAAAGCCTATAGGCCGCGCATTGGCGGCCAGCTGCAGCGGTCCAGCCACTCGCCACGCCCCACTGACGTTACAAGCTATTATTAGCTCGGGCCTCGCAGACGCAAACCTTTCCGGTAACCGGCATCTAGTTTTTTTTGCACTTTTTCACCCCGTGTGAACAATTGGGGAAAGCTGGCGGAGGTGTCTATACGAACTATTCGTGCCACACATTGGTTCTAAGCACCGGTATACTTTTTACCCGGCGGCGATCGGCTGTCTGGTCACACGTTGGACGGTTGGCTAAAAAGAAGATTTGCGGGTAAAACATATAGCCCCCGACAACTTAGGTTGCCGGCGGCTAGAAATGTAAAATCATAACCTATAACTTAACAGGAGGCCAAAATAACATGGCAAAGGCCATTTCAAATCCGTGAATTTCCAAGAGTCTCCACCCCAAGCAGAACCTCGATCCGTTCAGCTGTGTTTGCACGGCAAAGCCGTGTTCCATACAAACTAAGCGATTAACTACCAGACGCCACTCTACGGGAACTACGATCGATATAGTCCGCATCTGCATGTATTCGATGCGGCCTAAAACCATCCGACGGCACGTCTACAGCGTTTGTTTGCTATATATTGAAGTTACGAAATTATTTTATTTATTTATGTGTGTCAAATGCCGAGAAGTCGAAGCAGCCGCTACTCCGTAGAACTGACACAAACACAACGATGCAGACGGTTAGACTGTCTTCTTCACGGCCGCTCTCTACCTCCACTGTTCCAAACTCGCAGCGTTTACAGCCGTCTATGACTTCAGTGGTCGCGTCTGGCGTCTCGGAACGGGTTAATTGCGTTCTGAATATCTCAAATTCTGAAGTACTTCGATACAGACTATCAAGTTTCGCTCGTACGAAATACGATTCTCTTTTGCTTCGTGTTTGTGTAGGTGGGTGTCTGTTCTTGTTGGGACAGTTCCGCTGTGCTTGAATACATTTCCTCGTTTGTATGTTGCTGGCGTTATGCATGCCTATATTGCACTTTTTATTCTGCATAGTGTGTGTGTTGTATTACTGTATTACTAACAATATTATCAAACATTGTAGGCCCTATGTTTAATTTTAAATGTATAGTAGTTGTAACTTTACTACTATTTCATTGTATGCATGTGCCTTTTTGTAGCTGTCTCTGTACGTTTATACTCTGTCTGTATCTCTGTTTTATTGTTCATTGTTTTTTATAATTCTATGTACTTTTGCCTGAAATGAACCATGATGATGATGATGATGATGATGATGACGATTTTGATGACTGTAACATGGTGGCGTGGGTCTGGTGCGATTGCAGCCTGATCTCGCCGACCAACATTGGCTTCCTGCAAAAGCTGCTGGTAGGATCGAAATTAGATGAGTGTGAAAACTGTCCCCGAAATGACTTATAATGTGTCGAGTGGAACTTTTAACCTTTTCATAGTTTTCCATATTAAAGTCATTTGGTCAAACTTATAGCAAATCGGACTATAGAAGCACTAATCTTGTGGTGAAACAGGTCGCCGAAGCGCTGGAACAGCAGCGCGCCATCACCGGGCAGCTGGACGACCAAATAGTTGATGTGAAAACGAAGATCTCCCAGCACCAGCTTCAGCAGCAGGCAACGGTGCCCGCTCGACCTTCATTACGTTGGAACCTCGTCCCAAACGAACACATCATTTCACCGCGACGTAGTGGTAGCGGTCCGTATGGAGTCGGAGGCTCTCGGTCGCCTTCCAGACAGACTCTGCCGCTTTACGACCCAGCTGTTAGCGGACGAGAAGCAGCGTTCCCAAACACAGCATTCGCAAACCAGACCGTACCCGCACCGCCCGGCGTCTAACGTTAATCATCCCTGACTTACGGACAGATTTTGCCGCTGCTGACAAGTACTTAAAACTGTTCAAATTTCAGTGTTTCGGGCAGCGAGACTACTTTCAGCAGCTGTAGCGGGACTTTTTCGAGCAACAATGACGCCGCGCTGAGACTAATTCAAGCATTTCTCGGCTTGTTACCGGGCAAATTTTGCCGCTTTAAATGTACAAAGCTGTTTCGTTGTTGCGCCAGTGATTTAGTGAACGGGTAGAATTTCAGATTTCTTAAAGTCAACAAAATAGGCCAACGACAGTCTGTGTAGTGAGTTGGGTAAACTGTTTCATTCACGTGGATGCAACTACGTTACTTAAAGTTTAAAATATTTGTATCTACGTCGCTGTAGCCGGAAATGTCACAAAACGTCCAGGAAGAACGAAACAGCGCTAGAAAATGTGAAAAGTCTATAAATATGGAACATTTAAAAACGTCCATTGTCTCATCAAATTTTATGTCCATTATTCGTAGGCTGATGATGCAGCCTTTTTCTCTAAAATGTTCGGGAAAATTATGAAGCATTAAGACGTTTACGTCACAGTTACACATAGAGGATGCGGGACTGGTGTCGCTAGGCCTGGAGGTAATGGATGTGGATGGGAATGTAAACAACTTGTGCGGTAACAGACAGGGGTAGATTCCAAGTTCACACAGATGGATGCGGACGGGAATAAATGTTCGTTCACGTGTGGGGCTCTACCGCAAAAAAATCATAAGCGTGCCGATGATCTTTTGCGGTTATGAACCCTCTCTACGCTAACTGACCACATCACAAATGTAAACCGTCGACTTCCCGGTGACTGAACGAAAATGTTTAACGCAAGTTATATGACAATATTTAGGCATATTTTTCGCTCAGAAAAGATGCGACGGAACGCGCTTCGTGCTGCTGGGCGGAGCCAACAGCGTTTCTGTATGCATTGTATAACGTAAACTATCAACTCGACGCGTAAAATCAATGTTATATGGTACCACCATCAGTGGCGTAGCGAGAATTTTCCATAGAGGGTACATAGCATCTTCCCTCCAATTTCCTTCCACTCCCCTCTTCTCTCTTAGAAGTAGGACCGTCAAATGCAGCTGGGGGAGCGCGGAGCTCGGCGACAAACGATTTTGGTGCATTCTGAGCTTTAAAAAATCTGCTTTCTGCAATATCGAATATCGCGTATTCTTTTCTGACAGGAGGTGTGTCCACAACCTACACACATGTCTACGCCACTGGCTACCACCGAGGCACGCGTCATCGACCGATTTTACAGTTCAGGTTGGTCTGATCTTCATGGACATGGCTTACTGAGAGTCAAACTCAAACCCCAAGCTATGTCTTTACTATACGCCCGGATATAGCGGCCTTTCAAATAGAGCCCATTCGGATTACACATGAGACATTCGTGCGGTTCATACCACCAGCCGCCTTTGTACAGACGCGAACAACTTCTCCTTCAGTGCGCTCGGTCAAAAGTCATAAGTCATAAATCTCTGACGATGATGTCGCTTGAGCGAATCGCCTACATGCGTAAATATACCAGAATCTACACCGTATCCGAGAAGAGCGTCCGCACATTGCCGGCTGGCTTTAACTTTCTCAAATCTTACTTGCTTAACCGATTTTCAGAATTCCTTCACTACTAGAATCGTATAAAACATTTGCTGCGAAACTTCGTAATACCGGGTGGCACCCGATCTCACATCTTATTCCATTTTTGTGGAACGTCCCGAACTTCGATGATTTCTTTGGCGATACAGTCGGCTAGGACAATGTCACGTTTGATCTTTTTTACATGAACGCATTATCCAGTTCAGCTGGCATTATTCACGATAAATTCGCGAGATCACTAATTACGTCAATAAAATTTGCAAGCTAACAAGAGAAAACAGGATACTACACTACTGACAAAACGAATTTATTCTCCAGTTATGACGCGCGATACGGCAATGCAGCAAATTCTGGACTGCGCCACGCGGTATACGGCGGTATTTCACCACGCGTCATGTAGCATATGTTGGTGCTCCTGGGGCCTA
>Ga0126335_1002103_pt1 | contig 11671 bp, 9 predicted proteins | sample OlaspJWI45metaG_FD_108409 | JGI IMG/M metagenome (GOLD analysis project Ga0126335, IMG submission 108409) | Marine gutless worms symbiont microbial communities from Oahu, Hawaii - Olavius sp. 1 OAHU.JWI-45 metaG | ecosystem: Host-associated > Annelida > Digestive system > Unclassified | place...
CTTCCCCTTTCCCTCTCCTTTCCCCTCCCCTTTTAACGGGGGTTCGGGGGTATAACCCCCGGAAAAATTTTTGAAGTTAAAGGTGCTCGTAGGTGAGTTTTAGAGCATTTTGGGCCTCAAAATTAACTTGAAAGTATCTCTATTTTAACAAAAAATTCTTTTTTTGCCCGGCCATTGGGGGGGCTGGCCCCCCCCCTTTGTCTACGCCAGTGGATACCTGAGTCTTCAAACTTCATGTCATAGCTGCCGGCGTGGTGATATTTTTTGCTGTTGTCTGTCCGTATTTATGTATGTCATATGTCACACGGTAACTTTTGAAATCGCAGAAAGGTCATATTTGGTACGCCAGTGTACATCTTCCAAAAATTACATCATAGTATCAAGATCATCATAGTTCATAGTTCATAGTTCATAGTTCATAACTGTACGCTTAGGGCCTACATATAAAATGACCAGCGCTTAACAATGTAAAAATTAAAATGTGAAACTATGGAAGTGTAAAAATAAAACACGTTAGGAGAAAGCTTGTAGGAACAAATCGGTTTTAGGTGACGATTAAAACTTTCAGTGTCTGTGAGCTGCTGTGAAAAGTAGGTAATTTGTTTTATGCGGATGTTGTTGTTGCTGCTGCTGCTGTCCGAAATTGAGACGCATTCGCGGTTGTTCGTAACGGATCAAAGGATCTGTATCTTACGCTGCAAACTTGACTTCGATACGTTGAAGCGTTTATGCGTGAAGGTTCTGGACGCACACGCGCTATAAGACGATGTAAGGCTATCCGTACTACGCCAAGCTCCTGCTGCCAGTATAATAGTAACAATATTGTAAGATGGCCGATGCTGTCAGGTGGAGACAATTGGAGACGCATACATGGTTGTGAGTGGATTGCCGAAACCAAACGCTGGAAGACACATTGTTGAGATCTGCAATATGGCTCTCGATCTACTGGACCACGTGTCACGCTTCAGAATTCGTCATCGTCCTGACGAGACTGTGAAACTACGCATTGGAATACACACTGGACGTTGCGCCGCAGGTACTTGTACAATATTCTAGGACTTTTGCACAGCGTGCCTACGGCACGGCACGCCGTATTGATAGCGTTACGTCATGCTCAGCCAATGACACGGCGGTCAGACAGACAAGCCGTCAAGATAGGCACTTTCATAATATGGATACGATTAATTACCATGTCTAAAATGTAAAACATGCTGTCTTCAGCATAGTTACATGCAAATAATTGTGACTGTACTAATACAGGAGTTGTCGGACACGCGATGCCACGATATTGTCTTTTTGGCGACACCGTGAACACGGCTTCACGCATGGAGTCGACTGGAGAAGGTCAGCTCGATTCGTCTTAATATACAGGGTGGGCCAAAAAACGGCCCACTATGTACATTAGCGTAATTAGCATTGCGTGTTATACTGAAAATTTTTAAAAGTTGGTATATATTCGTATACTATATAGTATAGGTTTACATTCATTGTAGTTTGAGTGCAAACGATGCTGCTGGCGCTCAGGTAGGCATCTTCTTAAGCCACATCAAATGCGATTGCGATCGATGATGCCAGTTTGTAAGTCTGTCACGCGGCTTTACAGCTAAACGGATGGAAATCCTGCTTTGGGTGAAGACGCTTGGTGACTCAAGGAACATCGTATTAAACAGGAGTCCCGATTTCTTCCACGGATACGATGCGGCCTTCGCCAAATTACTTTGGCTACTTGTTTTTATCGGCGTCTCTGAATCAGTCAGTCTGTGAGTCTGTCTGTCGTCACAGTAACTTTAAAACCACAGAACAGAAATTAAGTAACTCGGTAGAGGTAATAGGTCTATTAACGAACACTAGATTTCAGCGATATGTGACCCCGATTCAAACTCGTCGACCTTGAGGGCTATGTGCGTATTATTGCGTGACACAACGCCTCCTATCTCCTAAGACTTGTCCACTGCAACAGACGTGGCAGCGCGCAAGTTTATGCTACCCGCGAGACACAGCTTAATTGTTACTGTTGCAGCTCTGATGATTCACATGAGTAGGAACGCTTATGAAGCCGTCAAGGTTTTCCCTGAATTCATCACAGAACCTCGTGGAGACATTAACATCAAGGTCAGACCAAATTTTCGTATAAGTAAAGTTCTTTCCGAGCCACGTCCGTGGGCCCACTGGGCACTGGGCGGTACTGATCTCCGTTTGTGTGGCCCCCAGTGAGACGCCAGTAGCAGACAGTGTACATTACAAAATATTGCAAGTTAGCTGAAAAATAACTATTGTTCAGTAACACAAATCATAATGCGTTAGATTATGAAAGCTGTTAATGCTTCAAAGTTTTCGTTACCTACAACGTGTCCCAACAAAGGTGGCCCCTACAGTGTTTCATCATTATTTCCATAACCATGCAGTTAGAATTTTGAGGCAAAAATTTGGCGAGGCTAGGCAAACATTGCTACGCGAGTGAACCATGTAAGCTGAAAATATGTCTTTATTTGCGGTTTCAGTGCCAGTTTATCAAAACGACACTAGCTAGTAGATTTCTGAAATGAAAATTTTTTTCCGTACGCATGTGTTTTGAAAGCGTAGAACCAGCTGCGAAAATGACGTCATTGTGTGATAAAAATAACTGGCAGTTGTTGAGCGTCATAAAGATGGGAAAAGTTTCATTAGAAGACAGACGATGGAGGAGCGGAAACTTGGCGCAAAGGCTATTGTTTCAGCATATCCTGAAAAAGGTGGAGCCTTACCACCGTGAAGAGAATTTGCCGACGTGTCGACACGGGGGGGGGGGTCAGCTTCTGAACGCAAGGCTGGTAACGGCAGACCAAGATCAGTCCAGACGGAAGAGAACATCGCATTTGTTCACAAAAAGGCGCAGTTGGGGCCACGTCGTCGACGCTTTGTGGGCGTTAAGGGGTACGAGGGAGGCGCTAGAGGAGACGTGCGGCGTAGTAGGCCTATATATGTCGCACGTCTCCTCTAGCGCCGCCCTCGTACCCCTTAACGCCCACACAATCCACTGTCAATCATGCCCACGCGCCGGCCAGCATTCGTTTGCAGGTACAGTGTATATGTGGACAAGAGTGGAAGACACTAGGAACATTCCGTTTGACAGATTTTAGATTTTAGTACCTATTTGATGATTGCAATTTAGCATCCAAACAGTTGTTTAATTACTGGTAACTTGTTAGGACGTCTGTTTTCCTAGCAGCCTTCAATTAGCCTTGGTGCTAAAATTTCATCATAAAATTGACGACACGGACAACTTAAAATTTAATTAAAGTCTGAGAACTAAAGTTTCATGGGTGAAAACTGTACAATATGCGTGTATGTATGGGACGGCAGTATTATCGAAAAAATTGTCTCAAAATTTTAAGCGGTTACGCAAATAATGATGAAACACTGTAGGGGGCATTTTTATTGGGACACACTGTATAAGGCAGCTGCTATAGACTGGTAGTATTTTAACTGCAGTCACTATGTGGCGCCATTGTGTAGCGCGCCATAGCGGCAGCAGCCAGCCTTCGATGGCGGACAGTGGACGGACGGACACGCAAACTAATACTCTGTATTGCTGTTTTGCTGAGGTAGTAACAGTAAATTTCACATGTAAATGTATTTGCCTACGCCGTGTCCAAGAAAAGAAGGGGCCACATTGTAATCGGCTCTATACCTTTGTCAAATCTTGACCGATTTTCATTTTTTACTATTGGAAAAGGTATGAAATTTCCAACAAAACACAATTAACTTTTCCCATCACAGCGTAAAAATGATAACCGTGGAATAAATTACAAACCAATGCAATACAATAACAAGGTATCGTCCGTTATGGGACGTGACGATAGCTGGTCCGCCACCATGCCCAGTGTAGTGTTCTCTTTGCGGTACAGTTTATCGGATAAAGCGATCCAGAAACACCCAAAATGGCGGAACCTTACTTCCGATTTCGAATCTAACGGCAAATTCTGAATCGTGAAGCCCCAATTCCTATTGAGTTTTTAAGTAACCATACGTCTATCTCGCTTAGTTTCGGATATATTATTCACATGTGACACACACACACACAGACAGACGAACGAACGGACAACGCGGACCATTACTATAGCTGGCCCCCACACTGTGGCGGGCCAGATAATAAAAAAGCGAAAAGACACGAGTAAAATAAGTTAATATATTTTTGTGTGCCTGTGTGTGTGATCTGATGTTGACAGGGAAAAGGAGTTATGAAAACATACTGGCTGATTGGAAAGGATCAAAGCTATCAGGCCGTTGAAGCTATTGAACAAGAAGTCTAGATTGTCAATGTATCATTTAATGTATCAATGTAGTCAGACTATCCTAGCTGTGTCGTGTTTTCTGATATTGTGTTACTTTGTGTATTAGCACAGCGGTGCCGACAAAATACCAACCAGCTTAAACCAACCGCGAAGAACAACCACAAACTAGTAAAAATACACACTATTTCATAAAATTTGACAAAAAATGGGCTTCGATAGATTGATAAGTAGTTTTGAAATAATTACTTTGATGAGGTAAGATCAAAGAAAGGCAGAATTCGAAGCTTAATTACTTCAGCAGATATCTGCATAATTGAGACTTGGTTTTTCTTGAGCTTTTGACGAGTAAGCTTAAGTATAAATGTTTCCGTTTTTCCCTAATTCCTAGTGGTTCTTCGCGGTTTTGTCAGTCGGTGTTTTGTCGGTTGGTATTTTGTCGGTACACGCAATCCACCCATTAACACACGTTTAGCGAAATTGCCTTTCGATCTATGGTGCACCTTATCTGACCGTGTCGTGTCTGTAGCTGACGTCAATTCTTTTGCTCTTTGCTCGTGTGAAATTTACTTTGACTTTATGACTTCGCTACTCGAAGTTCGAACTGAAGCTATGCTTATGCCATACTTGCATACTAAAAACGAAGGTTCTATGTTAACGCATTCTAATAAGCAGTAGGGTACACAGGCGCACAGATGCGACCTAACGCGTCGCCATTATAAAACAGTGTAAAACAGCGTGTTTTGATTGATTGATCGATCTTACTTGATTGTTTGATTTTATTTGCCGATAGAACGGTAAAAATAGGCCTACAGCTACACAAGATCATGAAATATAAACAGTACCATGGCAGGAACAGAAAAGCAGTGAAAGTTTCTGTTACATTTGCGTCGCATAGAAAAAATATAAAACACACAGAGAACACTACTGAATCATCGGCGTACAAAACATCAGTGTTTTGTGACTGTTCTGTGTGTCTGTCTGTTAATCAGGGTGTTGCAAATCGTAGACATAGAGACTTGTAATGTTGCATGCACTCTGATCACTAAGCAAAAACCTGGTCACTCTAACATACTTGAGCCAGCTGAGCGTCACTGCCCATGGGCGGTTTAACCACATTTCAAATTTACAGCATTATGTCGGCAGCACGATAAACGTTGTAAAACACAGTCCTTTATTTCTTTTTTTACATTTTTGTCATCATTGCACCAGCATTAGTACTAATATTTGTTTTAGTACTAGTTTTCTCGGTTCTTCTACCAGGTGGGTCAGAAAAAAGTAAGCCCCTAAGTATAGTCAGCCTTAACTTTGTCAAACGTTGACCGATTTTCAAAACTCTTTCACTGTTGGAGAGCACACAACATTTGCAACAAATACCATGTAACATTTTCTATCAATTATGTCGCTGCACTACCTTGGGAAGTTGAAAAAATTCCAAATTTGCTGCAAATATAAAACAGACCGCAAACAAAATTCAGTGACTTTGCATGCACACATTTTAATAAATCTCACTTACTTCCTTACTTCTTACTTACTTATTACTTCAGTTTATTGTTCCTGTTAAATATTCTGTTAAATAACACAGTTTTATGTAAACATGTCTAAATGTCGACAGTACCCCTGTACATTACTCATGTGACACATGGAACCAGATCTGAGGCTACCAAACAGCCCAATCTGGTTTACTACAAGAAATGTGGTGTCATTCATCAGCGAGTTTATTAGTTGCGAGTGCATAATGTTGACAAACAGGAGCAGCGCTTGCTAAACGTTTGGCATTGCATGAACCGCTGCATCACTGACGATGCAACCATCTACATCCTAGTCCATGTGTGCGGGCAAATACTCTTTCAACTACATGACATCTCATGTAGCTGAAGTCTCGAAAACTACTGATCAGAAATTGGTGTTACTTAGTAGGAATATGTCCAATGGTGAACGCTAGAGGTGGTTGGAAGTTGGTGACATTTGACCTTGGCCTTTGACCTTGAGAGCTATTTTCGTACTATTTTGATTCAGGCTATATATTTGGAATTGCTTGCTTTAGCAACTTTATTTTCGGTACAGAGATACATCTTCAGAATATCTAGGTCATGGTTCATGGTCAAGGTCACGGCAGCTAAATAGCGGTAGCGTGCAATTCAAAAACTACTGGCCGCAAATTGCTGGGTTTTGATCAGAATATTTGTTACGATAACGCTCGAAGTAATTCTGAGCTTTTGACACTTTGACCTTCATTTTTGACCTTTAGAAATAAGTTCGTATTTTTTCAATTTAAGCTCTAAGTTTTGAATGCCTTGAGCTAGCAGCTTCATTTTCAGTGTGAGTGTACATCTTTTCGTCACCTTCGAGTTTCAAGGTCATGGGTTAATCTCAAAGTCACGGTCGCAAAACAGCGGCAGCACGCAGGTTTGTGCTCTCCTCGAACACAGCTTAATTAGTATTGTGCTGCACTTTGATGCAAATAAATATTACTACATTGTAGGACCTATAGTATTCGGCATCGCTTTCTGTTAGGCGTACTGTGTTTGCGTGTGGCAACTCGGCTGTCTGCTGCACGGCTCATGCAGCAGGTCCAAGCAGCCTAGTGGTTGGCAGTTAGTAGCGCCGCGCGGTGGAAGTTACTCGGTCGTCTCAGTCGTCAGACATCATCACTACACTCCAACGACGATGGTAAGCGCCGTACTCCAGCTACTGTCGTGCGGAACAAGGCTTTATAAAATGCTGCTGTGCTTTATTTTTATCGAGATCGGCCGGACGGGTGAGTGAGTGAGTAGAGGCTTAACTTTCCACTCGACACTTTATAGGTCATTTCGGGGACGGACACCCGTCGTTTTTGTGCTTTCAGTGACGGCCTTGGTACCCTCATCTGTTTTTACAGCGTGCAAAATTTCCCAAATTTTGACACCACTCGTCTTTGGAGCACGTTTATTTCGAATTGGAGGACATTGTCGGAAATCTAAAACAACCTTGTTATCTAAATACGATTACTGCAGGAGTATATGTATACCGGGTGAGTCAAAACAGTAGTCACTTAGTATAATAGGCCTTAGCGTTGTCAAGCCTTTACCGATTTTCAAAATTCTTTCACCGCGGACCACCTTTGGCTTTCGGATAAAAGCGTGGGTGTTCATGTGAAAATGTGAGATCCATCAACTTCTGAGGTGAGTTTCCGGCTGATAGGCGCTATATCACATGTTTGTTCTTTTACCTTTACTTTTGGCTCTGTAGAAGAAATATTTTGTTGTAAAATCAACGTTACACATGCAGCCTGTTTTTGCAGTTAAACAAAGACAATACTTTGAAACAACGCGAATACATGTCACAGTAGCAGTATTTTTAGATAAGCCGGTAGGCGATTAGGCTGCCGCCCTGTTTAGTCTCATACGCCGGCCAATGATTAATAATTAATTTCTTGATTTCGACGAGAATAGATTATAGTATGGTAGACATGTTATGTTGACAAAAGGGCCGAGGAAATTCACGTCTGCCTACCTGGGAAGTGTGAGTACCACTGGAGGCAATAACCAGGTTGTGGAAGCAAGACTGGAAAAAGCATGGTTAGCTTTCAGAGCCACAGACAAACTGTGGACTTCCCATATATTTGGAAGAGCAACGAAAGTGAAGATATTCAACTCCAATGTGAAAGCAATCTTACTTTATGCATCTAAGTCCTGGACAGTTACACAGAGGACAGTAGACAGGACTCAAGTGTTCATCAATAAATGCCTGAAAAAGATTCTGAATACACACTGGCCAGACAGAATAACCAACAAGAAACTGCGGAAGAAAACGAGTGAACAGTCAGTGTTAGAATACTTCGAAGAGGAAAATGGAACTGGATCGATCACACACTGAGACGAAGCGATGACAGCATTGCCAACCAAGTGCTACAGTGGATGCCACAAGGCCACAAAGGAAGAGGACGGCCGAGAAGCACTTGGAATTGGAAAAGATATCTGGAGAATAAAATGTGGACAACGGGCTTTTGGTTTAGTTGGAGAAAGATCGAGACGATATCACAAGACAGAGCGGGGTGGAGACGAGTAGTCTGTGGTCTATGCTTAACTGGATAAGTCAGTCAGTCAGCGTAACACCCTTTTGCGGAGCCAAACAATAAGAAAACAATAAGTGACAAGCCAATAAGTGACGTCAACCAAGGGTAAATTCAGCAGCAAATTGCGGACTTAAGATACATGCATATATGTGGAAAAACTGAGTATAAGGGCTACTTAGTAGTGCGCCAGCCAACAGCTATAATGCTACGATCATTCAATCAATCAAAAAGTCAATCAGTCAATCAATCATGGATTTTTAGAGTAATCCAAGTAATAAAATCACTTCAAGATCCACTGAAGTTGGGTAGTGATTTAACGGGGATCGATGATAATATCAGGAAACGAGGCCTGGAAGAGAAACGTTTTCAGACGCTGACGGAAGGTAGAAAGAGACGGAGCAGAGGTCACGTTGTCCGGCAGACTGTTCCAAATGGTCGGTCCCGCGACTGGGAAGGCCCGGCCGCCAACGGTAGACAGTTTCACGGACGGCACCAGCATTGGTCTGAATGAGGACCAGTAGCCATAAAGGAAAGCCAAAACAAACGCGACACTGTCATTGCTATAGCTTGATAATACTTTTATGTTTTTTTGTTTCAGACTGACTTGAGTTCGAGCGAAATTGAAGGTAAGAACACATTAAACACATTATTATGGACTACCTGTCAAAGTTTTAAATACAAAATGTTACCATAAACGTCAATAAATGTTGATAAATATAGTTTCTGCAGTCACTTTGATTATAATGTTTTGGAAGAATGCCGCATTTCCTCGTTTGAAGGGCTACAGACAGGCGTTCGAACAATTATTATTATTATTAACTGCTTTTAGTAGGCTATTTCTTGAATACGAAATTTATTGATCTAATGGTTTTTATTGCTAGGCGTGTCTGCAGAAAGTATCGCAAAAGTATGTCAGAACCATAGTCGAAGTATGACGACTTTTGTCAATGATCCGACGAGCGGGACATTGAGTAAGAGTAAGTAAGTAAGTAAGTCAGTAAGTAAGTAATCTTTATTGCACAAACGCCAGATGCATACGGTATAAACAAACAACAAACACATGTAGTGGTCTGATCATAAATTGAAAATACGCAAAACATAAGTCAATAAGGCACGTTCCCGAGAAATAACAATTACTTAATCGGATATAAATTTCGAAAAACAAAAGGTTTCTTGGTGAGGTTGTATTGATACCTAAGTCAATTAAAGAATGACCTCTGGGTTGCAATGGCATTCGGAGCACGGAGTTGTCTTATTCAAGCAAATAGTATAAACAGTGACTGAAACAAACAACACGCGAAAATAACTGTTCATCAGACTGTTCCAGCAGTTCAGGAAATGTTAACAAAGTGTCAACAAAGCTGCAGCGTTTATCTTTGCGTAGCAGTTTCTTTTCACGGCCTGCATTATCTTCACTGATGTAACCACACCATGCAGACAAAGCATATAAAACCTTACTAAGAATTATTGCACGAAACAATATCTTTAAACAATTATCATTCAGTCCTTGTTTACGCATCTGCTGCAACAAGTAAAATCTCTGATTACAAATTCTTGCAATATGTTCAACATGTATTAACTCAAGTGCGAGAAAAGAGAAAAGAGAAGGAAAAGATTGTTTGAAGGAGCTACAGACACGCGTCCTTAACGCCTTGTTTCATCTTGATGTTCTATAACGATTGCTGGATAGCATGGTGCTTTAGCGTGTTCTCAGGGCGGGACGTCTTGGTAAATCGCTTACTGTTACGGACAGTGGCAGTGTAGGTGTACACTTTTCGTACTAAATATATGACTTATGTTTGTTTGTATTTAATGCACTTGAGTGGATCAGGCATGTTTCGTCTTGTACACTTTTCAGAAACCCCCAACTTGTGTCCTCTGGTATGAAAGGCGGCTTCAGCGCTATTTGAAGCCGAGTACCGAGGCGTCGCATTAGTGGTAATGTTCGACATACCAGTATGTCTCACTGTTGAGATCTGTATCAAAAACTAAGTGCACTAACTGACTCCGTCTGTCCGTTGCCACTGCCGCCTGAGTGTAGTTGCAGCAGCTGCTGTACTCTGCTACACGATCACCGCATCTCAAAACACGTCCATGGTGAGACACGTGGTAGCTGATGACCGGCGTCTCAGTGAAACGCTATGGTGATGAAACAACTGAAATCGAATTGAATTCAAACGCTATTTTTGCCCAGTAATGTAGCGTTGCGTATTTGGTCACATCAGTCTAAATTTATGCACGTTTGTTTGTCACAAAATAACATTCGAAAGCCTTCATCTGGAGAATTCATTTATAGTATGCTTTAAGTTATGCTTGTCTGCAGCTCCATGTTGCCGTTTAAGTGTCAAAACTTCACATTTCTGGGAACACGAAAGTCAACCAGCACATCTCTAATTCATCTCATCGTTTTTGATCTGCTTGCGTTTATTGCCTATCAACATTACTTCCTTTCACGACTTGATTAGCTGACATTGCATAACCCCATTTTTTACCTGCGCGCCAGCTATGCTGCGAGCAGGTATTGTTTTTACTGGCGTATGTCTGTCAGTCTGTGTGCCTGTGAGTCTATCTGTCTGTCTGTCTGCCTGTCCGCAGGCAATCTCGAAAACTAATGGTCGAAAATTGATGTAACTTGGTAGGAATATGTCCCATGGTGAACGCTAGAGGTGATTGAAAGTTGGTGAAATTTGACCTTGACCTTTGACCTTGAGAGTTATTTTCGTATTTTTCTAATTCAGGCTATACCTTTCGAATGGCTTGACCTAGCAACTTTATTTTCAGTTTGGGGATATATCTTCAAAATATCTAGGTCAAGGTTCAGTTTCAAGGTCACGCGAGAGAAAAAGCTGTAGCGTGCAACTCAAAAACTACTGGTCGGAAATTGCTGGGGCTTGATCAGAATATCTGTTAAGATAACGCTCAAAGTAATTCGGAGCTTTTTATATTTTGACCTTAACCTGTTACCTTGAAACATATTTTCATATTTTTTTGAACTCAAGCTCTAACTTTTGAATCTCTTAAGCTAGCAGCTTTATTTTTAGTGTTATCGTACATCTTTAAAATATGTAGGTCACCTTTGAGTTTCAAGGTCAGGGGGCTAATCTCAAGGTCACGGTCGCAAAATTGCGGCAGCGCGCAGGTTTGTGCTCCCCTCAAACACAGTTTAATTTTATTTGTATAGGCTGCATATAATGTGTGTGATGCTGCTGCCGCTTGGCATAATAAAAAGAACAGCAGAGTATTCTGGAAATGCTGGAAATCTAAATTTGAATCTGATAAAAATAAATGCAGGCAAGTAGACGGGTGTGTCGACGCAGTTACCATTACCGATAATTTTGCCAAA
>Ga0126335_1002104_pt1 | contig 11670 bp, 7 predicted proteins | sample OlaspJWI45metaG_FD_108409 | JGI IMG/M metagenome (GOLD analysis project Ga0126335, IMG submission 108409) | Marine gutless worms symbiont microbial communities from Oahu, Hawaii - Olavius sp. 1 OAHU.JWI-45 metaG | ecosystem: Host-associated > Annelida > Digestive system > Unclassified | place...
TAGGAGTGACAATCTCGTCGGACTTGAGTCTGCAGCAGCATGTGTCTAACGTGACGGCAACGTCTTTTTACTGGTTGCGACAGCTCAGACGCGTCCGACGATCACTTGACTCTGAGTCGGCGGCTTCACTTGTTCATGCCTTTGTGACCTCCCGTGTCGACCAGTGCAATGCCGTACTGGCTGGAGCGACGAAGTCTGTTACTGACACTTTGCAGCATGTCATTAACGCTGCCGCATGTGTCGTCAGTAACACTAGAAAGTTTGACCATGGCCTGACCCAAATCATGCATGATGACCTACATTGGCTCGATGTGGCAGATCGAATAACGTACAAACTTGGTGTCACCATGCACAGATGTCGGCATGGCAAAGCTCCGCAGTAACTTGTCGACTGTTGCACACCGGTCACCAATGTTGTCGGCAGGCAGTGTCTCAGGTCAGCCACACAGCAACTGATGGTGGTTCCACGACATCGGCTATCCACTCTTGGACGCCGAGTTTTCGCTGTGCACGGCCCCATGGTCTGGAACTCCCTCCCATATGATCTCCGTGCATGGCAGGACTACGAGTCCTTTAGACAGGGCCTGAAAACCTGGTTATTCTCCAGATACTAGCGTGCTCAGCGCACTAGAGACCTTGTGATAATAGCGCTATACAAATCCACACTTACCTTACCTTACCTTACATGTAAGGTTGCACTGCAAGGGATATGGAATTTCGCTTAACCAGGTCTGGGTAATGCGCCGGGTACTCTCACCCCTAATCATGTGTCAAGCAAACTCTGCTCCATGGGTCATGTGCTGATGTCCTTCAAATTAAAAAAAAACAGAATTCATACACATATTGTACCTGTGTATAAACTAGTGGGACAGTAATCCAGTCATTCAGAAACAATGATCCACAATAGCCTCGAAAACTGTTGATTTCCTAGAAAAAAAAACAGTTAGTATAGTATACAGTATACACTGCAACTCAAATCAAAACATCTGACATACAGAAGTGACGGAGCAAGCCAAAATCCACTTCTGTTGGATGTGGTTTCATTCACCAGATCCTTACGTATGTGGACGCATGACCAAAATGAGAACTGGCTTATTATTTAACATTTAAAAGTAACAAAATAACCATTAAATATGAAAATGTAAAACCATCTTCATTGTTTTCTTTTAAAAACTCAACGAGAAAATTTGGCAATTACTGTTGTATTGCCACGTAAAGCCTCGCACTCCATGCACGTTTACTTACTGACTCGTGAGAGATCTCATTTTGTATCAACACACTAAATTTTGTGCAGATGTTGTGATCCTTCACCGAATATGAATGGCGACCGACCACTGACAGTAAATTTCTACTTCCAGTTCTGGTTTTGACAGGGATCTCTTTAGAGAACACTAACCTCAAATGCACCATGAGCTAAATTGCAACAAAATCAAACAAGCCACAGCCGAGCTACAGCAAGTTAACCAATTCAAGACAGCCACCTTCCTGCATCTCGGATTTTCAAAAAAAGCATATTTGGACTTATTCATACAATCATACCTTGCGAGCATTATCGACGTGTACACCTAATTTGGTAAAGATAACAGTGGTTTTGAGTTACTGTTGTTAATCTAGCTTTTTCTGGGTTTTCGTTGACAGATGCAGTTTTCCTGAAAGGCAGATGGCAACTGTGTACAACTGTGTACATGTGGCAATGGCGGGCATCGTTGCTGCACTCCAGTAATTACACTCTCAACACATGCGTGGCTCTGTTAAATGCAGTTCTGCGAATATCACCATAAATTACACAGACAGAAACGAGAATCTTTGATCTACATTTGTACATAGACAATAATCATGTAGCTTAAGCCAATTTGAGGTGGTAAGCTCTGAAACCTACTGTTCTCAGCGAAAAACCTGAAAACTGCGATAATGCCGTTCAAGATCATTCAAGGTCACTGATGTTGATACTAGTCTAAAACTGGCGTGACTTCCTGTTAAGTTTATGTGCAGGTTTTGAAAAATCACATCATTTCAAGGCAGTCACTGATCGATCATGACCGGGGTCAAAAACACCTAAAAATTTTCACATTTCAACCTTGTGTAAAATTTTGGAGCTCATCTGTCAGATGTCTGAATGAAAACTACAAATTCCTGCAAAACCTGTATGAATGACACGAGAATGGCAAAGATCCATCCAGTGACTGTGTAGATACGGGCTTCTATAATAAAATATATAACTGTTGCAAAACAAAGCCTTCACTTTGCTACTTCATTGCAACACACAGCTTAATAATCGATCTCCAGTCATCATACACTTCATCAAGTCAAGTTACCTAAAATACTTGTATCGCATTGGACCAAAACAAAAATTAAATCTGATTCAGACGTAAACACATTTTCAAATCTGACAGATGTTGTCAGATTACATCGCATCCGTAATTCGAGAACAAACTAACTGCGTACACACTCTACATAACAGAGTCCCAATAAAAAGTACACCATTTTTGTTTTCTACATAGCCCTGCGTCTCTTGAGACACTGTAAAATTATTTAACATTCAGAACAGTGGTGAGCCAGCTAAGGACTGGAGTGAGCATAAGCCTGTCTCTTTGAGATCAAACAACGAGTACATACATCAATCAGTGTCTTGACAGAAAAGTCATCCTTTATACGCCCCTCTTTACGAGCACGGTTGACCAGACTTGCAGCCCACACCAGCGGTACAAAATACAGGTTTGTTTGTGTGGAAGATATATTCTCTAAAACATCCTGTTCGTTTGCCATCATTATTCCTGCAAACAAATTCTACATATTCTAACACGTTAACACATCAAATTCAGCAAGAAAAAAACCATTTCAACAAGCCTCCTTAATCAAGATTCGAGACAGTTTTAATGTTTGCAATTTCCATTAAATGCGTTGGACACACCAACAAACTCATTCCAGTCAGAACGTCCTTCGAGAAAACACAATATGATGCGGCAGATAAATTTGTGCATCCCATATGAGAGTTTATCTGACACCATCCCAATAGGGTAATATCTAAAAACCAACCATGGAAGACCCTGTGCCATAACATACTGACAGTTAACTGATTGTATCGAAGAATGGTGTCTGTCCAGAAACTCAAACCAAAAGTGTTCTATTCCCTGTCATTTGATAGACGAAACCACTCTTTAAAACATGTCATACACCACAGTGTTCTTACATACCTGATTCAGTAATCACATCCAGTGTAGGAAATCGTTTCTTGACAGGAAAGCAGATTGACCTCATTGTCAGGACGTATGCTAAACTGGCGTAGCGTAGAATCGTGCGCCGCAGCAAGCGACCGCGACTGTCATTTCCTTGTACGAGTGACGACGTGTAAACTGCCAGTCGATGTGGCCAAGGAAGCAAGTTAAGCTGCTCCCAGAATCGACTTACAACCAACGATACGTAGAATCCGAGAATGAATGCCACTGGGATCAGTGCATTAAATTTCTCACAATAAATCGCAACATCTTCAAACACCCTACAATTTGCATACAAATTACTGTTTAAAATGTGCACCTGTACCGAAGTTAAATGCTGAGCAGTTAGCGTGAGTAGCAACTGCACAAGAAATTAGTTATAGCCAGACCTTTCAAAATTTATATACGTTGAGTCTAAGAGTTCTTACATATTTCACATTTCACTTGCTTTGATTAAACAAACAAAAATTTAAAAACACTTAACTACAAAAAAGCTACAACAGCTACCATACACACTCCTGCCTAAATTTAAAATAAAAAATATTAACAATCACTGCAGAGAAAAACTGAATATAGATATATAAAGTAACTAAACACAAGTTTCATATGTTCAGTTTTGACATGTTAAAAGCAACTTAGCAAACGTTAGAAATTTGCAGTCTTACTTTCTGCCAATGTCGTTCAAAGCGAACCGGTATATGAAACTGAGCACATAGTACAGTGCAAAAAATATTACGAATTCTTTCCAGACTAACTTGTATATGCTCCCACGCCACCTACAGCAAAAACAGCTAAAGAATGAACTAATAACGACAGTGATATAAACCTCAACACATTCTAAACTACAAGTAGAGTATAGTGTAGTTTTGTGTTTATTTTCTGTCTGTCTGTTTGTTCGTCTGTCTATCTTGTCTGTTTTTGTACCAAGTGTACGAATTATATAATAATAATAATAATAATAATAATAATAGTGACAAACTGACAAATAACAAGGTATCGTCCATTATGGGACGTGACAATAGCTGGCCCACCACTGATGTTGTTGTGTTAACCATAGCTTGTTTTCATCGACTGTCACTGTCAGACTTGTAGGTGGCATTTGGAACTGGGGAATATTTGTGTTACTTTTCCAGTGTGTTATGTTAGTTAAGTTCTGCTATGATGAAAAAAGGGGAAAAAACATCAAAAATAACATTAAAAATAAAATAGAAAGAAAACGATGGGAGCTTGCTTGTTCAGTGGTCACCCCCGCATCTGGTCAAGCCAGTTACATGAGTTGATGATATACGTGAACAACGAAGCTGTTTTGTGCCAGATGTGGAAAAGTGCTGTCCAGAGTTGTTGAAATGCAATATTTTACTTTCAGTATTACTTTGTTTTGATGGTTTCTGTTGATTTATTGATTCAGCGGTACACTGCATTTTGCATTTGTTTTTAAGTTTTCCATTTTATCCTGTTGTGTGTAATGTAAATCTGTGAATCCTCTTGCATCTGTGAGGATGCAAACATAAGCAAAACCAAAAATGGAACAACATATACAAAAATATAAAAAAGATAAAATACGGAAGTCGGCATGTTCCTCCCAGTTGGTGCCTCCGGGTTCGGCAGAAGGCTGGCATAGTTATCGCGAAAAAAATCAAAATTCATATATTACCAAACAATCATAGAACTTTTGATTCACATCACTTTTTTAAAATTCTGAATTTGGGATTTAAAATATAGCAGAATAGTAGATAAAGGACATTGTTGCAAGTGTGCTACATTCCGATAAACTAATGTTATTATTATGCAGTTTTAAAAATATTTTTTTCTATTATTTTTTCACTATTTCAAAGAAAAATGTATCCAAAACCCTTCTAATTGTTAAATGTTGTCCGTTTGTACTGCACCACATACTACTTTACCTATGTACAATTTTTAAGTAATTAAATTTTTTAAATTATATTTTTTCATTTAATTCTTGAAATATAAAACTTTTACAATGGCTCCATATCTAGTTCAATTTCTACTCACTTTTACACAAAATTTCACACTTTTAGCACAGGGATGCATTGTGCACAATTCTATACTAAGCTGCTGCACTATTCTCCAGGGCCGAATTATCCAATAGGCACAGTAGGCACTGTGCCTTGGCCTATGAAGATTGGTTGGCATATGAAAAATATTAATAATTTTTTATGGAGAAAAACCTTTTCTGCAGAAAAAAACATCTCTATGCTCTCAGTAGACTCTAGAATATATGCATATCTCATCTATGTACGAATGTTTTGATTTCTGGTTTTAGCAATAGCTAGCCTGTTTGCAGTCAGTCACTACACTTCTCTGTGTATTTAAACTCTATGTATTGAATTGCCACTGTCTTATTGAATGTCTTGTGAATTTGTGTTCAAGCTTTGTCTATGAAAATAAAGGTGCCTTGACCTACAAAACCATTAATCCGGCCCTGCTATTCTCCACCGCCTCTTGCCACAGCCTAAAAACGCCGGTCACAACCTTTGTCAACGTATGCACAATCTCACACTACCAACAGATGGCAATGCTGTCATCATATGAAACCTTGTTGATAGAATGTTACTTTGAGACATATGTTAACTGTATTTAATGTTTTCTTGTTATTTTGTCTTTATTTTGTAATTGATCACTTGCATTGATTTTAGGACTATCATTTTATTTCTCCAGTTAACTGTAAGTTACATTTCATTGTATGTTGCATGTGTGTTTATCATATGTCAATACTTACTTACTTACTTCTTCTGCCACTTTGTTCACAAAATTAAAAAATCAGGTTTAAAAGCAAACTATCCAGTTGTCTCCAAACAACTGCAAATTTTTTGTGAAAATATCTTACCGAAACAGAAGTTTCAAAAAGCATGAAAATGACGAAGTTATGACATGCGAGGAATACTCGACTGTCATCGCTGTTTCTGATCACCAATTACTCGTGAAATGAATCAAAAAACATTTAGGTCATGAAAAACACCACCATTCCTGAAAACACACAAACCAAAACAGTAAGCAGATCATTTAATACATGTGAAAGTAAAATGCATCAGTTCATAATATGGCACTTTCATGTGCTGAAACGTTAACGACACAGTGCCTATGATGTAATGCTCGTGTACTTTTCATCGTAAAAATTCTGTTCTCTTGCACTGCATTGCATTACAGTGCGGTGACAATTGGAAGAACGAAAGACATGACAGAACGGTGTGCCCAATCATGCTTTTAGAGTGCTCAGTATGCTTACAACAATGCTCATTCGATGAGGCTTTGCCAACATGTCGCAAACTTTCTTATATATACAGGGTGGCGCAAAATAAACCAGACTATTTAATTTTTCAACTGAGCTCACAAAATTTTGCATCAAACAATGCTTTTAACACTTGTAGCACATAAACAAATGTATTTCCTCAAACAGAAGCCTCAGGGTTGTATTAAAATAATACTCTTGTACCCCTTACAATGATGAAAAAATTTTCTTCAAGACAATGAAAACAGCTTGTATACTGTCGCCTCATCTGAGACTTTGAGCAGCTGAATGAAGTCCTGTGAACCTGCTGGGAGCAGAGTGGTCAAGACCCTAATGACAGTGCTACACTGCTACACAACAGTTACACAAATGATTGTCAGTCGTTGTTGCAGATAGTGAAGGACATGTTGAGCATTACATTGGCTAACATTCTTGGTGCTACATGTACATTATCATACTTATGTGTTTTGTTCTAGAAATAGAGCATTGAGACAACAGGCTGCGATAGTCCGGTTTATTTTGTGCCACTCCGTACAAGTAAAGTGACTACCATCACGGGGGTCCTCAGTGCTCTGCACTGCTTAGTTTGTGCCATTATACCAGCGATGAAACTGCAATGACGATTCTCTCAGCTGCAAATCACAACTGCTAATGTAACCGCTGGCTGGCAGCACAATACATGGGCTGCCGGCCAATCCGCAGTCAGCAATGGCAATATTACACGTGTTGGTGGTGCCATCTGGCAAACGTGTTTGAAAATTACTATAGGCTGCATAATTCAACCTTTGGCCCATTTTTGGCATTTTTTGCATTTATGTTTTCGAAGCAGTGCATAGTTTATTGAAAAACGAAAAGTTCAGACATCACCCTCACACTATGGGCTATGCTTGTGTGCCAATTTATGCACATCTACTGTTTTTGGTTTCCAAGGTAGCGTGAAGAGAATAATTTGCTCATTTTAGGCCTATTTTTGGTGTTTTTTTTAAATTTTGCCACAATTAAAAAACACTTCCAAAAAATCTCAGTGTACACATCATGCCTGTACTAGATGCCACCTTTGTGCCAAATTTGACGTTCTTAGGCCTTCTCAGTCCTGAGATATCATTTAGAGAAAAAAGTCGCCCAGCCACCCACCCAGACAAGACACCCAGCTTATTTCAGCATTGTGAACCTCAGTGCTTTGGACGGAGGAAAAACACTCGTTTGTTGTTGTTTACGCTGAGCAACTTTGATCTTGTACTGGGTCAACACATGACACAATGCCGAAATATGGTGCGATTTTGTGACAAATGAAAGATCCCCACTGCAGACAATATGCAGCAAACTAACCTTGTTAAGGCTGTGGAACTGAGGTAACGCTATTGCTGAGGACAGTGCCATTATTATGGCTAGCACTCAAACCCATCATACACATGACAAGTCCACCTGCTGACCCATAATTTGATCATCAATATATCTAGTAGTAACTTTCTTTAATCACAACTTTGTCAACTGCAAAGCTATATTATATGCGGCACTTGAAAGTTCAAGTTTGACGTTTGCTTTAAGTTTGACACACGCTGAGTGTATTATGTCTGTTGTGTACATTTTATTAAGTGTTGATGTACCTATATTGCCATACTACATTCTGTTGTAAACAGTGACACACTTTTTGAGTTACTTGTAACCTTAAAAATTATTTTTCGAACATTTACACATCTGTCGCATCAATAGCGAGACTGTTTACAAATAAACTGAACTGGGTATAACCTAGCTATTAGGTGCGTTCTGTATCAAGTCCGATTAATCTGACCACATGTGAACCAAATAGTGAGAGCAACTTTGTAGTACGTAGCAGCAAAAAATTTATTTCTAATTAGCCATAACAACCTTCAGCCATGGCTGAGATGTATGATTCGGCCTTTGGTAAAATTCAGAAAGCTTTTGTATATTAGCTGCTTTTATATTAACCATGCCTACCTCAGATCTGATTCAAACATTTCAGAACAGAGCCTGTGACTTACATGATCATGTGCCTAGCTGGCATTTGAGAGGCGTGCAGGCCTTTTGCATGTGGGTGTTTGGCGAGCACATTGTCTAGACCTGTATGCGTCGCACGTGCTCATATACCGGTAAGTGTTTGCATTTTCACTGTAGTGTTTTAATGTAAATTTTATTTTATTTCGCGACTTATGAACAATAACAAACGATGTTAGAAAGGCAGCAAAAGCTTACTTTTCTACCAGTCTGTTACTGTTAATTACTGTACTCTACTTAATACAACAACTGATTTTCTACAGCCACTCTGTATGGATCATTAACACTGTATGCAGCTTATTCAGATATTTCTTCATAATTCTATTTGCTACTTATACAGTTAATAGACGAATTTTGGTGTATTTCAGCTCGATTTTTTGTCGTGCTAAAACATCGTAAAAATAAGTAATGAAAGTTTTTGCTAAAAATAGTTAAGATAAATTTAATAGATGGCACCATCATTCTATTTGCTACTTATTCAGTTCATGGACAAATTTCTGGGCATTTTATCCTTGAATTTTCGACCTTCTTTAACATTGTTTCCATCAAAACTTTTCGCTAAAAATAGTTCAGATAAATTCGCTAGGTGAATGAATTTTTGTGGGGTTTCGCCACCAAATTTTTCGTTCTTCTTCAACGTCGTCTCAATCAAATTTTTGGCTATAAATAGTTAAGACAAATTCGATAGGTGGCGCCATATTCTATTTGTTGCTTATTCAGTTTATGGACGCATTTCTGTGCGTTTTCCCTCGAAATTTTCGTCATTCTTCAACACTGTCTGATTCAAATTTTTTGGCTAAAATAATTCTTATTAATTCGCTAGATGGCGCCACCGTTACATATGCTGCTTATACAGCTTTTTAGACAAATTTTTGTGCGTTTTCGTTGTTTTTTAAGAATGTACCCACCCAAAACCCCATGTTTTATACTCGGTCCCGCTAGAGTTGTCGCAGTCAGTAGTAACTTTGGATCGCATTTCCGGTAGAAAATTAAGTCTTCTGCCTTTGCTGTCGTTTGGAAGTCACGAAAATGGCCATTTCCAGCACCGGACCTGTTGGACACCTTTACCTCTAGTAGTATGACTAACAGTAGCAAAATAACCTGTAAATTGTGCAATAGCATTTTCATTCTACAGTCGCAACAACTAAAAAATTTTTCGATTTTTGTTTACCTAGAATAATTATTACGGAACGTCTAGGGAGACGGCCGTCATGTAATTCAAGGTCCATAGAGTAAAACGAAGTCGTGCCACGAATTAGGCCCATGTTAAAGGTCACATGGCGCCATTTTGAGTCCTCGCGTCGCCCAGCAATCCATGGCAACGCATGTAGACTATAATAATAATAATAATAATAATAATGTTCTTTATTACAAGTGTCCACAAACGCTGCAAAGGACAATCAGCAGCATCTGCCACGCAGGACAGTACACTATAATAGAATGCACACAAAGAATAGGCCTACACGTAGTTCAGCACGGTAATATAAGCAGCCATACAGAAGCGCTATTACTCAATGCCGTACAAACCGAAACAACAATGAAACACATAATATAACACAAGACACAACTTAATAGTGGTAAATATTTACAAACATGCATTCACTTTTTGGCACCACCCGGGATCGAACCTGGGACCTTAGGCTGCATCAAATGCATGCAATGCATAAGATGTGGCCTATTGTTAACGATGTGCGCGTGTCTCTCACGCGGCTCAACTCGGCTTCACTGTGCAAAAACGGCTGAACGGATCAAGATGCTGTTTGGGGAGAACACTCTTGGGGCCAACGGGACATTGTCTTACACAAGGGTCTTGATCCCCCCCCCACAGACAGCGGAACTTCCCTCCTATCTCCGGAACTGCTGAAGGTGGGAGACTTGAAATTTTGCGTAGGTCTATATATAGAGGGCGACGGGCCCCAACGAAAACTACGCCAAAGGAGTTAATAGAGGGTCGGGGAGGGATTACGAGACCCACATTTTAATTTCGGGACCCCCTCGTCTCTCGAGAACGGCTGAAGCTAGAGACTTGAAACTTTGCGTGCATATATACATGGCTGCGGATCCTATCCAAAACTACGTGACTTATTAAATTCTGCGACTGTCTACATATCTCAGGAACGGCTACAGCTACAGAGTCCTGCGCGTGCTGTGTGTGCGGTGCATTCGATGCAGCCTTTGCCAAATTACTTTGTCTTCTTGTAGCTATTGGAAATTCTATGTTTCGCTATTCTGCGCTCCTAGACAGTCTTCATTTATTTACGGACCCCAATAAAAAGGCAACCAGTTTTGGACAGGACTGGCGCAGCACCAGTCTCCCCACCTGACGGACCTGAGATCTACCGACTGAGCAACCGATATGTGAAACCGGGCCGCAAGTGGGCGTGACAGTCTTACTGGAAGCTTGCCGGCCGCTTAGGCCTTGGCCTAATGGTATTTATTAATCAGGTTCAGAGTTTGATAGTTAAAACATTTATGAGGGGAGGAACGTAAAGGTGGCATAGAGATAAGGAGTTAAAACTAGTAAGAGCTTAACATTTTCAGTCCCCTGTAAATATAGATGCAGATAATTTTTTTTCATGCTTCCCATACGGTGATAGGAAGAGCCGATATTTGGCGAAAGAGAATATCATGCTACTAAAAAAATGACCACAATTGTCAGCGGAACGAGCAGTAGCAAGTGAGAAGAAGTTATCTCGAGACTGCTAACTAAAAATTTAGTTTTAGAACAGTTAAACGTCGAATTAATACAGTATGATTATTTTATTATAGTTCGCCAAAATGTCACTAATTTCTCGCATAATCAGTGACGGCGCCAGGACGACATTCCCCGCGGTCACCAAAGTCGTAAGGCAGGTCATGTAGATGATATTGTACGAAGCAGCGAAGGCCCATCGGCCTAAATAATGGAGGCTCCTATAGGACCAAGAGCAGTAAGTAAGTAAGTAAAATCTTTTTATGACGCACGATAAGTATATTATAGTGCGCCATAAAGCTGACCTAGCCAAACATCAAAGATGTTAGTTCATATCGACCGATTTCGAACTTATCGATGTTGTCTAAGCTCTGGGAGCGCCTGGTTGCCAGTCAGCTGATGGAATACATGTCGTCCGCTAGTCTCCTACCGACACTACAGTCTGGGTTTCGACCGGGTCATTCAACTGAAACCGCTGTGCTACGCGTGCTGTCCGA
>Ga0126335_1002105_pt1 | contig 11669 bp, 3 predicted proteins | sample OlaspJWI45metaG_FD_108409 | JGI IMG/M metagenome (GOLD analysis project Ga0126335, IMG submission 108409) | Marine gutless worms symbiont microbial communities from Oahu, Hawaii - Olavius sp. 1 OAHU.JWI-45 metaG | ecosystem: Host-associated > Annelida > Digestive system > Unclassified | place...
GCCAGACTGGACGGGCAGAATGGCTAGTAAAACATATAGCGGTCTGTGGTACCACATTAAGGTCACAATTACAATGATTATAAGAAAATAAGTCTAAACATTATGATACAATAATCACAGTACAAACCTTTTTCTCGCCATTGAAAATGACTTCCAGAGCTCCGGCCGTCCTTTCAGGCCTGCGCTGGTGTGACGCTGTAACACTGAAGTCTCGGACAATAGGGCAGGGTGAAGTTAGTTTGAAACTTGCCTCATAGCTTCTCTGTGTCGGCTGCACAAGCCCCATCTTGAACGCCATTTCCAGTTCTATCTTTTTGCCGGCATAGTCGACAGACAGTGATGTAGTGAAGTCGCTGAGACGGTTTCCACGTTGTGCGAGAGTGATGTCTATCTGTGGTACTGAGAGGAACGGAGTGTTTAGTCGAAGTTGGGTCGTGAACTGCGATGATTGTTCAGCATACGACAATGTCGCGGCAAAGTTGTTGTAATTGTTGATAGGAGTCGTCGTCCTAACAACTGTTCTGAATCCTTTTCCATTGCCATTTTGGCCATGTTCCACGCCAGCCGTCCAGCGCTCATAGCCACGGATTGGCGTCTCCACCGAACCGCTCCATTTCTTCATCCTCTGAGCAGAAGAACATTCAGACGTGGCAGTAAACTTCGTGTAACCTGGAATCGAAGTTTCAACAACTGCATTTGTAGTAACTGTTCCCGGTACGGCTGAGTGTGTGAATGTTAGCGCCATGCGCTGATAAGGAGAGAAGGAAGTCTCAAGTGATCCGCGCAAATTGATAGAGCGTTTGTTTGCAAGGTTGTGGCTCCAGTTTAGTGTAGCTCGCTCCCACCGTCGAATTGATGTCGTCAGCTCAGTTTTCAGCTGCAGGTTTCTGATATCACCGCTCTTCGCTAACTCCATACCGAACTTCTCATAGCCTCGAACTGGCGTCTGCACCGAGACAGTAGTTTTCAGACTGTCTCTGAGCTCATGTTCAACATGCATTGAGTAAGTGCCATCTGGTACCACAACTGAAGCACGTGTGTTAATCTGTGCCCAACTAACAGCCGAGTGCTGGACGTTAAAGTTCACCGATCGCAAGTTTTCTATACTTGACTCAAATTTTCCAGACGCTCTAAAGTTTTTCCAGTTGCCATTGTGAGTCAGTTCGGCATGAAGACGTTCAACTCCATCAAATGGAAGCTGAACTGTGGACGACGCCGTGAACTGTTGTGGTTGACCGTTGAATGCAACGGCAGCATTAAACCTCTCGTAGCCGTCAAAAGGTGTCTGAACACTAAGTGAACTTTCCAACGAACGAGGCCTGTTCTTGAAGGTCAATGTACTTACGACAGTTTTGTCATTGATAGTTTTCCTTAGGACGGAGGTGAATTCACTTGAATCACCTTGATGGTTTAGTGAAAGGATTAAGCGACGGAGAGATCTGAATGGCAGCTGAGCTTTGAACTGGCTGGCGACCTGGTTTGCACTGCCTTGGTAAAAGAGCTCAGTTGTAAGTCTTGGAAACACGCGGAATGGCGTTGAGATTTCAGCATTCGTTGTGAAGCCTCTATCAGACCGTTCATGCTTGAATACTGCTTCCATACGCTCATATCCACGATACGTGCTTGCCAAGTTAAGCATGACTTCAATCTTGTCTGGTGTTCTTCTGTATTCCAGCGCTTCGGTGATTTGATTACCGGCTAACTTAACGACAATGTTATTCGAGAGGTGATTAGCGGAATTAGTGTGTGTAATTCGAACGCTGTACTCCTCTGGCACATTCCATACAAAGTGTGCGTTAAGCTGATTTCCATTCCAATCACATTCCGATTCACCAGTGTATTTCTGTCCGTTAAACTCAGCAGTCCAAGAATTACTCCAACCTGCAAATGACGAGCCAGGCTTATTGGCATGCTGGAAACTGTATGATCTGACAGCTTGCCACGGTGTGCGCAGCTCAAGCTTCATATTAGATCCTCGCTGAAGAAACTCACTGCTTGCTGTAATGTCCTGTCCATTGTACGTTACAGCAAAATTGTTGCGGAAGTTACTCCAGTCTCCATTGTGAGTTGCGGTGTATGTGAGGGATCTTAGCTGTCTGAAAGGTGTTTCCATGCTACCACTCATCCTCAGGTTACTGCGATGCAGCTGGAACTCCAAAGTCTTCGCTATTTTCCGGTCATTAAATTCCAGCGTAGACTCAAGATTGAACTGTGATGGTCTTCCTGACAGATTGACATCAAATGCAAAACGATTAAGAGCAGTGAAAGGTGTTGTGAGTCTGACTGATGACCGGAGGCTCTCATCTCTTAGAAGAAACTCAATGTCGGTAGTGATTTTCTTTCTGGTGTCATACGACAACTCAGAAACTACTTTGAAGTTGTCCAGTGGTCCCTCCTGCTTGAAGGAAAAGTCGATCTGTCGTGCATGCTCGAACGGGCTTCTAAACGATGTCGTCAATACAATGTTCGGATCAAGGCGTAATGATGAAGTCAGTTCAATTTTGCGGTCGTTGAGGTATTCGAGTTCAATGCGAGAGTCAAAATCGACCCAGCTCTTTGAAGTCACATCACGTAAGACTGAGCCCCGATACCGGTTTATCTGCCAAGCTACAGTTGTCGTCATGTGGTCATATGAGTCCTGCACGTGACGACCAGTTACCCTCAGTGATCTAAAGTCCTCAAACGGTGCGCGAATGACCAGCTGGCCATTCATATTGCGTACGTTGTTTGTATCGACCGATACCAGTGCAGTGATCTTGTCACGTCCAAGCTTATTGTGCTGCAGTTCGGTGTTGGCCTGGAAGCTTCTCAGCGTCCCACTGTAACTTGCCTTGTATTTCATCATACGCAAGTACGGGCAAGGAGTCGATGCTTCAAACTCAATCATCTTCTGCGTTCCAAGACTGAGCTTGTTGTCAAATGTCATAATCTTGCTGGGGGCATACTGGATGTCAGCGTGTGAAGCCCATATGCCATCCTGCTGCTGTGCATTTCGCACATTCACAACTATTCTTTCCAGATTACGAACCGGTGTAGTGACTCTGAGCATGCTGTTGAAGTTGTAACCATTGTAATTGAGTGATCCGTCCAGCGTGACTTTGCCGACGCGTCCCAGCAGCAGTTCATTGTTCGCCCTCCAAGAGTTGCCGCTTCTGCGATTGTTAAGTCCGAGTCCCACCTGTTCGAAACCGGTAAACGGAGTGTTGAGCTTGGCTGTGGTGACTAGGGCTGTGTTCGGCTGAATATCGACGTCATGCTCGTGGCCGAATGCATACCGGCCCCACTGGAAGTTAGTCCTGCCACTGCTCTTCCACGCATGCATATCATGCTCGTAGTCGATGTTGGCGTTGAGGTTCTGAAGCCAGCTAGCTATGTCGGTTGGAGTCTGGAATGAAATCTCTGTCGCTAGTCTACGCTGGGCGCGCGTGACGCGGTGGCTTGCGTCGACGTCAAAGACAAACTGACGAGACTTGACGTCCAACTCGTGATGACACTTCCACATGCCAACATCGTTCTCGTGTCTCCAAGTATACTTTGACATTCGGTAGTTATCGAACGGTGTCGTCACCGTCATCTCACCGTTGTTTGTTATAGACCACCCACTACGCTGATGTGCCATTGTAATCATCACTGACACCTGTACACACGCATGTTAGTGTGCTGTAGTTCGTTAGCAACAGTGAAAATAAGTAGGCTTACTTTCCGAAATAATTTTCCAGAAGCAACAATACAACGCTACAAAAATCGCTATATTGTCTGTAGCAGAAGCGTCAATCTCCGAAGAGTGGGGGTCTACCTACTACCTACCTCTTTCTGGGAAGGTTCCCCAAGTCAGCAGCGGACATGTAATTTATAGCCGTACTATCAGATGTCCTCGTGGCAAGTGTTAAAAGACGACTTACTGCAGCTGAAAACCACTTTGTAGTGAATACCGCAATAACTGAAAAATTATAACCTGAATTGAGCAACTATTAGGCCTTTCCAATACTGTGAAACACAAAGCAAGTCAAACAAAGCCCATTGCTGACCAGTTGATGAGCTGACAACGTGAAGTGGGGCCTAGCAAACATGACAGAATGAAATAATTAGCCTATACTGTATCGCTGTCACCGGCAGTGATTGCAACGTGTCATCTAGTTCTAAATTAGCAGCAGAATACTGACAGTGTTACCTGTTTGCCTCGAGCCCAGCTGAAGTCTGCGTTTGTTCTACGTGTGGCTCCACTGACTCTGTGTTGGAAGTTGGCTGACAGTGATGCGAGTCCGCGGAATGGACTAGCAAACTGCGCCCTACCAGTGACCAGTCTATCTGGCTGGTTGGCGTCACCCTGAAGCAGTAGATATATCTGACGACCATCCCACTGCAGGCGGCTAGTGAACGTTCCACTAGCACCTCTCGCGTTGTACGTGCTCTCCACTTTGACGGACTGGTAACCACGGAAGGGTGTGCTCATCACCACTGTCGCTTTGCCCTGCTCCAAGGTCAACACCGCGTTGATCTTGCGGTCTGCTGCCCAAGTAACTTCACCGATGCTTCTCAGACCATTTCTTTTGCGGTTGTGTGAGAAACTGGCACCGAGTTCTTCAAGTCTCGGCAGCGAGCTCGTAACTCTGAAGCTGCCTTCAGCTTCGCCGCTAGTTCCCATCTCACACCTGCCTGATGCAGCCACAGCGAAGAAGTTCTGGGGCCAGTCAAGTCGCACCGTCAATCTAGGTGTCCGCGGTGCGGCGGTGATCTGAGTGCTCAATGCGACTCTCTTGTCTTGGTTGTATTTTGTCTCTATGTTGACGGTAAACTGCTCATTACGGCGATTCAGCTCGGCCGACAGTCCAGCTGTGCGGCCAGCTATGTCGAGCTCCGCACTGGCGCGTGTGTTAAACGCCCTGCCAGTACCTCTGTTCATCCAGCTTGCATCTGCCATGTATGTACGTCCCTCATACCCCACGTCAATACGGGCTTGCATGTTCTCCAGCAAAGGGCGGAGGTGGCCGTTGATTCTAATCGGCTGCATGTCCGTGACGCTGATATCGTTGGTAAACTCGTGTCTGTGTGACATCTTGTAAGTACTGGCGATATCTGCCTGGGTCCCTGACGGCAGCCTGACGCTCAGCTGGCTCATGTAGTCACGCGGGGCGCGCTCAGTCAGCTGAAGCATAGAGCTCCACTCCCGTCCCTCGTAGGTCAGCTTTCCATCGCCAATAATGTTGACCGGGTGCCTGCTTTGGCGCCTCAGACCTAGGTCTACAGAAGCGGTAGATTGCTGGCGCATGGAACCATACTTGACTGTCGCGTTTGACTGCAGAAGGTTGGCACTGTTGATGTGATCTACCTTCACTTCATAGTTCCAGTCCTGTGTTTATAACAACGCCAAACATTCGTACATTTACACTAGAGATGAGTAATTACTGGCAGTACGTCAGTACTCGGTACGACAGTAATACAGGGTATTAAGTCGTCTGTCCGTGCACTGTCTGCTATCCGTCCGTCAGCACTGTGTTTACCGTACTAGTCAGGCTCCAGCCGCTGCTATGGCACGCTGCAAAGTGGCGCCACCTAGTGAATGTAGTTAAAATGTACTACCAGCTTAAGCAGCAGTTGTTCTTACGACGACTAGTAACTCCTGGTTTTTGCCTCTCAGCTACTGGCAATAGTCGTAACAATTATTAGAAAATTACAAAAATAGATAGTTTAAATCACCGGCAACATTTGGTTGTGACAAAATTATCAGTTATCTACAAATTACACGAAACACAATATTTTATCCATTTTCTTTCTAGCAGAAAAGTGTGCCATTGTATACACTTAATTTGAAAATCATTTCTGTTACAAAAGTTCGCGGTGTAAATGCACAATACTTGATCGTCACTTGAATTCACTTCGTGAATATTTATCAAGTGTTATCAGCGTGTGTCCGTGACTGAAAAAGACTTAGGGCTACCTTGTAAGGCAATGTGAACTTGACAAGTCCGTTGATCTTCTTCTCACGTCCGGTAAGGTCATAAGCACTGGTGACGAACACGGTGACTTTACGCACGTTGTCAAAACCGGCTTCGATCTTCGTTCTCAGACTGTTTGGACTGTACGATACGTCGAATCTCGTCTGACCGTTGTACCTCGGCCACATCGTAGATGTCCACGAGCTGCACAGCAGCATCTAGTTTCAGTCATTACATTACAACTGTATCTACATTATTAAAACTTTTAAAAGCTTAACTGTTGTAGAAAAGTAGAAAACACGGTAGAAGCAACGTGCAGAACACAAGGGGACGTCAACAAAGCTCTATGAACGCTGTCAATTTTTTATCTGGAGGTCTGCCTACCTTATGACTCCAATACGACAGGCATTAATTCCATGTCGTAGTTTACAGACATGCCACGTTTAATGTCAAAAATTTCGGGGTCCACCCCACCACCTGATCTATCTCACATTTATGTACGCTATTGTGGATTGGGCACTGGGAAGAAATCAAGAGCAGAAAAATATGTGGAAAATCCGATAGTATGCTCAGCTCTGCTGACTAATATTTTCTTATGCATAAAACTCACATCACCAAAAGATGTTCAAATGTTACTGTAGAGTGCAACATCAGCAACCAGTGAACCACCATAAAACAACTTAAATCTATTTTGATTCACGAACTTCATACTTTAGATTACTAAACTTTGATTCAAAAGACATCAAGTTGATAGTTATGTAACTCATCGTTATCGTTAGACATTATATTGTCTTGTCCGAAAAAGGCGATTTTATAAACGAACGATCGTTTTACGCGATTGATAGGCCTACATTAAAATTTGAGGAAAACGTTAACAATTTGTTTAACAAATTATTTCACTCCTTTTGTTCATTGCATGTGGAGTGAAATGATTCAATGTTTGATATGTACTAGCGTTACACACCAAAGCTAATCAACGTTATGAAAAAAAAACGTTATGTAAGCTATTCTAAGCGACTTGCCTGAAGTTCGATTCACATCACCCGTGTTCACGGCTCGTATTGCAAGAAAACATCGTCGTGCAATACAGTTTTCTAACGCGGCCCGTGCGTAGATCTGGATAGCACGGGTGACTAACACGGGTCGTAAACACGGGCCGTAAACACGGGCCGTAAACACAGATGGCTTTAACCGTGGCTTTTTGACTGTCCTTATTTTTCCCAATTATCTTCACATGTCAAACCATGGCTCCGGCGACACGCTCAATAGCTAAACGACGTGTTTCCGTGCAAGGAGGTGCCTTTTGGGGGTTAGAACGAATGTGACGTCATTTGAGGGAAATCTGCCACAACCGCCGCCCTCCCAAAAAATGGGCGTGAATACGCAATTTCGAGCCAAATTGGCGAGATCGTAAAATCACAATATCTCAGTCGCATTAAAGCTGATCATGGCGCCATTTTTTGCACATATTGAGAGCTAGAAGCACTAACGGAAAATATGCAAATTAGGTCAAACGGGGTCAAGGGGCGGAATCACATGACCTACTTTTAAATCTTGGAACCCCCTTTGTTTTCAGAAACCGGAAGTAGTCGTATCGCAGCCATAGATTAACCGATCACTTCGATATTAAACAAACACGTAGATTTCAACATTTATTAACGAGCTATGTCAAACAGTCAAACTAAAAGCTTTTTGCTTGACGTTTATTTTTGACATTCTTGTCCGAGTGACGCTGAAGGCTCAGCAGCAATTACTGCCAGCAATTAATTACCTGTCGAGGCTGTAAGTATTGAGATTGTTGGTGCTCTGGTCACGAATCTTGTGGTTGAAAACAATGCGTTCCTTCCTGCCACCATCATACTGGTAGCTGACGTCAGCCCGACTTGCCCACGATGAGCCTCCACGTCTGTCACGCACGTTGTTAGTGAAGCCCGTCAGTGACCCTCGCACAATTGGAGACCGTATCTGCAGCGCCACGTCGTATTTCTTCGACGTCCGGCGCTGACGCAGTCTCACTGAACCTGCACGCCAACAGTCTCAGTCAACTGTCAATTTCTGTTCACGTGTGTCGCTGGCGTGGACTGGGAGCAATGACGTCTGTGGACCCTCTCTGAGTCCGAGGGCCTGTGGTTGGATCACAAAGAGTTTCAGGAAACAACGGGAAAATGAAAATAATTGTAAGGTGATTGCAGATGCTGCCTTCTGTGATGAAAGTTAAATATTTACCATATTAAAAACATCAGTTAAAAATAAAACTGCCCTGCGGCAACAGTCACTATCGTGCTGATCAACAGCAGAAAGATATATTGCTTATAATAATTATAACGATAACTAAAAATGTGGCAATTAATATGTATTGCCACTTATAGCCGCCGGCTCTGAGCTCTCCAAAACACACGACGTCCTAAATCGCAGTACGCCAGCACGTCAGCAAAACGACACCTCTAATTGACGACAATCGTTCGCAGTGACTGAATTCATATCATCAGGCATCAATAACTACTGCCTCGACTGCACGGTGAAACCAACTCCACTGCTTGAAGTCACTCAGAAGGTATCATAAACATGAGGCATGTGCTCATGCGCTATGATGCGCGGTGAAGCGTGACTCACTGATACGCCATAATATTACTTACTTTTATGTCATGGCCTTGACCTTTGACCTCATGACCATCAACATTTGTAGTGCATCAGCTGTCATGTGACCAAACCATGCACACGTCGCCAGCCCCCTAAAATATCGTTAGGCCATAACCGCCATAATAGTGATTCCAAAATTTAAAGACAGGCCACGTGACTTAGGTTACGCCCCTTTGATCTAGTTTTGTACTTGTCGATAGTACTCTTCGTAGAAAGTAAGCACACCGAATTTGAAGTTTCTAAAGTTAAACGTTGCAAAGAAAATGAAAAATTTGCTACATTTAAAAGTAGGTCACATGTCCTAGATTATGTCCCCTTTTGTCCTACTTTGTTGATTATTTTCTACTCCTTACAATTTGTCCACATGCTAAGTAAGATGCCTGTAGCTTAAGCCGTTTCAGAGTTATTCACAACGATCCGCAAATTTAAAATGTATCCCCGTGACATAGTTTGCCCCTGTGACTTAGTTTTGTGCTAGTGAATAGTACTTTATATAAGCAATGTGCGCACCGAATTTGAAGTCTGTAGCTGTAGTCGGTTGTATAGACATCTGTCGCTTTTCACCTACTTTTGTACTGCTTATTTTTCACTACTTACAGTCTATCTGCATGATAAATTTGAACCATGTAGCTTTAGCCGTTCGAGAGATATTCACACTGGTCCGTAAATTTAAATATAGGTCACCTAAACTGGATCACGTCGCCTTTGACCTAATTTTTTTACATGCCGTCAAAATTACTCCTCGTAGTCGATGTACGCACCAAATTTGAAGTCTCTAGATTTGGCCGTTTCAAAAATATCGGGGTCCGTATATTAAAAATTTGGGCGTCGTCCACCATCTTGGATTCGACCCTTAGTGGGTTTTAACAATTCTGCAACTTTCCTGGAGCCATACAGTACCATTTTGTGAAACGTGAACGCAATCTGTCCACGTGCGGCTGAGTTAGAGCGATGTAACCGTTTTGCCAATTGTCGCACTTTAGGGGCCCAAATGAATCTTAGAGTTTGGAAGCCCGATCTGCATGAGTCAGCGGCAGATGAAAGCACAGACATCGGCGCTATACAGTGTTGTTTTATATTTTTGATTTTTTGTCCCATTTTAAAATCAGAGTGCTTGGAATGCGAGTGGGGTCAAAAAACGGGGAAAGTTTCGCACTTTTTGGCCCCCTGTGAAAAATAGGGGAGAGCTGGTGGAAATGTCTATACGAATTATCCGTGCCACACACAGGTTCCAAGTACCGGTATACTTTTACCCGGCGGCGATCGGCGGTCTGGTCACACGTTGGACGGTTGGCTAAAAAGAAGAACTGGCAGTAAAACATATAGCCTCTAACAACTTTGTTGACGGCGCCTAAATAATGTTCAGTGTAAAACTGTAAAAGCTATATAATTAATGCAACAAATGAGATACACTTTATTTTTAGTAATCTTTGCTGATTGGGTGATAACATGTCGTTAAGCTAGGACAAATAATGCTTCAAAAACGTTCAATACAGAGAAAACTGGACAATATCCTAACCAGAGCTGATCACACAAAGACGGGTCGGCTAAGTGTAATCTTACACTAACCCTGTGCAGTAAGAGGAGCTGTAAAGAGATTCCTCAGAGCGACATTAATCTCAGCCCGAGAGCCCTTCGTGTAGATGACTGTTCCGTCAAAGAGCACATTGTCACGTCCCGGTATGACCACTTCTAGCTTCGGCGTGTAGCGAGTCTGCCGGCGGTTTTCAGCTTTCTGTTCACATTTCAAACACTTGCAACTTAGTTACTAACAACATCCCAGTAACTATAGAATGAATTCAAACAATGCTTATGCCTTCGCCAGCCTGTGCCCACGTTTACAACACGATGCCAATTTCCGGTACGCTGGGGCACATAGCCATGTAATGTGAACATATTAACCTAGTGCACAGAATATGTTACACGCGGTGATATTCGAAACAACATTCTTTTTCCCAATATCAAACAAAACACGTTGATATGTACACGCTTTTTTGTCATCGTACGACCGGATTTGTTGGCCCACCCTGTACAAAACAGAAAGAGAGGCAAAACTTAAGCAACAGACATTAATATTATTATGCCGCATCGAATGCATGAGATACGAACTATTGCGATCGATGATCTCGGACGTCTGTCAGTCTGTTTGTCACGCGGCTTCGCTGTGCCAACACGGCTGAACGGATCGACGTTCCGCTCGGGTTCTTGGGGATCCAAGAAACATTGTATTAGACGGGAGTCTCGATGCGGCCTTTGTCAAATTACTTTGGCCACTTGCTAGATTAACATATAGACTGCGCCATAAAACAACTATGCGTAGCATAGCACTTCTTTCAATGTCGTCTTTTTTCTGTATCATCATTTAACCTGTGTGTAAATACGACTCATAGACGTGATATACCTGCAGTTCCGCACTGATAGAATACTGCGTTGTTCCGTCAATAGTGGCAGACAGCGATGCCTTCTTGAGCGCGTCCTCATTGACCAGTGATCCACGAACATTGGCAGTCTTCCACGGCGTCCTGATGTCCAGCTGTACTTGACGCTGACGACGATCCAGCGTGAACTCTGTCGTCAGTTCTCTGTCAACTCGTGATCCAGGTGTGTTAAACGACACCCGCACCACCTCTCTGTTGTCAGACTGTACAAAAAGCACCACTTCCACTCAGCAGTAGACTTAAGCCGTTTATTCACGTCGCCGCAACACGACGCGACGCGACCCAACTAAACTGAACTGAACTGAACTCGTAGTTCAGCCGCGTCGACATAAAATAAATAAAATAAATAAATATTCGTTTATTAAGACATCCGACAAACCACAGATGAATACAACGGCAACCACAGGTATTAGCGATGCTGGAGCGGCGCCAGTTGGCCACCAACTTCAACGTGCTGCCAGCCTACCAGCACCGCTCCTGTGGTGCACTAGGTCCCAGCTGAAAGCTGGTACCAACTTATACTGCTTGGTGCACAGAGGCACGTGCATGTAAAACAACTTGCCCAAGGTTGTTACGTGGTAGCGCATAGACCGGGCTCGAACCCGCGACCTTCCGATCACGAAGCCGACGCCCTACCATTGAGCCACCACGCCAC
>Ga0126335_1002106_pt1 | contig 11668 bp, 9 predicted proteins | sample OlaspJWI45metaG_FD_108409 | JGI IMG/M metagenome (GOLD analysis project Ga0126335, IMG submission 108409) | Marine gutless worms symbiont microbial communities from Oahu, Hawaii - Olavius sp. 1 OAHU.JWI-45 metaG | ecosystem: Host-associated > Annelida > Digestive system > Unclassified | place...
ATGGGATCGCAGTATCATAGTCTACTAGGCAGAATGCAGCAGATATCGTAGTTCTGCCCAAGAGACGTCACTTCAATTGCAGGATGCTGTATTCAGCCGATGAGGCGAGATGATTATCACAGTTGACATCACACAGTATCATGTGTCGCGGTCAGCTGGTCTTCATCCAACCCGCAACCTTATAGCAGCAGTAGCCGCAGCAGCTTCATCACACGCGCTAACCGACTACTTACATTGCATAAACAGGCTTTCTGCTTGACGTACTCCCTGTAGTGTTGATGCTGGTGTTTAGATGGAATAATTTTTTCGTTGTTAGCACAAAGATGTGGTTTTACACAAAGTGAACATTACACTCCCAACGAGCTGATGATTATAACTTAACTGTTTCAATTTTTTTGTTCGTTTTAAATAACAATGCTGTACAGCAAAATGGTCATTACACATCGAAGTAAACGCACTGAATTGGGACCCCTGTCTTACGTTCCTTGGGTCCCCAAGAGTCTCTACCCCAACCCGGACCTCGATCCGTTCAGTCGTGTTGCACGGTGAAGTCGCAAGACAAACTGACTGACAGACGCCCACGCTACGGGAACGTGGATCACTATAGTCTGCACCTCATGTGTTCGATGAGGCTTAATAACAAATTAAAAATCATATAATACTGCAAAATATACATCTATTTGCCATTATGCTATACGTACGAAGGGCCGTGATAAGAAGATCGGTTTCCATAGTGGTCATAGAGATTCTTTCGAATGTCCTCATATGGATTGTACGCTTTGTCTTTTCTCCACGGACCATAAGTGGCTGGAATAATCTTTGCCGTTTCTACGATAAAATAAGTCCAACAACAGATACTCGCAAAGGTGAAGCCTACAGAAAGCAAAGGGCAGATCCAGACACCTATGAAGTTATTAGCTGGCCCGCCACAATGTGGGGGCCAACTATAGTATTGGTCCGCGTTGTCCGTCCGTCCGCTTATCTGTCACACGCGAATACCTCCGAAACTAAGCGAGATAGACGTATGGTTACTAGAAAACTAGTAATCCGGGCTTCCCGATTCAGAATCTGCCATCAGATTCGCGATCGGAAGTACGGTTCTGCCATTTTATACGTTTCCGGGTCGTTTATCTGATATACTGTACCGTAAAAACAGCACCACACTAGGCACTGTGGCAGGCCAGCTATCGTCACGTCTCATAACGGACGATACCTTATCATTTTCATCGTTAACTTATACCAATCTAAACCTCACATAAAAGCTGCGTTTGATTCGGTGAACTGGGAAGCATTATGGAAGGCTCTTCAGATTAAGCATGTGCGGCCATTTTTTAATCAGTCTGATCAAGGACCTGCACACTGGAACGAAGTCATGCATCCGAGTTGGCAGGAGTTGCACGGCCTTGTTCCCTACATCTTCAGGGATCCAACAAGGCTGTGTTTTGGCGCCCGCCATGTTCCGCATTGCCATTGACTGGATCATGTCCATATGTGCAGATAAGGCAGGTGTCAACGTCGGACAGTCCCTGTTCACAACTTCACAGACAATGACTATGCAGATGATGCAGTTCTGTTCGCTTAGGACGACACTCAGTGGACGTCCATCCTTGAGTTATTCGATGCAGCTGCGAACACTGTGGGCCTCCACACATTCCGGGCAAAAACTAAAATTCAAAATGTTGCCTCCTGACCTTCACCACCTTCCTGTGTCATATCAGGACATCAAGTGGAAACGGTCAATAGGTTCACACATCTCGGCAGTGATGTTGACTCATCTGGATACTGTACACTAGAAATTCTCAGGAGGATAGGCTTAGCCTCATCCATTATGTCCCAGCTCGATCGTGTCTGGAGGCAGAGTTGGCTAAGTAACACTGCTAAGTTTCGCATCTACAATTCGTGTGTCCTGTCGTCACTGCTATATGCTTTTGAAACATGGACACTATTGAAAGCTGATGTAGCGAAACTGGAGACCTTTCGTAACCAAAGGCGAATACCCGGCATCATCTGGTATGAATTTGTCATGAACGAGCAAGTCGCCACCCATTCACAGCTGCCATCAATAAATGAGCAGGTCACTTGCTCCACCCAGCATTTTCTGAGTGGAACAGCGACGGATCGGTCAGCATGGAGGGCGCTGCGACTCGTCGACGGTCAAGCGTAGAGAGAGAGAGAGAGAGAGAGAGAGATCTAAACCTTTGACTCATTTGAAGTCCCTTCATATAAAATAAAAGAGATTGAAGACTGAACGATGGACCAAACACCACATCAAATGAATAAACAACTCGTTAATTCGTCAATTCGTTTAGTGTACCCTAACTATTAAGAAGCACTTAAATCAATGCAGCGTAACAGGGGATATGGTTAAAAGTAATTAACTAATTTAGATGCAGATAAACTGCTTTAGATCACAAGTAACAGTAGTTGAAGTTAAAATACTTTCTAAAATAGTCAATGCACATCATAGCTTCCTAGTGGTTGCGGAAACTGACCTCTGAGTTCATCGAACCCGTTGGAAGCGCGAGCGACCTTGCAGCTTGTGCCTTCACAGACAGCTATCTCGACTGTGTTGCCGGGGCAAGATCGGCCGCCGTTGAGTGGAGTCTGAAGGACACGTCGAACTCGACGTTTAATGCCTGTGCCGCACCTCACACTACAGTCACTCCACTCTCCCCACTGATTGTCCAGAACGCAGTCAACCGCTGCACAACCACACCGCACAACGCAGATATTGTCAGGCAGTATCGAACACGTGCGATGCGGACTATTGCGTTTGATCATTCTGGCGTCTGTCAGTCTGTATGTTACGCTAACTGGTTGTACAAAAACGACTGAACGGATCAACGTCCTGTTTGGAAGAAGCTCCTGAGGACCCAAGAAACACTTATTAGATGGGATCCCAATTCCCCACGGCGAAGGGATGGGAGTCAATGCGGCATTTGCCAAACTACTCTGGACAATTTTGTTTATCGGCGTGAGTTTGTTTTTCTTCGCAAGAACTTAAAATCTACTAATAAGAAATTGATGTAAGTTGACAGAAATACGTCTTACGGTGAACCCTAAAACTGCTTGGATTTCGGTGATATTTGCTTTATTTATTCGATTTTAATATTTGATATTTGATTTAGTTATAAAGTTGAAGTAAGCTACCTTCATTTTTCGTTAGGCCCACGGTCGGCATCCCAGCCCATGGCATAACCAGCAATTCTTGATCAGTATCGTCCCATAACTGCTTGATGATACAAGCACACGTGCGTGAACAACTTATCCAGAGTCATGAAAATGGGACGGCCGGGAGTCCAACCCATGGCCTTTCGATCGCAACTTTGACGCCATATCTGCGGCAACAAGTGGGCGTGATCTTATGCGACGAACGCCAAACAACCATAAATACTTTTGTGCATTAGTAACGTCTATTTACTTAGTTTTATTTCCGAAATTTTCAAGCTAATATGTTGCCGAGATCGATCGCAAGTCCGAAGCGATATCTGTGACATTAACTAGTGCTGATCAAACGGTGTGCCGTCCGCAAATAAACATGCGTATGTCAATCGTGTTAAACGCTACTAATAACGAGTTGTACGCACAACATAGCCGAGAATAGGCTACTACTGTACTGTATGCAAATTGTCCAGCACTTATGAATAATTCTGTGACAAACTAGGTGCATCTCAGTATAGGCCAACAAAGTGTATTTTTTCCTCAGCAGGTGATGCTTATCAATAATGGTCGACGCGGGGTCGTCGCACTCACAGACGACCTTGGGTCAAATGGGCCTTGTCTACGACTGTTCGCTTTGTTTGTCTCTGATCTGCGGAATAACGATTAGGCCAGGCGGAGTTGTCAAACGTCGCGTTGTGAGAAAGTTGCATGATGGAGTAGTCAACTTCAAGCTCGGTTTGACCGCAACTAAACATATCCTTTCCTTTTTCGTGTCTTAGTTTCGACCAGAAACAAGTCAAAGGCTATTATATACGACACAGAATAGATAATTTCTAAAATACAGACTTTTTACATATCAGATGACAATTGCTCAATGTCTTGGCTATTCTACGGTGTATAAATAAGAAAAAAACTATCTTATATTTATATTCTGAATAAAAAATGCCGGAATTAGGAATCGGCGTGAAATGACACTCAAACAGTGCAAAGAAACTGGACTAATTTATGACAAAAGTTGCACTGTTGAAGTTACAGCATGTTGAGATGGTTTGTTGGTCGTGTAATGTCGTATCGTTGTAGCATAAATATGGATGGTCTAAAGTTCCAAGCCACGCAACGTCAGTGGTGACCCTGCTACACGCTGTCAGAAAGGTCGGACGTAACGTATAGATACGACGTGTTTTTCAGCGGATGTACCGCTGCGTCATATAACGCATCTCGCAGACTTTCAGTGGCTGATAATATTTGCAGTGAGATGCCATGCCGCAGTAACCGAAGACTCACCAATGCTCTCGGCGCTTATCAGCCACTGAGTGATAGAGTTTTCTACGGCTGAACGCAGGTGCGTATACTGGCCGTGGGAATGCTGCAGAAAGGGGAATTGTGGACGGGACCGGGGCTGAAACGTCACTGTTTTGAGCCTTGCCTTGTCGCCGATAAAATACACAATGGCTCAAAAATGTCATATGATCTGATATTTCATTCTTTGTCATCCACATGATGCACTTTTACGTTGCATTTTCTGATTTTTAAAAACAAATTTGGACCTTTGATTTCTCAAGGTAGTAAAATGACATAACTAAACTGAGGTGGAAACTAGTACAGAATTTGTAGCAAATTTCATACCCAGCAGTGAAACAATTTTAGAAAACGTTGGTTAAGGTTTGACAGAGTTAAAGTCAACAAAATGCGGGGCGTTTTATGAGACACAGGGCATTAGTGTCACGAACAGTGTTATGAAATAAGTAGGTTAAGTGAAAGAGTCGCGTTATAAACAGCGCCTTCACAAGTTGCAGCCAACTGCTGCCGTTTCTTGAACAGCATCAATAGATAGATGTCAAATAGCTGGCCAAATTCCCCGTCTCAGTATCTATGTCGCACATTGTGTAAAAATAAACAAACCATTGTGTCTATGCATCTTCAATCAAACAAAATGCGCCGTTCAGTGACACGACACGCAGTGCTATTTTCAGATGGCGATCATTCGCTGCTAATTCTTAAGACTGTCATTTGACCATTTTACTTTCAAAGTTCATCACGTTTAGGCTATAACTAACATCACTTGCGACAGCTGGAAACGAATATGATAATGTCATAACCTATTACTATGAGGCCACATCCAATGCACGAGATGCGGCCAATGCAATCGATGATCCTGTAGCGTGGTGTGTCCGTCTCTGTCAGTCTGTCACGCAACTGTGCAAAAAACGGTCGGGCAGATTAAGGTCCTGTCCATGGAGTGAAGACTGAAGACTATTGGGGACCCAAGGCATATTGTGTTGGATGTGGAACATTTTGAGAAATGCCGACTCTGAGTCAGTACTTTCTGAAATAGCTACATTTCGTTCAACATAGCAGATCTCGAGTTACGCACATATGATTTTCCTATAATTTTGCCACAACGTAGGGGGCATGGCCCTGACTCGAAAAAATCTTGTAAAACGGGGGTTACCGAGCTCGTTTTCGAGGAACGGGGGTTTAAAAAAATTTTCCAACCCTCAATGTCTCGAAAACGGACTGGCTGATTTCCGCAAAATTTTCATGGCTTGTGGATCTCAAGGACCAGAGATTGGTGAGGGTTCAAATTTTGTGGGTAGAGGGGCAAAAATTGGCCAAAATGGCATTTCGGGACGAGGTGTCTCTTTAAACGGGACCCTGATACTTTGGGCAAGGCGAATTTCAGATTTTTAAGGGGAATGTTAGAAGGTGCCTGTGCCTACAACTCACACCATTTGTGAAACTTTCGGGTGCTTCTGATAATTTTTGAAAATGCCAGATAACTACGTAAAAGTTTGTTTTTTGAACTTCAATATCTCAAGATCTAAAAGAAGTAGCTGCGCAAAATTTGTTGACGCGCATTAGATAGCAACTCTCTGAAAGACTATTAGAACTGAATTTAAGCGCCTTTTACTTTTGGAGTTCTTGGGTCTCACACATGGCTGATCGGCCATGTGCCATATTCGTCGCTTTACTGCACGCGCAGCGTAATCGCGTGTGTTTGAACTTCGATATTTCTGAACACGAAGAGAGCTGTAGAACGAAGTTGCCGTGATACTTTAACGCACAACATAACTTACTGTAAAGTGCCAAAACTAGTCACGAGTTAGTCTGCAAGCTTTGGAGTTATTCGGACTCAAACATGCTAAGTTGTTTTTTGTACGAACAACTAACGACAAAATTTTAGTTCCGCTGAGAACCATTAATGGAAACAAACTTGGTCAAATTCTAAAAGTAATCATCTGTCAAAAAACATATCTTTCACAATTTATTCGTCATGCGTTTTTTGAAGGTGATAGTGCGAAACGGCCATCCTTTGGGGAATAGCCGATTGTGGCTGAAGTGCGACATCGGGGCCTCAATATTTTAGGATATAAAATCAGCCGCCGAGTGAAGTTTGCTTCTGTGCACTACCTCATAATGTTATCTAGACTGGTCAAATGTTGAACATTGGCGACTATTCTTTCCCGAGTTACAAAGCCTCGAGCATAGCGAGACATTTCATTTGATCGGAAATTGCACAAAATGCCGAATTTGACGCAGAGTATCTCGATAATGCTGTATCCGTTTTAAACGAAACTTACGCCCCTATCAGTGGGAAATTTTCTGTAGTAATTGGCGGAATTTTGGCTTTTTAGCTTTAAAACGTCGTTCACTATGGCCTGCGGAATATGGATCGCATGCATACTGACGTTCGGACTTTGTCGTTTTTCGCCGCGTACGCATAGGCGCACACTGCGGGGCTCAATTTCACTCAACATATCTCGAACATACTATACCGCCCGTTAGTAAAACCTAGGCACATATTTGCTGTCAACTTCTATAGCAAACAGCTAAATTTCAGCTATCTAGCTTTAAAAGTAACTGCGTTTACTACAGCTCGCAGAATGTCGATAGTTTATACGTTGACTTTCGTACTAAGCCGCCTTTGCAGCGTCCAGGCGCTAACCGGGGCGGTCATTTAGATGCTTGTAGTTTGGGCTGGATACCGACTCTGAACACTGAAAGTTCAACGTTGTAGCCTCGAGTGCAGTACTAGAATTCGGTGAATTGTCCAACGCCAGACTGCAGCGGCTGGGTCAGACAAAGCAAGTGCACCGGTGACACACACGCAGATGTCACCAGTTAATTGCTCGACCAGCAACTTTATGAGCAACCTGTTGCACTGAATTTCGTACAGCTGGTTCAAGCGCTATAAACCAACCCCCTCACGACCACGTGGCACGTTCACGCCGTATAACATACGGTTCTTCGACAAGTAGAATCTCAAGCGCAACTTCGTTCTACTACCGGTAGATCCACTTCTCGCATTGGCCACCCAGACTCAGTAATACAACAGTTGTACGTGTACAACCTGTCGGAGAATGTTAATTGGCAGACTATCAGCTGCTGTCATCGACAAATTGCTACTATTATAAACCAGGTTGTCTTAAACATTAAAAGTGATGCGGTTGTTCAAGAGTTTTTGCCTGTGTTTTTATGATGCGGCTTTATGGGATAATTTTACTGCAGGCTCTCTGGACAAACTTAGATCAGCGTTTGTGAAATGCATTAAAGTATTTTTTGGATATGCTAAATATTATAGTGTTACCACTATGTTAACTGGGTTGAATCTGCAGAAATTTGACACTGTTATTGATAAATGTAGAAGTAATTTTCAATGTCAGATCCACGAATGTGAAAATAGATTATACAACATTTTGTATATTTGCATCTGATGTGACTGATTTTATGTTGTATAGCCGTCTAACTGTATAGCTGCATACTTCTTTCCTTTTTATTATTATTATTAATAATTTTTTACTGTTCTATGGGCTCAGTGCCTGAAATAAAGATGGATTGAAGATAAAGATTCTGCAGATTGATTGAAAAGTGTAGCCTATATGACTCTCCGCACTTTTAAGCACGGTATTATTACTACATATTTTTTCGTTTTTTTTTCGGCTTATTGTGACAACTTCTAGCTACTTGCACTAGCAGAGCAAGGTCTTGCAGTACAGTAATATGCGCGGTACAAATTCTATGATATGCTGATAATAATGATATGATATACTCTGCCAGCGAGTTCCACGCCGACGGGCAGGCACAGAGAAAGTCCGCCAGGCAAATGTACCTGCTTTTCCACTGTTGCACAGTAAAAATATTATAATACAAATAAGAAGCAAGGCATATAGCAAGTTTAGCTTAACATATTTATCAAGGATAAAAGTGCTGGTGAAAAGAGTGTATGGACTGTAGGGGTTGGTCGGGGGACTACAATGTCAATAAATTGGTAGGCGACTGGGCTGGCATCTTTATAAGTCTCAAGTAATCACTGTTTCCGTAATTCATTGCATCATATTTTACTTATTGGCTGGCTTTGTAGACGGGTCTCATGTTAACATGTCTACTCTTTCCTTTTTACTACTGCCATGTTTTGGTAAATATAATGGATTAATAACCTCTATCCGTCTGTGTCAAGGAAAATAGTTAGACAGTTATGTCTTCGCATCGACAGAAAGGCCGAGAATATGTGATGCTTAGCAGAGCACCAGCCTGTCATTGACCACTGACATACGCACGACTGGTTGTAGAAGTCAACTTACGTGCACATGCTTGTTCGTAGTCGTGACAGCAGTCAGCCAGGTCGACGCAAGCCGAGTCACAAAAACATGTGTTACGTCTGGAGAGCACCAGCACACTGTTTTGCTCATCATCATCATCAGCAGCAGCATCAGAGTGATGTCTTCGAACACGACACGTGTTGTTCTTGCCTTGACAGCAGAATCCCAACTCAGCGCAGCCGCCCAACGATGAGGCATCTTTTCTCAACCCCGAAGCTTCCGCGCACCCGCAAACCGTCACCGCTAACAGGACCGCCAGCACGAACCACGAACAACTCATTGTGGAAGCTTGAAAGTGTCAGACTATAGGCCTACTGCTGGCGTTCACTCAATCTCCACATCACAGATGGACAGCTAAACTATCCAGGCCTAACCACGGTGTAGCAGAGGAGCCTGTGTTTAGCGCCAGCTCGATGTCGAGACACTTTTCACTTTGTACCATCGGCGCACAACGCTACAGCATCTCATGAATCCCCTCCGACCGCATTGTTAGTGCTGTACCGAAATTTTCGAATTAGTTAAAATGAAAAATTATTTGTAGCTATAATTGTTTACTACTCGAATACTTGGTGCGTTGCTTGTAATATGTAACACACAATATTAGTACATTTAGAAATAATAATTACACTTGTAAAGTTATCGTAGTCACAAATGCCACTGAAATTTTTAAACTTGTTTATAAAGTTGGTTCGAAATATTTTAATCCATATCTCAAGTTTGCGATAATACCACTACTGACACAATCAAGTACTCCTTTAAGTTTTCGGCAAATTCGTGATTACTGAAATATTTAGTCTGCGCAGCCATATCCTTGTCGCCTGCAGCTGCAGCAGCCGCCGAGATGCTTCTAAAAACCGCACGGGACTACTGCAGTTTCGATACGATATTACACTAAACTATATGACATTCCCATCGTGGTATTCTGAGCAATACATTATTCCCATTAATAACATGCGTTTGTTTACAAAAGTTGAAGACACAGTGATGGAATGGTGTAATAGACAAATATAGATTGTAGCGTAATATCTGTAGTAAGAATAGCTTAAATTATAGGAGGTTCTCGCTGCAATTTACTTAAATGGTGTGATTCGTAAAAAATCGCTAGTTTTACGAAATTAAAAAAAATTAAAAATTCGTCGCGTTGGCGTGGCCTTTCAGTGGAATATTAGTTTCGGCTACTAAATAATACACATATGGCTTGTTTATAACTGCTTGCAGTAGTAACAATAACAGTTTGACTTGTTCCATGCTAACACACAAAATACAAAGACAATTTGTAGTGATTTTCCAACGAATGCAGATATAAATATAAGTTACACTTAAACCTTACAAATTGAGAAATTTTTTTAACGAATTTTTTCACCCGTTGTTAAAATTTGTAAAAATTCGCGATTTTTTACGAATTTAAAAAACTCATAAAATTCGCATTTTTCGATATGACTAATAGCTACACAGACAAGAACACTGCCCCGTCATGACTAGTTTGAGTTTCTTTGGTTTACTGTTGACAACGCAAACACAAGAAAAGGCGTCCAACCAAGTTGCTCATCATCGTCAAAATAACTAAGTTGGCACATCACGTTGGTGTAACACAAAAACGTAAGAGACTGCATTCAAAGCCCACCAGCACACTGCCGTTGCTAGTCAAACGTGCTTCGTTGAAAATGATGACATATACAAACCGACGGCCAGATACCGCTTGTTGTTTGCAATCTACATAAAGGCACCACTTCTGGGAATAAGCACCAGTTTACGTCGTGCAAAATTTGTAGCAACTTGTTAGCAATTTTGAGTGCTTTTCCAACTCCAAAGGATAAAATAGTCTGCTTTAATTATTGTAACGATGGACCACATCGTTAGGCCTAGAACACATTTAGTCACATTACAGGGTTTTATCCAGACACCCTAGGTTTTGGAGAAAATATCAAGTAGTGGGAGGGGGCTGTACTGATCAGGGGTCTGGGGAAAGCCCCCCAGAAGCTAGGAGCTTTATGCTGCGTACACGTACACTGTATCTGATTTTTGTATTTACGCGAAGGTATTGTGGAAATGCAACATCTTTAATGTACGTGAAATGACGAGTTACGCAGAGTGAAAAACTAGGCTATACTAGACCTCAGATGAGGAAGTGTTCTGACATGTTTGGGGGAAGCAAGGCTGAGGTTTGGCAATTGTCCCCTGGCCTAACGTAGAACCGCGCCTGTGTGTACGAATGTGAATACTAATCGACAAATGTGTATAAACTGCATCAAAAATGTATTACAGCCTGGAACGTATATACAACAATCTAAAGACATGTGTATTTAACAGAGAAAACAGTAAAATAATACAATGTATAACATAAATTCTGTAGCTATAGTGCACAGAAGTATTAAAGTGTCAAAAAACTACGGCAACCGAACAAAGAACGACAGACCTGTGGTAAGTCGCCAATAACTTACGTTGATGCCACGTCCGTTTTGTAACAAATATCGCAGCTGTTAGCTGTTAAAAACGTAACCGTTACGCCTCACTAAACAAGTAGACCTGTGTTAGCAGCTAGCCCACAGCTGCTGCCCAAAAGTGCGGCGGCAAGAATTCGAACTCACGACATATCGAGTCGTGCAAACAAAAGTTACAAAACTACCCACTACACAATAGAGTTTCGCTGCATTGATTAACTAATCTCTCCCACGAACAATGACAAGTAATATCGACTGTAGATAATGTCATGTTACCTGCAGCTCGAGTGTGGAGCTGTCACTGGAGAACGAGAAAGGCGACGCAACAGCACATTTTTTCATCCAAGTTCTCACGTTGCTGTCGACTTCAGAACTCGGCAACAATGAAGAGCAACGTACCGTGTACGGCTGGAGGACTGATATTCCGGCCTATGTGACGTATAATGTAATAAAAGTTATGAGACG
>Ga0126335_1002107_pt1 | contig 11668 bp, 9 predicted proteins | sample OlaspJWI45metaG_FD_108409 | JGI IMG/M metagenome (GOLD analysis project Ga0126335, IMG submission 108409) | Marine gutless worms symbiont microbial communities from Oahu, Hawaii - Olavius sp. 1 OAHU.JWI-45 metaG | ecosystem: Host-associated > Annelida > Digestive system > Unclassified | place...
CCCTCTTCCCTTTTAACGGGGGTCCGGGAGTATAACCCCCGGAAAAAAGTTTTGAAGTTAAAGGTGCTCGTAGGTGAGTTTTAGAGCATTTTGGGCCTCAAAATTAACTTGAAAGTCCCGCTATTTTAACAAAAAAATCTTTTTTTTGCCTGGCCATTGGGGGGGCTGCCCCCGTCTACGACAGTGCCTCCGAGTTCCAGTAGGCCTATGCGCGTTACGGTTACAAACTTGCAACTCAAAACACCGAGGGTGCCATAGCCTTTCAAATATGCAACACATGTTTCATATCAGAAAAAGCAATGGCTTTGCTACGTAAGGTTTGTTCTAAATGACGACAGATGAAGCAGGCGATGAACGGAGCTTTCATTCTGTGAGCAGTGAGAGTGTCAAGAATAAGCCAAGGTAATGAAACATCGTATAGGCCTACCGGTAGGCCTATGTCACAATACGCCAGGACACGCATTAGGCTATCGTGCACGCTGCAAGCTGGTTAGACCACGATAACTAAAAGCTTCTTATTTCTTCGCTTATGACTGTAATAAGGCTTTTCGCACTGCACTGTCATCATTATTTATTATGCCTAAAGGCAGCACATAAGAACAATGAAACAACAAACTACCACTAACCGTATCGTTGACATTTGGAACTCTACCTGCAGCAGTCGTTCTTAGCCCCAGTGTGGCTGTTTTAAACGAAATCTAGCCAAGTTGAAGTTTAGTAGTTTTTACGTTACTCTTAATATGTGTTTATGTGTGTTTATGTATTTTATGTCGTGTATTTTACTGTGATGTAAGTGGCCGTTTGGTCCTTTCGCTTTTAATAAATTGATTGATTGATAAACTCAAAACTGGACTGTTACAATGTTACAGCTGAACTCAACCGAGTGCCCAAGACTGCGATTCGATGTTCTCGAACACAGTATCTCTGACATGACGTGTCGCGTATGGCTTACTTACTGAATGATAACTGACAATGACAAGTCCAGTACTGACAGTTAACAGTTACCGTACAACTTGCTGCTGCTTGTAACGCAACATCATGAAAGGCACAGCTTGGACACATGGGCGTCATAACGTCAGTGTTTTGTTTGCGCATTTTATGAGTCTCCGCAGCGTCCGCGCCTGTAAGCGAAAGACGCATGCGCTCAGCCTGTGCTGTCTGTGCATTTGTCCGTCTGTGATTGGCAGGCGCACAATGGGCTTGCCATAAATTTTCTAGTTCTTGAATCTTGATTGCTGTCAGCATGTTCAGTACCAGAGCAGTTGATTGCCTGCAAGACTCGTCTAAGTCGTCTTCGAAATGCCTCGAGTGGGACTGGGATGTAAAACTCAAATTGAAATTGTTGATAGTGTTAGTTACTTTTAACTGTTTTACACATAGGCTGTCTCGACAATCTGCATTTCTACATGAACCTGCAGTCCACAAAGTTGCACAAACTGGATTACGGAAGCGCGGACTGACAGCTCACCAGACGTCTCTAATCTGCACTATTATTCAATCCATCTTAAATTGGGCTGTTTGGGGTGGAGATCCTTGGGGACCCAAGGCCAATGCACTGTTTTAGACAGGGGTACCGATTCCCCTTCGGCGAAGTTCGATTTGCCTTGAAATCAGTAGGCCTATCGTTGATGTTATGGAAGCAATACGCATGCATGTACATTCAAGCATTTTACATTTGCTAGGCCTACTGAAATTTATTTTTAGTTTTTACCACCTGGCTGAATTATTGAAACGCAGTGTAAGATAATTTCAGTACAGCAGAATTAATATTCTGTGTAACTGACGTCTGTTGTTTGATTATTATTAGGGCTGCAGATTAATCGCAGTTAACGCGCGATTAACGCGTTAATCCATAAATCGCGATTAATTTTTTTTAATCGCGATTAATTTTTAATCGTGGGTGCAATGTCAGAGCTGTATTTGATTTTGTTGAAACCGGAAACGTGATCGCTATCTAGGAACACCAGCTATACGACTGTTCCTTTCGAACGTATTTTTTCAAAGTCTGGACTTATCGTCAGCAAAAACCGTGCTAATCTCTCTCCAGCCAATGTCAACAAACTTGTGCTTAAATAACTGGTTGGGCCTGTAATGACAGTAACCTCAAATCCAGCATTAGATTGCATTCGAGAATTAGGTTGCGAGTGAAATGTACTGTGCTTTGGATGATAATTGATACATATTGTCTGGCTTTTACTTTGCGATTAATTATGAGATTAATCGCGATTAATTTTTTTAATCGCGCGATTAATCACGATTAAAAATTTTAATCGCACTGCAGCCCTAATTATTATTAATAACTTTTTTAACTTTGTCAGCCGTAAAGTCAAATTTGAGTTACTACGTGCATATAATTGCCTGTTAAAAATTCTGAATGATCTGGATGAGTGTAGTTTGCTGCAGGGGTGGGCGGCATTAAAACAGCTGTAACAATTAAATGATTACGATATAGTGTCCACTCCGGTGATTACGTTGATGCTGGTGGCCGGAGAATGCCGGCTGACTTACAGCCTCTGGTGAACTGCACCCATGTTATCCCGTCAAGCACAGCCGAGTGTGAACGCGGCTTTAGCCACATGAACATCATTGTTAGTGACATACGCAGCATGCTTCTCGCGTCTCACGTATCGTCTGTTATTCATTACTGCACGGTCCTCCACTGAAGTCCTGGAACCCGAACAGGTATGCGAAAACGTGGCTGCGAAAACATCGATCTGCTACAGACACTCAAACACGAGTAGCTGACCAAAGATCCGCTGTGGCAATTTTTTTGACGTGTATGAGTGTACGTGTATGTAGGCCTAAACTGTTTAAAAATCTTTGTCTTTTTTAGGACTACACCCCTGGTATGGCTTAGCTATTGCAATTCGACAATAATTTTTAGATACTTCCGAAGTTCCGATAGGCCTAAGTTGATTTGTTCGAAACCACAGCGCTTCAAATGCGACAGTGTCGAAAATCAGGCCAAATTTCGGATTTTTTGACTCTGTAAAATTACGGAGAGGTGATCGAATATATGTCTGGGTAAATTTTTTCCTGCCAGACTCATTAGTCGTTACCCAACCGCTGGCATACTTTTGACGCGGCGCGGCGCCCATCGGATGACTTGTAGAGTTCGGATGGCAGTTCAGAGTGACCTCCCAACTCTCATCGCGTGGCCTAATTAAATAGCTACCACCAGGTAGCTAATTATATGTATAGGCCTAGCAGCCTACGTACGGCCACGCTGCCCACGCACGAGATGACGCAAGGTCAAAGTCAACGAACTGCTAGGCCCATGTTTACAATGTTTACGTCACGTAGGCCTTTTAGTCCTACTCATAGGCCTGTGTTGCATGCCCGTATAGGTGAACTATAACTCTGCGCATTACAAGTTCGGTTGAGGCGAGTTTAACTGCTGGGAGGCATTTATACAGGTAGGCTAATTGTATACTTGCGTCTTTTGAAGTTTTAAGCTGTGGACGGGCGTAGCATGATTAATTTTTTAGTATTCTAATGTAATTAATTAATTAACTGAAAGTGTTACAAAAACTGCAAAACATATAAGATGTTTACATGTATCACGAACTGTATTCGCAATTACAGTAGGCCTAATATCCATCTGATATCAAGTCCTGAATGATATCGCAGGCTGAAATGACCTTAGTGGGGCAGATAACTGCATATATTTGAAGAATCGTTCAAATTGTCATACAAGCACCAAAATTGGCATGCATATGCACAATAGTTTACTTTTTCATAACAGAACGTTAGCCACGCGAATTTTCAATTTTAGAAACTAGGCCTATATGTAACAGTCATGTAATTGCGTTATGTTGCACGATGTAATATTAATGCAGCACGGAAATGAGCGACACAGATTCACTACAGGATGCCAGCAAATTTGCAGATGCTGACCAGAAACCATCTGTGCCAGTGCCCATTGTTCGGGCTACGCCGGAATCTTTGACCGGGTATGGTAACCTTGTACGAAATTTCGAGGCGGAAGATATGGTTCGTGTCACATGGCCGAAGTTGACCGGATGGCGGCCCATTGTGCCAGGCACAGGAAATCTGCAGGTTACTGAATAGTTAACGATTTTCGTGTGAGAAATCATGCCTCTGTGTCTTATTCCTAATTTCATTCATTGACAATATTTTTATGCCTCCGTCCGCCTTTAGGTGAAATAGGCATTATATGAATCAGGTCGTGCCGTCTGTGCGTCTGTGATGGCCGACGTGGCAGAGTCATAAAGGTCATGCCGTAGTTTTTCTAGTCTTTTTGAGGGTTGCGACATTACACGATAGCGTAGGAGCTGTAGGCGCAACAATGTTTAGGTGATCTAGATTCTGCAGTTCCTTATAGCTCAACTGATCAAATCAACTCAAGTTAAATTTATTATTCACACACACAGTATAAAAAGCAAAATACGCAGTGTATAGTAAATGTGGTGCGACGGGTAGTTCCCAAAGAGCAAATGCTCCGCTTATGGGCTACCCAGTAACTAAAACAATATTATTAGAACAGAGTCCAATGTAACCATGAAATTAAGAATTATGACCAAGACACACAACGAACATAAAAACATGACACAAATCAGAAACATACATAATTTATTTTACACCTAGTATTGTTTTAATGTTTTGGAAGTAAACTGTCTATTATTTGACATTTAAATTTTTTAGTACTAGGCCTATTAAGCGACCGCATTGTTACTGGAATTGAATTCCATACTTCAATAACTGTAAATATTACATTTAATACTAAACTGTTTAATGTTAGTATTTACTGATTTTAGCCGGTCGAAAGCTATATCAGCCTGTCTGAGCGTCGCAAATCATAAGTGCTATAGACAATAAAACCTGTAATCATGTATAATTGCGCTTTATGTTGCATTTTGTGTGCAATGGCAGTTACCAGCGATAGGCCACTTCAGGGTTCGTTGGGTTGGAAACATTCTCTACAGTGACAACTTCGCCGTCGGCGTGTCATTCAAGGTTGGTCTTCCTTACGGCAAACTGCTGAAGGAAGGACCGCGCAACTATATTCTCATCCGCGACGCCAACTACCATCCAGATAGTGGCCAAGTGTTCTTCCCACCACCAGCAGGACGACCTTACATCTTGCTGTTGGCAAAAGCCGACGCTGGCGACGACATACGCCCAGAACACTTTCGGGCTTTCTACTTTGATGGAAATGTCGGCTTCCACATTGCTCCAGGAGTCTGGCATTTCTCGCCGTACATTCAGCCATCACCCGGCAGCGACGGGAAAGCTGAGATGACATTCGACAACAAACAGGGTTCTGTGTTTGCGTGTGTGGCTGCTGATACAGTCAAGGAGTTTGGCGTTTATCTGAAAGTTCCGTTGACTCTTGATGCTTAAGATAACTGTCCATCAGGCTGTTATTGCCATGTTGCTGCGATAAGCTAAAGCTAGGCTTATATTATAATTCGACTTAACAGACTAGGCTACCCGAAACGGCAGTAAAATTCCAATTAGAGTGATAATTACAGTCAGTATTTATTTCTGTTTTACATAACTCCGCCCAGAACAGCTACGACATCATGCAAATTGTATCTTCACCTACCCTTTCATTACCTAAAGGACGAATGTGTGGGAAGCAACAGATTTCAGCCAACAGCGACGACGACAAAACAACCAATCTTACAGACCGCACTTAAAACGCGCAGCTGCAGCAAACGAATGCATTCATTAATTAATAATGGATTTTCTGTCACGACGGAACGAGCTCAAGAACGCACTGATGCGGTAAGTCGAATGTAATGACTACTAGCAGATCAACAACAGATAAAAGCCCTGAATAATGACATTATTTGCGATCTTCCCTTAAAATTCCACAAGCTGAGATTCTCTAATTTAAGAGTTTTTGAATGGCTTATAAACAGCTAAATATTATCGCAAATTCCAATAAAATATCACAACATAAAGAAAACATAAAATAGTCTGAACATTTTGTCAGAACAATGAGTCAAAAAAGTAATCCCCTAAGAAATATTGTCCTTAACTTTGTAAAATCTTAACAATTTTTGAAATTCTTTCACCACTGGAAAGAGTATTTCATTTGCAACAAAAGCCATGTAATGGTTCCAACCACACTTTAAATATGTTACTGTACTACCTTGGAAAGTGAAAAAGAGTTCAAATTTGCTGCAAATCTGGAAGAGTGTTAGAAGTAACTGCTGTACCATTGATACTGAAGGACATTAAACAGTTATAGACATTAATTATTTATATATTTTAGGCTACTATATGTTCTGTTAATTTATCAATATATATTTTTTATTTTAAATGTATCTGTCTTCCATTTCAACACTTGCACACATTATAGTGGCTTGAGCCGACTTTGGCCGACACCCTAGTCCAACACCAATGCTCTATAGGTAACTGCTATAAAAAGATGACGCCTTGCCTACCCACCGAGCGAGCGGCACCGAACCGCGATGTCACGTTGAGTCTATTTCCATAACAGAACAGCGTCACTGCGTCAGCGTCAGACAAGAGTCGGACGGGCGCATCTGGACAAGACTGATGGAGCACCTTCGACCGCCATCAGCGCCCTGTCTGCTCAGCTCCGCTGTCAAATATAGATTTAGTCGGGTCGTCCGTCCGTCCCCTCTCCAGCCGTTACGTCATGTTTACGGCCGGAGAATGAGGAAATTTCGGAGAGTGAGATAATATGGGAACATCGGGCATCTAGTGGAGACGCTACGGAGCAGTGAAATAGCCTCTAGATCTGCTGACATCAATCAATCAATCAATCAATCAATTTATTAAAAGCAAAAGGACCAAACGGCCACTTACATCACAGTAATATACACGACATAAAATACATAAACACACAAACACATATTATTAAGAGTAACGTAAAAAACTACTAAACTTCAACTTGGCTAGATTTCGTTTAAAACAGCCACACATGGAGCTAAGACCTAAGAACGACTGCTGCAGGCAGAGAGTTCCAAATGTCAACAATACGGTTAGAGAAGAATTGACGTGATGACGTGTCCGTTAAAACACTGTAAAGCTCCAGTTCAACGCTTTGTCTTTGGCCAAACAAACAGACCGGCATCGACGGCAGCGTAAATCAAGTTCCGTTATTTAACTTAAGAAGTGTAGTGCAGTGCAATGTCATACAACGCAAATAAATGGGGAACTTTAACGCCCTACCCGAAACTCTCTTTGCTTTTGTGTGTGATTCACATCACTCAACTAATTCACATCTAGTATCACATCATTTCTTTGTGGTTACCGTTGTGTTACAATCCCTGCATCAAACATAACCCCAACACGTCTCACGGCGATGTGGGTGGTCTAGAGGAACGACTACTTTCTCTTCGACGGCGACCTCGCGTGATTCGTCATATTTGTGAATAATCGCAACTCAATATTCGCTAAACGCGTCTCATCCCGGATATATTATGATGCATGATATCAGTCAATATAGCGTCTGTCACACTGCCTTAGACCATAGTTCATCCTGCCTCGTGGGTGGGCTATGTTCTTCTGGTGCCAGCTACTTGACCAGATCGCATTTTACATTTATCCTCGTTGTCATTATAGAAGCACCTATGATCTGAGATATGTGTTTGGAAGTGATCGTTCATTTTCAATCATCACTTATCATACACACAAACTGCAGTTAGTGTTAGATAAAGGCTTCAGAGGGCACAGAGCTACAAACGACAAAAGCTTTCGCTTTACTTGGACTCAAACTCAGCACATTCTTTAGCATTTCATGTTTTTAGCTTCGTAATTTTTGGCTTTGAATCAAGACATGGTCCTTATTATTGTCAGCTACGACCACACAAGGCAGCATGTTGGCGTGCAAATAATTAGTTTAGGTTATGTGACGCAAGATAATCGAAAAACTAGAAAATCTATGGCAAGCCCATTATGCGTGTGCAGCGCCGGATGATCACGCACGCATGGACGGACAGCTCGACCCGAATGCATATTAGGCCTACGTCTTCGGCATATAGGCTCACAGATGGCCTACTGCTTAGACTGGCAATACGTTTTAACTGCATTCGCTAGGTGGCTCTATACTATTAGTCGCTAATACCAACTACAATCCTATATACACCGCTTCGGAGGAGTATTGTCGCATTTTTACTTTTCATAGTCGAGCGTCTCTCTTCAACGCGTTCGTGGGGTGAATTTCCAATATTTGGCGTCAACACTGAGCCTATATAACAGTTCTACTGGCTGACTTTGGACCGCTCGGCGTACAAGAAAGAATGGGACCGGTCTGTGGCATTATCAGGACATCACACCAGACGACGTCGCATCAAATGACGTCACTGCTGCTGCTGCTGCTGCTGCTGGACGATGACGACGATCGTATGCGTGACATGACTTGCCTTGGCTCAATGACCTGCCTGTCCCACTCCCGTCGTCTTCCATACACACTGCGATGATACGCAAAGAAAACACGACAGAGAGTGAGTGAGAGATATGCACAGAGGTACAGACGGACGGCTACAGCAGCAAAAATGGTGCCTGTTTTCAGCGACAGCCTACTTAGACATAGTACTAGTACATCAACAGACATCGTTTAATTTCACCGTAGAACATATCAGCAATAAAAAATAAACGTGATTCTGTTACGATATTAGTAATCAATTAACAACAAGTAACAAAATGCGAAATACAGCTAATTTGAAATAGTATTACTTTAGCAATTAAATATAGTGCGCCAAAACCACCAAATCGGGTTAGCTCACAATGTAGGCTGATAGCTGTATTGTCGGCTAGTATTTGACTAATGATACACATGCGAAAAAGATTAATAGTGTAAGCTGCATTGATGACGGCGGTGACTTGTGTGTCAGGATAAAGTAAGATAGATCACAAATGGAATTATCGGCCTATGCACGACGATCAGTGAATGTGATTAATTAGTGCTTAATATTACGAAGATTACGCTTAATAATGATTAATGTCAAACACACTGAAAATAAAATAAAATGTGTACGACGCGTAGCATCGGCTACACAAGCTGGCTGGATAATCGGAAACTAATAACGACGATAACAGAGATGATCAGTCAAGCTCATCAGTCATCTTTTGACATGCGTGGTTTACTTGTAAGATGGATTGCTTTCTAACAACGACCTCAGCATTGTCACTGAGCCGTACAGGGGCGGCGCCAGAGTGCTGTAACTGTTCAAAGAAATGACGGCAAACATAAAATGTTATGTGGTGATGCAAAACATGTCACCGGCCTATACAACAAGACTGTCTAGTGTCTAGTATCACGCGTCAAGGGGCGACTACGTTGTAAAATATTTGCAGTTACCATAAAATATGAACGACAAACACTACTGTTCAACTTCAATTTGTAAAACAAATGCGCTTACTTAATATCATCAGATGAAGCCAGGAAACCAAGATCGTTTTCTTTATTACGAATGGTTTTGCCTATTTTATAATGTTTCCATTTGTTCTAAGATCAGTGACCGCCAGTTAACCTTCTCTCGCCATCAACCGACATCAAATAGTAGGAATATTGACCCTACATGCAGGGTCTTTCGTGGAAGATCGGAATTGCGGCGTTCCGTGTCCCACGTGGAGACTCAACGGCGTTGACGTCGATCTAGTGACATCTATATGCTAATGAACAACAAATTACTCCAAGCCGCCGTACATCAGTCAAACAACACTGGAGTTTTTTTTCTAATTCATTCTATTATAGCGTGAGTGAGTGAGTGCGTGAGCAGTTTCTTAACGGCACATCAGCACATAGAAGGCCACATTATCATCTAGCGTGTACTCACTCGGAAATTAATTGAATTAATTGTTCGGAATGGAAAGCAAACAAAAAAACCACTGTCAGTGTCCAGAGATTCCATAAACTACTGAATGCCCAATCAGCAAAAACACAGCAAGCGATTCCGTCTTCGGTATAAGGACGGTCCCTATATTTGCAACAATGCCAGATCAGTATAGCAGTTAAATCAGAAATTAATTTATGTGTATGTAATTCGACAAAATATTCAATTACAGAGTAACGGTATATGTAACATGATCTCAAGCATAAAACGACCAAATTAATCGTTAAACGTTTAACCTTTACTCCATAACGCAATCTCTGCAATTTTCTGCAAACGTTTCGCCATAGACTGAAAGCACACATTTCAGCTACCCTACATGGAACTAGTTCTGTGACTTGTACTTTCAGTGGACCAAGTAGCAATGTTTCGTTATTCACGCCACTTGGAAAATCTCTGACTGACTGAATGGCTGTTCTTGAAATTGCAGAAAGCGGGGAATATATCGTGTGCGTCCAGCGGGGCTGTACATTATCTTGTCTGCGGGAACCGTAAAGCTGCAGGTGGCGGCAATACATTGTCGTCACGTGTTGCCTCGTTCGCCAATTTGCGGCGAATATTTAGCATTTCGGTCACGCGCTACACAAACACTGATGACGTCAGTCACCCGGCCAACCAATCCAATCACATCTCTCTACGTCACGTGACCCTGTTCGGCCCCCTAGTTAGCGCCACCCAGCGGAGACCACCTTGGTCGCATCGGTAGGATTTAATTGACGGAAAGGAGTCAGATTGAAAGCGACAGCATGCTGGGAGAGGAAGAAAGCCTAGAAGCTCACTTCAGCGCTCAGAAACATACAAACTGGGCCCCATCAACTGTAATTCCAGACTGACAATTTTACTGGGTTTTTTTTTCAATAATATTCTTAACGCAGTCCGCACAGAACGTGTCATAGAAAGTGCTAAAACGCAGACAATATTTGAAACTGGCGACTTCTGTGCGCGATTGTAGATAGCCTGGCTGCTCAAGTATCAGACTGTATTGACTATTTCGATAATGATCACTGTAAAATATCCGAAACGGCCATTCAACCATTTAAATCGCATATAGGCCTACACAAAACATCACTTCAAACCGTCGCTTTTCAACGCAAAATTTTATACCACATTCTACAGGCCTAAATCACCGGTGCTGTCGTTCAGACAGACATTGCACTTATCGTAACAGATCGCCGTATTCAGCTTATCGCATTACGATAAGCAAGTGCGCTATTAATAGCGATAGTTTTAATATCGGAAGAGAATGGATGATGAATGTTTAATCAGAGGCGCCACTGCACTGCTGCAGCTGTTGCAGTGCCGTGTTGGACACAACGGACGGATGCGGCGGCAGCTGTTGGGCTCGACGCAACAGTCACTGCTTGCGTCCTCATCCTCGTTCCATCTCCATCTTCATCCTACAGACGCTGCTGCTGCTGCTGTAGACACCGTCAATAATTCAGAACGCAACGAGATACCCGCTAAGCGTGCAACCGTGACGGGTTTTTGTCGCGTGCTTAATGCGAAACATAAACAATTGCTCGGAATTGCCGCGGAATGCCGATCCGCAGGCCACCTTTCCACAATTTTGTTAACGTGGCGGTTGATTAATACACGCCGTTAGTCGGATACTTTATTCATCTTTATTCACCGTAAAGGTAGCAGAACAAACAGCTTAACTAACTTAACTAAACAACAAACTCAGTATGTAAAGCTGTAAATTTACACTCGAAGTTTTCGCCACAAATCGCTTGGCATATCAAATGAAAAACATTCCTGACAATATTTGACATTATTAATATTACTTGTTTTAAATAACTTCATAAAAAATCGATTAATTACAAAGTCCATAGACA
>Ga0126335_1002108_pt1 | contig 11667 bp, 10 predicted proteins | sample OlaspJWI45metaG_FD_108409 | JGI IMG/M metagenome (GOLD analysis project Ga0126335, IMG submission 108409) | Marine gutless worms symbiont microbial communities from Oahu, Hawaii - Olavius sp. 1 OAHU.JWI-45 metaG | ecosystem: Host-associated > Annelida > Digestive system > Unclassified | place...
AATTTTTTTGCACCCAAAATAATAACAGCTCATGAAATTATCTTTATTAAAAGTGGTTGACTATTTCTATTAAATTCACGAGCCTGTAATTGTATATGATTACGTTAGTGACGTGGGGACACAGGCAGATCTGGCTGAATACTAGAGTATAGTGCTCGAACTCAGAATATTGCATTACAGTTTGTGTAAATTTCATTGCAGAATCTGCTGCAGCACTTGCCAACAGTCAAGCACCTTGTCTACTTTGAAGGAAGAAAGAGGCCGAATGTTGATGGTTTTCCATCTTCCGTTTCTATACATTCACTGTCATACCTTGAAACTCTGGGAGCCCAGACAGAAAGTCGCAGAGGTTCTCATTGGTTGATGATTTTGTGTGTTTATCTTGTAAAGACTTTCACATTTGGTACTGAGTTTTTGATGTTTTCTGGGTAGCAACAACAGCATACATTCCAGTTTTATTTTGTATTCCTCAAAGTCTATGAGAGTGTCTTTGAGGGACTTTTCATAACCCATGTTGATCATGGAGAAATGGGCTTCTATGAAAGGCACTTTTTACCTCTCTGGATTGCAGATTTAGTTACTACTGGCAGACTCCTTTCCACTCCTCTTTTCCAGAACCAATTCATTTGCTCTCTTGGCCGTGCATGATACCCTGAGAATCTGTCTCACACACTTTGTCTGCAATGCATTGATTCACATTTTTGGCTTTCCTCTTGGTCCACCCTCCACATCCATATGTTGGCACTGGCCATACAATTGCCTATGAAAGGCAAATCTTTGTTGGCATAAATGTTTCATAGTTCTTGTAGTCACTGCTTCCTTTGGCTACAACTTGATTATATAACTGTTGTAGTGTTTGAAGCAACTAGACGCCCGACAAGAGATGATCTGGCTCTGATAATGTACACCAGTGGATCTACGGGTCTGCCGAAAGGTAAGTTTGTAGTTATGTTGTACTGGAATAACATTTGTGATATACTTTCTTAGACATTTATTACTCAGCACAGCTGGAGATTCAGCCAAGATTGCACTGTAATTTAAGATACTGTTAACACTTGCCTCATTGCATCACTCAGTGCAGATTCAGTGTAACACGATGATAAAATGTAATGCATAAATGGATAAAATGTTTAAGGTGCAAAAATGACCTCAGACACCTGTCACTTTCCTTACTTGTGATCTGCATGTACTGCATACTTTTCTGGTGTAATGTTACGGCGTTAAAATCGTGTTTAATAGAAGGTCGATACAGTGAGATTGTTTGCACACACAATACCTACATGTGTGTCAGTAGCAGGTATAATTTATTGCTTGAAAGGTAAATAAGTTGGGTGGTAAGCAACAGCTGCTTACCATTAGGTTTATGACGCTGTGTCTTCAGTTGACTTAAGACTGGAATCATTCTCGTCTCTTGACATTGTTATTGACTACTTTGATGTTACCTTTATCTGTAAGCATAACTGAGGTATATACAGTAGATGAGTAGTTTTATTGGCAAGACAACACAAAGTGACAAGTTTATGTCTTCGAGATGCTTCATCCAGTGTTTTGGCACTGTTGGTTGGGTTATCTGGCCTGTAAAAACTGTCCCTAAAATGACTTATAATGCGTCGAGTGGTACGCTAAGCCTCTACTCACTTCTGTATCAGACGTACTTCTGCTGTAAACGTTGTTTGTGTGATGCTGTTAGGCGTGATGATCTCGAATGGAAACCTTCTGTGTGGCATGTCGGGCCAGTGTGACCGCGTCCCTCAGTTGGGGTGAGTTTGAACAAAAGCTTGCTTCATTTTAATTGACAAAATTTGAGCTCTGTTGGTAATATAAATTAATACCGCATTTATACTGTGTGCCTTGCTCGGAAGTATCATGTATAAGCCACTCAGTCTTCAGAATCCACTCGGTCACCCTCCTTCACCAACCACTTTGTCCCGTCTCGAAATCACAAACTTTGGTATACGGCACCTTAGTTCTGTTTGTGTTATGTTGCATGCCTCTCCTCTTTCATTGTGCTTTGCTTCTTGATCACTTGTTCACTTGACTCGTGGCATCTTCCGCTGTCGTCTTAAAGCTCGCCTTCTAGCTTTTCTTCCAGCTTTCTGTGTCTTTTGAGAACTATTAATACAGAATTTTTGCCATCCAGTGTTTCAACAGCTCTGTATTATTAGGCTGCATCGAATGCATGAGATGCAGACTATTGTTACCGATGATTGCACTGTCTGTCCGTCTGTCCATCAGTCTGTCGGTCACGCGTCTCAACTGTGTGTGGTGCATTCATGCAGCCTTTGCCAAATTATTTTGGCCTCTTGTTGTTAAGTACGGCACATTAAGCCCATCAAGCTGGATGTTTCTAAAATAGTAATACTTGTTGACTGACTCATTGTTGCTGCTGCTTTGTAGTCCGCCTGATACATATGTTGGTTATCTTCCACTTGCTCATGTGCTGGAGCTCTCTGCTGAAGTTTCGTGTGTGACGCATGGTGTTAGGATTGGTTTCTCATCACCAACGACATTGTCTGACCAGGTTCGTTTAATTACAAATAAGTGCACATTGATCTACATGCACGTTGATGCTGCATTTGCCCATTGACATTGCCTTAGCATTTTGAAGTTTTTAACTGATGAATGTTTAGGCTGCAGATTAATTGCAGTTACTGCAATTATTATTGTAATGCAGAATGCATAAATTACTTTTAATTTTTAAATTACAGTTAAAAGTTTATTTACAACAATATGTAAAGGTGATGTAAATTTGACGTAGTAGCAGAAGACAATGAGAGATGATAGATACAAATTTGTGTTACAGTGAAAAATACTACTGAATAATGCATTGCTATATAATTTACATAGAATACATTTCAGTTTTTTACAAAACGGAAAAAAATGTTAAAAGAACAGAATCAGCACACTATGCAAAAAGTTTGATTAGTGATGTGATATTGTGATTATGAAATTTGTATGTGCAGTGAGATGCGTTAAAATTTTAAGTGTCAGTTATTGATGTTATTGTTTTGGGAACAGTATGGCTGTTTATTGTTTATTTGTAGTCAACAGGCATCAAGAAAGGTAGCAAGGGAGATGTGTCTATTCTGCGGCCAACGCTGATGACCGCTGTACCAGTGAGTAATTAAATATACTTGGTGATTTTTTAAAACTTGTTTGCCCAGCTAGAAACACCTTGTATTGGTACTTCCAACAGAATTTTTGTCTGCTTCACTGTGCTGTATTTGTGCTGAGAATGATAGGGGTTTTAAATAAAGAACACAGGTCCATGCTTTGGTACATTTTGTCCTGGCTGTGGTCCTCTTCACGGGCAGCATTTTTGACATTGTACTAACTGATATGTGGTTATACTAGCCAGTCTGCCCACCCAGTCAGGCATTAAGTAGGCAGCCCCTTTCACCTGCCCAGGATCCCCGCTTTCCATACTCATGTGTAGTATGTATGCCGGCCCATCAGCCCTAACGCCTGCCTCTATTACGTCTGTGCATTGTATGTGCCTGTGTGAGCGCCTTATAGCCTGCCCAGTGCCCAGTGCCTAATCTGCCTGCAGTAGCGCATGGCCAGAAAATGCCAGTTTTCTGGCCTTAATCCATGAGCCCTAATTTTTTGCATCTGAAACCATCCTTGGGCACCCTGGAGCTACCCTGAAAATTGGGAGACAATCACTCCTCCCGTTCCCAAGTTATAAGCCTAAGTTTACATAGGCCTACACAAAGACAAACTCATGAACAGAATAGGCTACACAAACCCGTTTAGTGTGCATGACAGGAAAATCTGTTCACGGAAGTCCCGCACCCGACCATCTGCACTGTCTCAGTCTGAGCGGAAAAACCGCATGTCATGCCTGCACGCGTCTGCTATAAATAGCCATACGTTCCACTGACCATGTTGCACAACTAGCACACACGGGCCCTGAAATTATTAATTATGGCCCCCTACCCAAGACCCCTACTCCAACTTTTTCGTGCTTAAAACCATTCCCGCGGCACACTGGAGCTACCCTGAAAATATGGAGACGATCGTCGCAGCCATTCCCAAGTTGTAAGCAAATATACAAACGCGGACAGACACACAAACAGAATGATTATATTAGATAGTACCATTTTAATGAAAGTCTAGGTTGTAAAACGAACAGAAAGCGAAGTGCATACGAAGTATAGATGGAAATATGGAACAGACTCAGTGCCTGCATATTTTTATATGCATAAATGTCTTGTGGAACAGTGAGTGATTTCGCTTGTTGCTTAGTGATTTCGGTTATCAAAAAGACTAAGCAAAAAGCTTAATCTGAGCCCTAAAATTCTGACTGAGTCTGAACCTAGATTTAATTAGGACTAACCTAAATCAAAAGTGGGCGTGGCAGACGAGATTTTGCTGATTTCATACTTTTCATCATCTGATAAACCATAACTTCAGTTAAATTCATTAATCGGTCCATGAATTGCCATGAAATGTTGATACCAGATACTGGAATGAGTCATTAGTGACGTAGTTTGATGGCATTTCGTCGTGGTATGTTCAAGCTAAATCAGACCTAAATCAAAAGTGAATCAAAAAGTGTCTGAAGTTTTGAACTGAAAAACTGACTTCGCTTATTTATTTTTGATTTAGCCCAACATTTGGACTAAGCAAATGACCTGAGGCACATTACTAGAGCAAAAAGTGAAGTCACCCAGTGTGTGTGTGTGACTGACGTATGTGACATTTTCAGTGTTAGTTGCACTTTAACATGGGTGCTTTCTAGCTAGCAGTCTCAGACAGGACTGGCTACTAATTACTGTGTTCTTGGACCTGTCCAAGTCCATTTTTGGTCAGACTGTTCTATCTCTAATTTTGATGTAGACATTTATTACCAGCTATTGAAATGCAGTGTGTTCTATTGTCAGATCATCATGGATCGCCTGTATAAGGCCGTGCGTGAGAAGGTGACTGGAGGAAGTAAATTTCAACAGGCGCTATTTGAATTTGCATATGAGTACAAACGAAAGAAATTTGAAGCTGGATTTAATACACCAATTCTTGATGCGTAAGCGTACATTTTGTTTAGGTTAATATGTTGCTTTCTTTAGAACCAAGAATACGTTGTTGAATCAGATAACTCACATTTGGTTTTTGCTGAAACCTCTGTGTAGGCTGTGGTGCTGTAAGGATGGTATTTTGTGTTTATTAGCTTCGTGTTTGTATAATATTCCTTAATTGTTGAACCGTTAAGTGCTGAGGAGATTTACTTACTTCTTTTTCCAGTAATAAAATCTGTTATTTTGTTTTTATTTTTAGCGCAGTCGTAAGACGCCGCTATTGCCATCGCAATTCTGCCTTGTCTATCCATCTGTCACACTTGTGGACCACGCCAAAATGGCTCCAGATGTCGAAGTAAGGGTTGCACCACACAGTACCCGAATGTCTGAGGATTCTTCACGCAAAGTTTTGTGGTCGTAAGTTTAGGGGTTTGCCCCAAACAAATATGTTAAGTAGGGGTACCCAGCGTGTTCACGGAAAAAATTTGACCAATAATGTGAGATATCTTGGAAAGGGTGCAAGATATGATTACGATGTAGGTTTGTGTGATTCACTAATAGGAAGTTGTATGAGCTTTACATTGGTTAGTGACCTTGAATGGCATTAGTGCCTCCCTGTGGCTGATCTTCTCATATTTTACCAACAGTGGTAGGCTTTGGAGTCTAGCAGACTACCACGTTAAACTGGCTGAAGCTGTCGGTGACAAAAATGTAGTTGAAGGACTCTGTTTCTGACAATATCCCCAGTTCATGGTGATATTTGCAGGGTTCTCCTCAAATGAGTGCGTGTAACAGAGGCACCCTCTTTTCAAAGGCGAAAATGTGAACAATACACAGTGATATCTTGTAAACAGTGTGAGATACGATGTAAGTCAGTATTATTCACTAATAGGAAGTCATGTATGGGCTTTCCATTGGTACTGAAATCGCTGACCTTGAATGTTATTCAAAACTTCAGAACCTCTATCGTAAATAATTCCAGTTCTATTGCACATAGCTTTGTGATGTGTTGCATCTATTAAGGGATTTCGTCAGTGGCCGATTTAATGGTGTGACCGTTATCTTTGTCACTTGATCGGAATTGACCATACCATTAAACTTACAGCACTCACTTAAGTCACAATGAATACTTTTCGGCAATGTCTTAGGATTGCACTCCTTCACAGTTTCACTTCTAGCATGCATATATAACGTGTTACGCTCCACTATTGCCATTGCAGTTCCGTCTGTCCTTTCTTTGTCAAGATCATGAGTGACCAAGACAACGTGCATTATTTCGGTGGTAGCTGAGCGCTTGTTTCTTTATGTTTTCTGTGATAATTCTGTATTTTGTCATTTTTGTAGTAGCAGTGAACTGGTATTATACTGGTAAAGCTCATTCTGCAACATATTGTATCTGATATGATTACAGTCTTAATGGATTGTTTACGATGCGGTCAGCACAGAATTGTCTGTACTGTAGGATTATATTCAAGAAGGTACGTCAGCTACTTGGCGGGAGAATTCGCATGATGTTGTCTGGTGGCGCTCCCCTGTCAGCTGACACTCAGCGGTTCATGAACATCTGCTTCTGCTGTCCCGTTGGACAAGGCTATGGTCTCACTGAAACTTGTGGTGCTGGAACTGTTCAGGAAGGTGTTCAGCAGCTGTTATTTCAAAGATTGCTAAAGTAAAGTTCTAACCAAATGTTGTGGACCACTTGACAATGCTGATCTGCTTCAGTAGCCTTCAGCCAGACACTAGCTTTCACTGCAAGACTACAGACATAGGGCTGGGACTGTCGGTAACTTGTGCTTCAATTAGCCGAGAATGACACATTGAGTAACAGGTAATTGCATGTTGACGAGAGTATTAGATATCAGTGAGAAGAGGATATCAGAGTGCTCATGTAATTTCATTTCTGTACATCTCCGTTTGTTCACTGTGTGTGTGTTCACTGTGTGCAGTTACTGATCGAAGCACGGGTCGTGTTGGTGCACCGCTGACGTGTAATGAAGTGATGCTGGTTGACTGGGAAGAAGGTTAGCAAAATCACAGAATAATTTTACCAGTCACTGTAATTGGCTTGTAGTTGAAACAGTTCTGTTTTCTCTCCAGACTTTCTATACATCAGATATATAATCCATTAGGAAACCTAAACTCCGGTCGCAGACCCTGAGCAAAGCTCATTAGAAGCGCCTCATTGCAGCGCGTATTCGATGCGGCTATTGCTAAATTACTTTGGCGTCTTGTTTCTCGTTGCTTCTATATGGCGATTTGTGTTGTTTTCTACGATAACGTTGAACTGAGGCGAATGGCACGAAACGTTTATCGACAGTCGCCAGATTTTTAACTGTTATGTATGCTGTTTGTAGACTATTAGATAAGTTACACATCTTTAGTAATATATTATGTACCTGTAGCATTTTTACTAAAATGTGAGCACAGATCTAATCTTTAGGCACATGTTACAGCATATTTGTTATTTATTTACCTAAAACACCGGAATAAAGCATTTTTTTCACCATTATAACAATTGTCCGATAGAACGGTCACTCAGTACTTCGTGACAGTCAGATTTTCGTTACGGTCAAAATCTACACACTAGTCAGCATGGCCAAGCACATACATTACAAATAGTACGCGCGCACGCGCACGATCTTACTATGGCCGCAGCCGGCCAGGCCTACGGCCTGGCACCGGTCTGCAACCGGTATTAGCTCTGCTTGGCATTTTAACAGAGCTTAGACAATAACCTGATTGTCAATTTTGGATTTCTTTCTGTTTAAAGTTGCTCTCTGTCTCTCGAGATTTCTAAAAACATGTTTGCAGTCACATTGTAAGGATTTGTTGCTGGCTGTTACTGCCTATGGCCTGCATGCATGATTTAGGCCATTGCATGATTGCAACTTTTGATTAGAATGATTTGTCATTGCTGAGTTTCTGATGTGGCTGTTGTAGGTAGGTATCGGACAACTGATAAGCCGTATCCTCGTGGTGAGATCTGGCTTGGTGGAGGCAACGTTGCTGTTGCCTACTACAAGAATGCTGAGAAGACAGCTGCAGAGTTTCACGTCATAAATGGCCAGCATTGGTTTGCAACTGGTGACATCGGGCGCTTTGAGGAAGGAGGCTGTCTGAGAATTATTGGTAAGTGACACTCACCATGTTGATAGTTTCATAGATTTGTATGTTGCTTTGGAAGGAATGCAAAGTAGGTGGGGTGCTGCTAGCAAAGGAGGTTGGTAAAATGAAACGGTTTTCGTTGTTTGAGTTTGTGTTTTGTCTCATCTAGTTTAGAAGGTTTTGATGATGCATCAACTTATATACTGCAGTGCATATGGCATGTGAATTTTTCATTAAAATTATTCAGAAAGTAGATAAAACTATCACAAACTGTAATGTAATGTATTAGGGTCGTATCATAAATAAGTTACAAAGTGCTGTCATTATGCCATTTCTCTGAATATGAAAAATCCAAAATTTTGTTTTGTAAGGAATTTTATTTTGAGTACCAGCTGCAAGTTTCATTATGCTTATGTCACTGTGATGTAATTTATGAACATTAAATGTAGGAATGTTGCCAGAGAAGGCATCCCGTAGTGAACAGCTTGCTGTAATTCGTTTTTATGGGCATAGAGACTGATGGCAAATAGGAATTGAAGTGTTACACACTCACCAGTGGAGACTTGGCCACCAGTGGGCCAATGTAGATGATGCTGGGTGAGACAAAATTCAGATTTGATGTGGAAGTGCAGTCAGCCATTCCTCAGTGGCTTGTGCAACAGCCAGCATCTTTCTTTGTATTGGGCATTCAGAAACTTGTTCACAAATGCTAAATGTTTCAATGAATTCTGACATTATGTTGAAAAATGGAAGACAGATTTTGACATTAGGGATGTACTGGAGTCCAGCCATGCTGGATAATCCAGCAACGTTTTGCCAAATCCGGCAATTTCCAGAATCAGGCAACGAAAATCCATCAAAAAATGCACGAAAACAATCAAAAATGTGGCCAAAATACGAATTTCAAGCAGTTATTTATCAGAAATTTTCTCCATAGTAGAATTATACATACACCTCATGCAATCAGCTGTATTGGTTCTACAGAACGCATTAGAAAACTTGCTTGATCCCGACAATGAAGAGTTCAGAAAAATTGGCGTTACCATTGAGCAGTTCAGACTTCTACTGCATGAAAAACAGGCGACATTATTCAGCACAGCTGATGATACTGGATCACATGCTGATTGTGTCCAGCACCTTGGCTTACAGTGTTCTCTTGCAGGAAAATATCTTAAGTCTTCCCTCTGTCGCTACACTGAAGAGACTAACACGAAACATCGCTGCTGCAAACGTGGAGAGCCAGGTCTACTTACAGCTACGTGTTTGGAAGTTAAGTGAGTACGAATGAACTGTTCAGCTCATCATAGATGAGATATATGTGTCAAAGTGTATCAAATATGCCGGCGATCACATTAGCGGAATGACACCCGAGGGCATGGCTACATCCACATTACTGTGCTTCATGGTAAAGTCTGTGGGAGGGCACTACAAGGACATTGTGGTGGCAATTTATCCATTTAAACTAACTGCATCAAAGATGCACGACTGCTGTGTTGATGACATGCATCATAAAACGCATGTCACTGTTGTAGTCATATCTGTGGACAATGCTGCCACAAACCGCAAGTTTTATGTGGACCACCTATGTGTCAGCAGCCTCACAACTAGTGTCGTTGACACAGAAACATCTCAACCAATATTCCTCATATTCGATCCTGTGCACACGCTAAAAAACGTATACAGTAGCTTTCAGCAACACCAGGTCTTCGAATGCCAGCATATGACTCACAGTCTAATGCACAGATGTAGCCAGCTTCAAGCACATTGTTGATCTCTACAACATGAGTCTGAAGAAGGCACACAAACTCTTTCCTGCCACACTGAACCCTCGCAGTATCGAGAAAACATCGGTTGAGCTCGCTGTGTACGTTTTCTGCGAGTCCACGCAGTATTACAGATAGCATTGCAGATGCCATAACATGCATCACACGACCAACAACCAACGACGCCAACGTAATCTATTATGTCAGCGGTCAGTCGTGCGTACATCTAAGTGTGACAGTTGCAGAGACGGAAGTCCTCGATCCAGTCGAAATCGCTGACTCAGTGGACTGCAGTGCGGCGACATTCTTGAACAACATCAATCAAGGTGGTCTAATATGTCCTACGGTATACCTGTTTGAACTGGCTGTGCACTGCTGGTGCGTTTTTGAAGAGATGACAGCATCAGCAGACTTGATGTCTCAGTTTCTGGCAGCTGTTCAACATTGCAGTCTGTTCTCTAAGATCATCGATCGCGCATCGCCAGCATTGTGCCAGTATAGCTCCATTGATGTCATCCACAGTTGCTGTACTGTCGGTCATGACCTTAAGGAACTTATCGTTCAGAGATTTTTCGTATGCATGGCAAAAAATCTTGTGAAGGAATTGACCAACAAGGCCAGTGCTCAGGGTTGGCAGACAAAGCGCTGCAAGATTGCAAAGTTACAGAGCAAATCTTCATCACTGTACAGCTGAACTGACACCTCGTGTGTAAATATCGTTAGATCACCAGTACTGGGTTGTCACCCCTTGCACTGACTCCTGTCTGCTCACAACAATCACCACGTAGTTATCTACCACCCGTGGTGAGCATTGTTCCCACGGTCTACTGCTGCCAGCGGGGTGGGCCTAAGTACACATTCCGAGAATCATTGGAGACGCGACCAGCACCAGCAGCGCTGCTGATCAAAGGTTGAACACGTCGGCGGGCGCTTCACATCGTGAACAATAGGAGGATTATTGCAGCTTGCAGTTTGCTGCTGTGAACCAGACGAAGAGCTGCTACTAGCAATCCATTCTAGGCCGGCGAAGTCGATCCTCTGTTTTAACTAGGAATATAAAATGTTGGAAGTTTGTTTTACATCCCTAATAAGTGCACGTTGCATTACATGACATTTTACAGTAGATACGAGTACAAAATCCGGTAAGCAAAATCCAGTATCCGGAATCCTGCAAATGTTGAATCTGGTACATGCCTGTTTTACATTTAAACCCTTAACACTTGTCTGTTGCACTTGCTGATTTTTGTCGTTACTTTCAATAAGTTTAACAAGCAAGAGGTGAAAGAATACCACTTGGACAAATATTGCATTGACTCATTGCGCTCTAAGTACAACTGAAGTCACAATCATGAAGTTACCTTCATAAACATAAAAAAATTTCCTCAGTGCTCTCACTGAGGTTCACGGATGACGAAATAATGTGGGTGTCTGTCCGGGTGACTGTTTATTCTCCAGCACTGAGAAGGCCTAAGAATGTCAAAATTAGGCATAGAGGTGGCATCTAGTACGAGGATGATGCGTGCACTTAGATTTCTGGAAAAGTTTTTTGTTGCAAAATTTACAAAATAAATTGAAAAATACGCCAAAAATGCCATTCTTTTTATTTAATCGCCAGAGGTCAGTGGCACAAAACTGCAATAGTGCACAGCAAGCTAAACTTAGTAACATTACGTCTCTGACCTAAATATGTTAATTACGTTTCGGATTTTTTATATTGAGAATAAATGGCAGTTTGACACCATTTTATAACTTATTTATGATACGACCCTCATAACAATATA
>Ga0126335_1002109_pt1 | contig 11665 bp, 8 predicted proteins | sample OlaspJWI45metaG_FD_108409 | JGI IMG/M metagenome (GOLD analysis project Ga0126335, IMG submission 108409) | Marine gutless worms symbiont microbial communities from Oahu, Hawaii - Olavius sp. 1 OAHU.JWI-45 metaG | ecosystem: Host-associated > Annelida > Digestive system > Unclassified | place...
GTCAAGTAGCCTAACTCAAGTACTCGGCACATCTCGTAGTCGGCGACGGCCAGCGCGACAAACAACTCAAAGAAATGAAACGTGGGCCCAAAAACGACAGCCAACAATATCTGCCAGGTGGGTGAAAAAAACGAGCCTACAACAACATCTACAGTGAGCGACCGCGGGTCTCTCAAGTTTCCGAACACGTCCAGACGCTGGCAGACGGAGTACATCGGCGATTCCGCTAAAGTATGACGATTTTAGCAAACGAAACGAGTATAGAAATAAATTATTTTTAGACATAACACGCAACCAAAATGCACAATTATTATTAATGATTTTAATACTTATGTCATACAATAACACCGATGCGTTGAAAGGTTACCGCAGCTATGGTTCATTGTCATCTGTGGCGACAGAAGTAGAGGTACAGTTGTGGAGTCGCGAGCAGATAAATCTTGTGAGTAATACATTAGCTCAGAAGTACCGCTTGACACTGTCCGTAGTGACAACTGCCAGGTTACCAACACAAACACCTGGAAATGCGTACAAATGAATCGACGAAAAAAGCCTACAGTAGTAGTGGCATTAGGTCAAATCAAAACTGCTATAAGTTTGAATAACTTTTATTTGCCTTCACTTGACGTGATAAGCGTATGGACTAATAAGACATGGACACCTAGAAGCAGAATCTACTACCGTACTATTAGAAATCCATGACCAGGTTAGAGGTCCCTGATCCCAGTTCCAAGTTGTTAAAAATTTAATCATAGTGCTCAAATTTTAAAGTTCAACTATCTTAAATAGCATGAAAATATTGATTCAGTGCATCAAATTGCATCGATATGCACGTAAATCTAAAAATAAAATAAATTTTCTTATTCTGTCCGTGCAATTCTTTGGTTACGCACTCTGCTTGCTTCAAACAATCCGGGGCATGCGATTCACCGACTTGGTGACATTTACTGCTGCACTTCTTAGTCACACATCAAATAATAAACTATGAAAATACTTATCAGCTGCCTTGATGACAGTGAAATGTAGCTACACAACATAAGCCTATCGGAAAACTATTTACTCTATCTCATGTTTATAGAAATGCAATTTTTGATAACAAAACAAGCTAGTTAAAGTAAAATTAAATATCTCAACCTAAGTCACACAGAACACTTAGAGTGGATCAAATTAGCAGCAGAACAGTTGACAGAAGAAAGTCGAGCACCTGTCAATGATGTGACGGAGGACTTGTCAATCAACTTGTCAATCGCTGCTGTTGCTTCATCCAATGTAATACAACTATATGGCGTTCAACAGGCAGCACTCATCGGCTTTTATACCGGTCGTTGTCTGACGCGGTTACAGCGGCTACGGCGGCGGATATAATCTCTTCATGGTGGCCTCTTGATGATGCTCATGATGTTCCGCAGCGTTTCAGCGGCAACTGATGTGGCGTCGCCTTTACCAGTCAACTTGTTCATGGAACACCGTCTGCTGCATAAATGGCGACGTCTGCCAACACCGGCACCGTTTAAACAGCACGATAACGCAACACTACTACAAATATTCAATTATTCTCACCGCAAAGCCATCCGAAAAAGAAGGTTTTCAGCAAGAAATGTGTTATCGTTTTTTGCAGTCATTTTTATCTCTACGTCGTGCTTACAAACTAGTCGTATCTCCTTTTTCTTATCAACACGGTGTCTCAAAAACGTCCCGCATTTTGTCAGCTACAACTTTATCAAACCTTAACCGATCTTCAATTTTTTTTCACTGCTAAAAAGTATGAAATTGGCTACTAAAACTTTTAATATCTCTAACCACACGTCGCTGCACTACCTCGGGAAGTTAAAAGTTTAAATTTGCAGCACATGTAAAAAATGCAAACGAAATGCGTCGATTTTTGCCTGCAGCTATTTACCGCAACTTGCTTACTGACTTATTACTTACTTACTTCTTACTTCAAACACTACAAAAAGTTTCAAGTAAGCCAAGTTCGTCTAAAATGTTTTGTCGTCGGAGATTTTTTACAGGAAAATAATTCACCGGTAAGTTTTCTCCGTGAAAGAAGTTTCACAGCGGAACGCCGCCGGCTTTGACTTGCCAGTCAACAGTCAATTGAATAATTCACTTGTCGGTCTGACCGGTCTGTTGGCGCTAGAGATCAGCCGCTCGGTCGCTCGCTCGCTCGCTCGCTCGATCGCGTGAAATTATTATACAGCGACAACGGCCGGCGCCGTGTGACCGCGGGGTCATCGCGGAGCCCTCTCCCAGCGCTGACAACTCAATGATGCCACACGCAGGCCGCTCAGGCTCTACTACTAAATGATTACGTTTTATGTCGACTTCCGACGGTTCTTGATCGCATCTAATTTACCGCGCACGTGCAGACATAAATATGTCATATGCAGATTGCCATGACGGCGCAGTTGTGAGTCGTATTATGTGCATGATGACGGCTGCTCGTACGTACGTCATACATACGATATCGGCTGCAGTCGCGGCAGCTGACTGACGTGCTCCATCTGCGCGAATCTCGTTAGAATGAAACAAGGTTGTGTGCATGAATAATATACATTATCATACGTCCACAAATTATATCGGCTATGCCGATTTTCAATCAGTCGCTTATCAATGAAAACATAGATTTACTGTCGTATTACTCTGCATACAATAACAGACATTTTTGCACACGTCGTTCGCGTAGAAAAAATTAAAAATATTTTTGGACGCTAAAAGCACAATCCTTAAAATTCATTTATTCTGACTTTTACAAATTTTGTTAACTTAGGCTTAAAATTTATCTCACCATTCTTTGCACCTCAGATTCTTTTAGTGAAATGTGCTTTTATGCTATAATCATGTATTATGTATTATTGTCACTGTGCGCATCAGTTCATCTCTTGACATACGACATTAGATGTGATGAAAGATGAGCTGCATCGTATATGTTATCAAGATTGCTTGCATTTGCTCTATTTGGCTTAACCCCTTGGTGGGTGCACCGTGCATAAATATCTGTATAAAATGCCAAAGTATAGCATGTAACAATATATCCATTAAAGGTCAGTATGTGTCAACTTTAGCAATTAAAAAAGTAAACTTAGGTTTATTATTTCATGAATTAAAACTGATAAAATGTTGTTGCTGATTATTACAGGGTAAAAATAATTATCACTGCACTTTAAAAATAAAAATTCGAATGACTAGAGTCTCTGAGAGTTTGGTGGTTAAAGCTGCTTAATATAACGTATCGTAAGATCAAAGTTGTACTTAGCTGATGATTACAGCATGATCCTACCATAGCTTAATCCTAATCGTGCCGCTGAATGGTCACATCGCAGAAACTGCTGTAATTGATCTACTAACAAGCACTTAGATAAACACATTAACTTATTTATACACCGTTCTCTCCCTGCAAACGCGTCAGCTGACTGACCTGAGTATTACAGACCGACGACCATACATAATGCGTGGGGTTCTTTTTTACGGCGAAGGATCGCTTCATGCATCAGTGTTCGTCCATGCGTCCACAGTTGGCACAGAGACGTGTGCAAGTGGTTAAGCTCAATTCTTAATGTAGTCTCGAGTCTTACAGAGTAGAAATTGATGCGCTGCGCTGCACGTTGCGTCGCGGGCAACAAGTATCGTTCGGATCGTACATGTAAGTGGAAACGACCCTAAGTCTCAAGTTACTCTAACACATAGCTATAAAACAGATCGAGCGTTGGACTTAGAGTTAATTTTCTGTTCGTTTATCTAATTTTCTTTTGTATTCGAAAATCAAAAACCGAACCGTTTTTAAAAAACAAATAAGTACCGTACTCGATCTATTAATTAGTATTAACACTGTATTCATACTCGGTCTTTTCCCCGTTCACCTCATTCCACTCATATCAGTTCATCTTCTATGTCATCACATTTATTGTCTATCACTCCTTTACTCTTTCGCTTTAGCTTGAAAGCTTACCTTTTCCTTTTTCACAAATCTTTTCCACCTTAGTCATTTCACCCTCTCTTCCGGACTGACTTTACGGATTTTGGCCTATGATTCAACGGCTGCATTTGATCACGTGTTGCAGACTAAGCTCGTTTTTAGTCAGCTTTAGACTACACCCTAAACTCTTGCAGATGTCTACATTTATAAGTACTATTATTATCATCAGCTTCATGACGACAATCGTCATTTGAAGTATGCTTTGATTCCTGTTAATTTATTGAACCGGCAAGTGGCAGACTGTTTAGTGACTATAGGGCGTAATATACGATTGTGGAGATTAGGACGTGGTCAAGCCGACGCGGTAATTTAACAAACGAGCGCAATCTAATTTATCCCATTTGAAGGCGGCTGGTGCGCGACGCCGATACATCGACGATAAAAGACGAACATCGCCGAGCAACGACCGGTCAGGCGACAGCACGACACGACCCGTCGCCGGCTGTTATTCCGCGCCAACTTCTTCAATGCCGATTAGCCAAATCTGCTCACTATACCGTCACCAGTGGATTAATAATATAACGCGCCCTGTAATGGCGCCGACGATGTAATCAGAAGGATTAAATAGTTCCATGGCGTCGTCGTCCAAGTGCATATTGTATGCACCATTTCATCTACTGTAGTGGTGGCGATTTGCTCGACCAACTGTTAATCGGAGACGTAATCATCGGAGGCCACAACGACAACATTTGGTTCTCCCGGTAAATTATTTTGTGGTTAAGCTTTATAACTTGTGAGCAGCGGGACCCTACTTCTGGAAGACTGCAACAGTGGTTGGGTGTATCTCTAGATAATAATGGTTTCGGTGTTTTTTTCAGTTCACACTTCACACATATGCCTACGCTATTTATCAGAATTGACATTGTTCTGACTTCCGAAATGCAGTTCTAGCCTGTTCTCGAAAATCTGTAATACGAGAACTAACAGGTAACAGCGCGTCCCCAGATGGACTAAAGTAGATTTGTAAGTGGCTTGAATGGGGATAATGGCAAAGCTTCAAAAGAAGATAGAAGATGGAAAAGTAAAAGTCGGCGATGCGAAGTGAGGAAAGGTGCTTCTTGCCTCAATTCCTGGCTACGCCGCTGCCTATTATAAAAGATGTTGCTTCATTCGCGTAATACGACTATAGGCAACACTTAAGCAGGTTGAGAGGTTTATCAGTAAGTGAAAGCTGAAAGTAAGCTATAGATGAATCTGTAGCCAAGCTCTGTTAATCTGACAAGTTTTCCACCGCTTAGCGCTCACTGCAGTCGAATTAAGTCAACATCAAACGGCCGGCATTGAGTGAATGAGACTAATGTGCATTAGTGCATTAGCGATTTCGTCAAATATCGTTGCTCGGATTATCATTTACAGTAATGCTATTAGACCCACCGTACGTCTTTTCGTAATGACGGATCACAGACACGCACTCACTTCATAACGGTGTACTTTACCTGGCACAGCTCGTAGACGTAATGGCAAGAAAGATAAGCCGCACCTTCGAAATTACAGTAAGCCTAATTGAGTCGTGAGCGACGTGGCGAAAACATATGACGATGATCTCTGCATCAAATGACGGTCGTGATACTTTGGAAGACAACATCAAACATGAATAATAGGAGATGAAATAAGGCTTTTCCTTCAGTCGTCGTACTATTAAACAGCCTTCACTATGAGATCGCATTACAGATTGCATTACTTCTGTTCTGCGTCTGCCCCGATTCGTAAATGAGAAACTCAAAAACGTAAAAAATTGACGGAAACGTGGCCCGTTTCACGACGAAACAAATTTGACATTGAAAGGTCAAAGAAAGATCAAGCTTACTATTTGAACATAATTTTGATTACCTAGCTTATGCACTAGACCACATAGTGAGTTTTGTGTGTTTCAAGTTTTTTTTATAATTTAATGTAAACGTATAAGCGCCTCTTAATGGGAACCTCATCTCAGAAGCGCTCAGGTATGTCACGTATTGTCGAGAGATCTCCAGAAATGCATCACATATCAACTAGCGATAGCCTATTTATACGTTTCGTGTCTGCTTTCTGGTAGGCCTAGCTCAATGTGTTAGATCTTTGCTCTGCTTGCAACATTTACCTGTGACATTGTCAGCACTGTAGGCCTATAGCATTCGTCCTCGTAAGTCGGCCAGTTAAAACGTGCTACGTGACACATAATTATGTCTTAGTGCCATTTTCGTCGACGAGTCTAGTATTATACACAAATTCACTTGTTCTGCAGTCACTATTTCTTCACTGCAAGGCAAGGCAAGAGGCACCTCTCCTCTCGTGTCAACTTTTACTTTTCCTTCGTTTATTCTGATATTGAAGCTGTCGTAAAACCGACAAATAGGATGACCGTTTGCATTTCAAGTCTAAAACTCAGAAGTCAAAACTGACGTCTGTACCAAATGTTTTTTCACTCCTTTTGGAACAAAGCACAGGCTGAGCACTGTAGCAATACTGGAATAGAAAAATTTGAATCAGATGAACTGTAAATGTACTACAAATTAATAATTACCTGATCTGGTGTCAACATTAAGGCATCTCTATTACTATTGATACGCTGCGTGCATCACTTTTGCCAGTTTTTAAGACAAATTAAACCTACATTTGACTACTTACCTAATCTGTTCTTTAAGCTTTGCTCACTCACACACGCTAATTTGATCGTTTATAACAAAAGCAGTAATTGCAATTAACTGTTAAAGTAGATAGAAGTGGTGTCAGCTTGCGTGAACTTTGTCAGTTGTTGCACGTAGTATTGAATATTCAGCAAATTAGCACCTACGCGGGGCCTGTCACGGAACACAGCCATATTCATGCAGTTTCAATTCTGTATACATGATTGAAGAAACACTTCACAGTTCATACACAGGAAGAATCATCAACTCAAAACGGCGACAAAAATCAAGAAACTGCTTAGCCTTTACTCAATGTCTTGTCTGAGAGATGTTTGTGTCTCGCACGAGGGAGTCTTCAAGACGGCAAGAGACAATCTCATTAGATAAAAGCGTTCGGCTCTCAGCAGAAAATGCATAACACTATTGAATAAAAAATAAACTTCGTTGAAATTTGAACTGAAGTGTGCCATACGTTTCCTATTATGCTTTTTTGATGCTGCACAAAACGAATAATCGTCGAATATTATGCTAAAAATCAATACTTAAAGTACGGTTTTAGGAATATGTTTTTTTAGCTGTACGAAAGTGCGATCCAACAAAATCTGGATCTTGTCGTTCGAGACCTGAATCCGGCAATAATCTACATCTGTCTGTCTGTCTCTCAACAATACAATGACAGTAGGCCTACAACAGTGACGCTATTACGAAGTCACTGCAGTCACGAAGACAAAGTCGACGGTGATGTCAAAGTGTCGATGTTACAACGGCGATGAAAAGTACGAATGTTCTTGATGCAACTGTCAAATTCTATAGCGTGGAGTCACAAACATGAAATTGCCTAAATATTGCACAACTCATTACTTAGAGTAATGTCGAAGATCAGTCAATGCGTGAATGCGAGCAGCGTGTGCGGTGGTCGTGGCGGCGGAGTCGGTGGCGCCAGTTCAGGCCGATCAACTACGCTGGTTTCCACCGCAGTGATGGCTGGAGGTGGCGGCGGAAGATGGCGCATGGTCGGCGGAGTGGACGACGTCGGCCCGTCGGTCGTGCGTCGTGGTGGCCGTCGTGGTGGAGGTGTAGGCGGCGGACTGCTGGACTCCAGTGAATCCTGCTTATGAAGACGTGACGACACCGGCGGAGGCTCTGAGTCGCAAGTGCCTTCGTCAAACGATTCACTAAACCCGCTGTCCTTGCGTACGATTGCCCTCCAGCGACTGCAGCCTGTAATGACATACACAGCGCCTGCCTAACAGTATTACACTAGCCACAGCATTTATAGGGTGTTGACTCAGTTTGACTAAAGGTGCACACATGGCACAGCATAGCACAAAGTAAGCTGCTAAGTTACAAGTTTAGTAAACATCATATGCTAGGCACTAACAAATTTAAGCACTTGTGCTGAAACACTCACGTGCCAACAAAACTCTGCATTGTAGTCATTTAAAAATAAATAGACTGAGTACAAAAGTCTGTAACTGTTTCTACTAATATCAACCCACAACACAAGAAACACCAACTAAAATGTGTCGCATTTGCAATTCTGCACTCTTGCTTTTAAGCATAATTTAGACAGAAAACTGACTAATACTGATACTGATTTCATACTTATTTAAGTAGCACAAGTTGACACTTGACACTATGTCCAGCATTTCAACGTTGCATTCTTAAGAACAGCATTAAGATCATAAACATCATATTATTACGGTAGCAAAACGTTAAACAACTTTTAATGTACCGATGTCTCTACGGAACAAAGAGCCGAGTACTGATGTGGAGAACATACGACGCAATGCAGAATGCGCATCATCTGCACTGTCAGCATCGTCAGCGCCGCCTGACGAATGAACTCGTACAAACGACTCTGCGTCTACTTCAGTCACGCTTGACATTCCTATACGTCGACACATAGGCTTATTACAGACCAAAGTCACACACACACCGCTGCAAACAGTTGATGAATGATGTCTTTCTCATTGGTATGCTTGTTGTCTGAGCACCAGCAATGGCTGGCAAAGCGGGTATTTTGGCCGTGTATCTCTGTATGTGAGTCTATCCGCAAAAAATCTGGAAAACTACTGGCCAGAAATTGATATAACTTGACAGGAATATGTCTCATGGTGAATACTAGAAAACTAGATTATCATTTGTACCTGTATTTAAGTATCTAGGGCATATAATTGACAATGAGATGCAAAATGATGGTGATGTATTGCATGAGTTAAAATGTTTGTTCACACGGACTAACATTCTTATTCGTCGTTTTGCAAGGTGTTCAGTTGATGTGAAATAAGGTTGTATAGATCATACTGTGTTTGTTGTTTTCGATATTGCTTTATGGAATAAATTTTAACAGTCAGTTATCAAGAAGCTAGAATCTGCTTATGTTAAATGTCTAAAAATGTTTTTTAATTTTCATAAATTTGCTAGTGTCACTGGTATTTTGTTGGAAGTAGGATTGCCTAGTTTGGCACCCATCGACACAACGCTGAATAGAGTTATTCGAGACGTTTCTATGTGCCGTAATACTCTGCTTCAAACTGTTGATAAATTTTGTGGGGCATTTGCTCTGTAGTTCGTGTGTTAATTCTTAAATTTTGTGTGTGTGTGCGTAATCCGTGTTTGCTTTTCTGTTTGTGAGTGCGTTTATTCTGTCTGTTTTCTTCTGTCTGTCGTGATCTGTTTGTCGCGTTTTATATGGGTATTGTTGCCTGAAATAATAAAGATGTTGTTGATGATGATTTCTGCAGGCTTCATTGTGTGCAGTTTCTTTCTGTAGTTTGTACAGTTCTGTAGTTTTTTCTGTCTTTTTATTGTCACTGCTTCTTGTGTTAGTTATGGTGTTGTGTTTCTTCTATGGGCCTAGTTGCCTGAAAATAAAATTGATTGATTGATTGATTGATTGATTGACATACTCTCATTGTCATCATAGTCACCCACTCATGCTGATAAGTGATTACAGAAAAACAGGAACAAATAAAACTCGTAACTAGCTACATATCTCTCAAATAACGTTGAGTTATTGTTAAAACCAATAACATGAAGTTCAAACAACCACCAGAAGTCGCTTGGAGCTGTGACTTCAGCCAGAGAGGGGTACACCACTGGAACAAACTACCTGAAAATGTCGTCAACGCCAGTACTATCAACATGTTCAAGAACAGACTGGACAAAGAGTGGGGCAACCATAGTTTCCACTGAATTCTTCCACGTTCTGCCCGACTACAAGTACAAGTTCAAGTACACGTACAACGTCATAAGGTGCAGTACTATACCTGACGCCGACGATCGACGTGGTCGGTGGTTGATATCTGGAGCAGTCAGTTTGCGCTGTAAGCCGACATGTAGTTGTCCAGATCGAGATGGAGACGAGTAGACGCAGCGACGAGCAGCGAAGCCGCCCGCGACTGCGTGGAGCTGTGAGTCGCTGAGGTTACGCCCGCGACTGGCTAGCAGAGTCTGACCACCGACGTCGACACTCGGCACTGTACATCTTCTAATGGGCGACGCTGATGATACGGACCCACTGTTGTCTGGTGACATATGCACACTCTGACGCGCCTGAAACGACATACAGTACATGCGCATATACATGTACAATTCATATTCATAACTCCACGAGCAAAGACAGCAAAGTAAAAACTAAACTGTGCGCATTAAACTAATAAACTGGCAACAACATGCGATCTTTTCACTCATCGTTTACGGCAGTTATTGAATGAAAACGGCGACGTGACTAAGACCTACTGACTTGTGGCAACAAACATTGATTCTGATTAAAGCTCCATTACTAAGTAACTGAGCTGAGCGCCAAATACGTTTCTGTGCATGTAAAGTAAGATCACTGGCAGAGTGCAGCTTTTTATTACCTTGTCGGCAAGCATCCTGAGAGCAGCGACCCAGCAGCGCATCTCCAGGTCGGACTCAGCAGCGAACAGTAGCGGCCGCTCGTCGCCGTGTTCCACGTAGAACGCAAATTGGAAGCGACGCGACTCGAGGTGGAAGCCGACTGCCGTGACGTGGCGCAGGTCGAAGATGTACGGCTCGTGACGGCCACCGGTCACACTAGAGACAAACGACCGCCGCGCCTTGCTGCTGCTGCTGGTGTCGCCATGGCAACCCAGCAGGTGCCCGGCAGTTGTCAGTGACGTCGGCTCGCTGTCATAGATGTCCAGTGACGTCACGACGCACGGACTGCAATACCACGTGTCTCGCAGCACCACGTAACGCTTCTTCCACGCCTGCATACAGTACAGTCAGGGTTGGAAAAGTCATGATTTATTTTTACAATAAAAAATGGATTTTTTATTTAAATCAGATTTTTTTTATTTTAATCGATTTTTTTTATGTAAATAGGATTTTTTTACAATATTCGCATGCCTGAATATCTGTTGCATCCAGGATATCAAGGTAATTCACTGATCAGCAGAGAAAGAGAATATCTGCATACTAAGTACACTCACAGTAAGACAACTCTTATTGTAATTTCAGGGTCATTTAAAGCCATTTCTTGACTTCCAGTCTGGTTTCATCCTGGAGTCTTCGGTGACTCCAACTAAGTGGTGGCAATCTTCCATCTTGCAGCTGCTAACATCATCAGCTTTTGCTGTGTAAAACGACCGCCGCGCATTAGAGGTTTTCTCAATGATATGCGCAATATAAATTCACGTTTTACTTACTTACTTACTTTTAAAACATGTTTGTAGTTATACCAACTGGTCTAGTAACTAGCAAAGCATCAAAACTGGTCTTATATAATTTACTGACTATGAAACTGTAATCAGCAGATGGCGCCTTTACTTTAGATGTTTATAACGATATGCATAAATGCACTTCCAGGATTACAACGAGTCAGTTAGTGACAAAGTAAACAACAACAACAACAACAACAACAACCGTTTAACGGCCTTTGTTCCGGGACAACCCGGTCAGGCCGGTACCAGAAGAAACAATCTGCCTTCTGTCTTGGCATAGGGGCGTGCTGCGTTCAGACTGGGTTTCCCCACCTCCTGTCTTCTGGATTTTTATGGAGCAGGGGAAGATAATGGAGGCAGAGGTACCGACAGTCCGGGTGGGCGCCACCCCA
>Ga0126335_1002110_pt1 | contig 11664 bp, 11 predicted proteins | sample OlaspJWI45metaG_FD_108409 | JGI IMG/M metagenome (GOLD analysis project Ga0126335, IMG submission 108409) | Marine gutless worms symbiont microbial communities from Oahu, Hawaii - Olavius sp. 1 OAHU.JWI-45 metaG | ecosystem: Host-associated > Annelida > Digestive system > Unclassified | place...
CGAGAAGCAAGACGCCAAAGTAATTTAGAGATAGCCGCATCGAATACGAGCTGCAATGAGGCGCTTCTAATGAGCTTTGCTCACGGGCTTGCGCCCGGAGTTTAGGTTTCCTAATGGGTTATTAGGCTTTAATAGCGTTAAATTTTCTTCTTTCGATATGTGTTTTTTCCAGACGTTTATCACAAACCGTTTTCTGGAAGTTCTGCGAATCTCAGGGAAATGTGGTTGTTCAGAGTACCACTTCATTGACTCACGCGATAATATCTCCGATGCCCTCTGACCAATGTCCCCTTACCTTCTGCCTGCGGTCTCCGCTTGAGGGCACAGACCCCCAGATTCGCACTATGACAGTCGTCGTGTGCCCCCCTAAATAAATTCCTGTGTCCACTGTCCATGCACAGTTGCATGATAGGCTATCACGCTGCGCCTTGCGCTTCTCTATTGTCATTGGCTAAAGCTAAAATATGTTCATTACGTTTGCCCATACGAGATAGTATGATGCTACCTAAGCTTATATAGCCAACTGTTCTGTTTGTGTAACATAGGCATAATGCCGAGACAGACCTACAGTTCAATCAGTCAATCAGTCTGAGAAATTATATAGTGCCGCTTGCAGCAAAATGAACAATGGCGCTGAATTCTATCCACAATATTAAATGGGTATGAACTAAAACGGAGTTAATATCAAGGTCACGACAGCAAACAAGGGGCCGCGCGGAGGTATGTGCTCCCCTCGGACACAGTTTAATTTCAACTTCGCAATGAGAGCATAGACCTACATGTAGCCTAATCTTCAACTGCGCGTATGCATTCAGGTGGCGGCAGAGATCGCTGCGCCGCTGTCGCAAACAAAGAAGCTGACGATGGTTTCTGGTGGATCGAGCGAGGTCGGAGTCAGCAAGATAACGACCGAGGTTCTACAAGTTGTTGAAAGACTTCCCAAGATGGTGGAGGGCATTACGGGCGTCGACATTGCAAAGGTATTACCGTGTGGCCTATTTCGCTTTCTGGTCTTCGTAACACCCGCGGTCCCGCGTATAAGCGGAATGGTACTTTTACAGTCGGGTCTATCTCTAACTGGGAGTCTATGTGTTAGGCGTAAAATAAGAAACGTAGCTACCGCCAAGAAGGCGCGAGTCAGCGGTCATGGCGATATCTGGAAAATCAGTTCAAAACAGCGTTTAGTGTAAGGAGAAATTACACAAAATCGGCCACTGCCCGTTCGTAGGTCATTCAAGGCGAGTGCAAGCGAGTCCCCGCTAGTTTCAGCGATTACATTCACTCGTCACACAACGCAACGCGACACGCAGCGCACGTGGAAACGACGCTTAATTAAGCTAGGTCTATACTCTGCAGGCCCGTGAAACGTTGATATAATGTTAAACAGCCTGATGCTTGTGATGTTGCAGTCGACGACGTCGCAGCGACACGTGTGAACGTTCGTAGCCACGTGACGACAGTTCCGTCGAACAATACAGGGTGGCCCCAAAAAACTGCATATTTCCATTTGTTTGATGTTAAGTTGATATAGCTTTGTGAAACCTCAATATAAAATGCGGTTGAGATTTCAGAAAGCTATATCAATTTAACATCAAGCAAACGGAAATGTGCAGTTTTGGGCCACCCTATAGGATTTAGTGATGTGTCGCGTTCATCTGTTTAGATCTGTAGTCTTCCATGCTAAACGACTATGCGCGAATTACGGGCCAACTAGGCCTATATAAAGGTCCAGACTCAGACACTTGATATATAGCGCCTCTATGAGAGGTCTAAACGTCTAATTGCAGAAGCTCTCAGGTATTGCACGCGTTGTCGATGGAGTCTATTTACCTGCACATCCTCGCGTTTATCCACAAATGAAATGACCGTATCCGTCTTTGCCTTCCCAGCCGAAGTCCTCATTTACCGACCAGAGGGAAGAAAGGCGCCACAGTAAACAGTCTGACCAGGACCGTTACACGCCGGATATCGCAGTTGTTAGCTTGTACTTGTACGGTGATGGACTCCAGCAGGCAGAGCCTTTAATTTCCACATCCAGTGTTCCTCCAATGTGTGTCCAAACGATTCTTGAACGAATTAACAGAAGGTGCATCAACGACATCCTGTGGAAGTCTGTTCCAGTCACTGATCACTCGCTGACTAAAGAAGTTCTGTCTTAGCTGAAGGCGATATCGATTGACTGAAAGTTTATGACTGTGGCCTCGAAGATGGGTAGTATCTGAACGTTGAAAGAACTGATATGGATCCAGCTTTTCTTTTCAGATAATATCTTGTAGCATTCAATAAGATTTCCTCGATTCCTTCTGACTGCAAGAGTTGTAAGTCCCAGTATGCAAAGCCTGCCTTCATAAGGAACGTTCCTGAATCCACGGACTAATCGTGTTGCCGCACGCTGAACGCTTTCGAGGCAGCAGATGTCTTTTTGTTGATACGGTGACCAAGGCTGAATACAGTATTCAAGGTGTGGTCTGATGTAGCTTTTGTAAATAATGAGGAAATCCTGAGGATCGAGACGTTTGAAATGTCTTCGGACAACACCAAGTACTGAATGAGCTTTAGCTGTAGCTTTAACACACTGGCTGGTGGGTTTCAAGTTGTCTGTTATAATTACTCCATATCTCTTTCCTCTTTTGTTCTTTCAATCACGAAAGTTCCAGCAGCATCTGCCATGACGTAATTGTACTGTCTAGTGTGACCTAGACTCATCACTTTACACTTCTGTGGGTTGAATCGGAGTAACCACTGATCAGACCATTTCAGAAGAGCATCTATATCCAATTGCAATGCGGCGCAATCGAGATCAGTTTCGATGACTCTCCAAACCTTAGTGTCATCCGCGAACATTTCAATGCTGCTCAGAATCCAACTAGGAAGCTTGTTAACATACAGTAGGAACAGAATGGGACCTAAGACAGAGCCCTGAGGAACTCCACTAAGCATGTCAAACCACGAGGAGTAGCTTCCTCTAACGCCCACGCGCATTGTCTCATTATATAGGAAAGATTCCACCCACAAGAGCAACTTTCCTTGACAACCAAGTGTAGATAACTTATGTATTAAACGTTGATGTGGAACACTGTCGAAGGCCTTCCTATAGTCCAAGTATAAGATGTCCACGCCATATCCGTTATCCAGGGCATGTGTCCACTGTTTCAGCGACTCTAGTAAGTTAGTAGGCTAAGGCATGATCGACCTTTCGTAAAGCCATGTTGAGAATAACTGATTACGTGGTTCTGCTCAAGGAGTGTTGTAATACTGTCCTTAATAATGGATTCCATGATCTTACATGGTACTGAAGTGAGAGAAACTGGTCTATAATTATTTGGATCCGTTTTGTTAACTTTTTTATAAATAGGTACGATGTTTGCAGACTTCCAGTCAGATGGAAGAATAGCAGAGGCCAAACTCACGCCTCACTGGGCAAGTGGGTGTACACGGGCAGCCCACAGCTGCTACCCGAATGTGCAGTGGCCAGGCGTCATAAACGTGTAGGCCTATGCATACACTATACGTTTATCTACTGCCAATTCAAGCTTCCTTCATTCAAAACCACCGTTTCAGTAGATGACCTGTGAAAAATGATCTAGTTGTAATCAACGCTACCGTCTTAACTAGCTAGTGAGCATGTAAATGTGTGTCTAACTTAAGCTTATAACATTTGCCACAGTTGGACAGCCTTGTTGTTGTAAGGTATTCGTCAAAGAAAGCTCATAATATAGAACTGTAATGAGTTCTGTGACTTATGCCACAAATTTACTCATTTATCTTATTATGATCAGTTTGATTTGTTATGCTGCATATTGGTCGTCATCATTACATTACCATTAGTCCATTACCACACCACATTATCACTCACGATAGTACCAGCGCCGAATTAAGGCAGTAGTGTTAGTCCTTGGCCTTTGTGGTCTAGGCTATGATCTTCTCAGTAGTGTATATGCAACCTGTATAACTTATAGAAATAATGCTTTACTATACAGTGAACTGGTTCAGTTTTGGCCTAGCTTTGAAAGGTCTTGCCTTGGCATCTCCTCGCTTTGCAAATGCCTGGCCTTAAACACAAATGACATTCTTTGGCCTTTCCTCTCATTATCACCCTTATACCAGATATAACCCCTGAAATATTATAGCAAATCACCATCAGCCAGTGCACAACTATTGTGGCCCAGCCACCATATCCACAATGTGGAACATCCCTGACTGATGAGAAGTATGGAACCACCTGCAGACTAGCGACAGTTCATAGCAAATGATGTGGAAAATGCATAAATGTATACATCTAGAAGAGCTTAGATCATCATAGCAAAGGCATCGGCATCGGCATACCCGATATCACTTAGCTGTGTATGGTTTTGTATTAACTGATAATACAGGTGGCATTAACTCGCCCTCAAGTGCAATCATTAAGATCTAGGTTAGGGTTAGGAGTAGGGCAAGAGTTAGGTTAGCCTTGGGGACAAATTGACTGTAAACTGATTACACAAACCAAATAAACTAGAAATGTACCAGATATCCGGTAGTATCCGGTTTCGGCCGGATATCCGGTCACTTTTCACTATCGAGTTATGGCTCATGGCACTCAAAAGAACAAGATAATTTTACTTACATATTAGAAACAGCTGACTTCTTAGTTGCGACTTGGATTGTAAGCAGAATATCACAAGCTCACATGCAACTTGCGGCTCCACCCATGCAGCTGTCTGAATGTCCAAGTCAAACTAGTACTGTCCCCGAACTACAGTACTGAGTGCTCACTCAGAAGATGTACGCTGTGTTTCAAAAAAATCCATGTGACTACGTCTTTGACAATAATTTGAACAGTAAGCGTCCGATTGTAATAATTTTTGGTAGTTATTACTTAGACTATAGGTCATCGAAAGATAGTTTCACTTTCTCACTGCACCTATTCTGTGCAACAGCCTTACCTTGTGAAATTGTTGAACGTAAAAATTACAAATTTAGCCCATCATAGCTGTTAACCCGAACGCTACAATGCCAAAATTTTAAATAAAATGCGACTGTGTAACTTTACCTACTTATTAATTAACTTCCGGTTTAAAAAGAACAATAACAAGATTTATTGCAGACGATAAATTTGTTTATTTTACATTAAGTAAAAATTAAAATCATGAAAATCGCAGACGAAGATGCGGTTCTCATAAAAAATCTTTATCTGTCGAAGGGCTGGGGCGCACAAAAGCTGTTGAATGAATTTCCTGACAAAGATTGGAAACTGGGAAGTATCGACTACCTCCTGAAGAAAATCTGCAAGACGGGTACCGTTAACAGACAGCCAGGCAGTGGCAGACCGCGTTCGGCGCGAACTGATAAGAACATTGATACAGTGGATGACCATGTACTGAGTCAGGAGGACAAGCCCAAAACGCACTGATCAATGCGCCAAATTTCACATAAAACTGGCATTCACTGTTCCAGTGTCCATAGGATCATTCACTGTGACCTTCAACTCAAGTGCCTCAAGCGATGTCGTGCTCAACAACTGTCTTAAGCCAACCACGTCACCCGTCTGACTCGCTGCAAGCAGCTGCTGAAAAGGTACGATGATTCTGCGGTCGATTTCATATGGTTGTCGATTTCATATGGTTCACGGATGAAAAAGTCTTTACCGTTGAACCAACATTCACTTCGCAGAACGATCGGATCTACGTGCCAGTCGGAATCAAGAAGAGATTCATTCAACCCATGCTGTCTGCTGCGCACGTGCTTGACGTTCAGCAAGTCCGTCATGGTGTCAGTTGCCGTATCAAAAATGGGTGTGACTGAGCTGATGTTTGTCGACCCCAGAGTTAAAGTTAATGGCCAGTAATACCGCAATGTCTTGCTGTCTCAGCAGATGATTCCAGCCATCAAACAGGTAGCAGGCGATATATTTGTCTTCCAGCAAGACAGCGCTCTGGCACATTGTGCCCGTGATACCATCTAGTTTCTGCAGAAAGAGATGCCCGACTTCATTGGTCCAGACCTGAATCCCGTCGACTACAAGATCTGGAGCGTCATGCAGCAGTGGGTGTATGAATCACGAATCAACAGCATCGATGAGCTGAAGCAACGTCTCCACGACGTCTGGCATGGTGTGCAGCAGCACATCATTGACTTGGCTGTTAGCCAGTGGAGGCAGCGACTGACAGTGTGCATGTGTGCACGCAGAAGACATTTTGAACATTTGTTGTGAGCTTGTATAACTTAAAAGCCAATACGTGCGAATAAATTATTGCAAAACTTTGTTTATTAAAATAACAAAAGGCAGCTAACGGCTAAATCTACGAATTTTTAGGTTCAACAATTTCCCAAGGTAAGGCAGTTGCACAAAATAGGTGAAGTGGGAAAGTAAAACTACCTTTCAATAACCTATAGTCTAAGTAATAACTGTACCAAAAATTATTACAATCGGACGCCTACTATTCAAGTTATCGTCGAAGACATAGTCACATGGATTTTTTTGAAACACAGTGTAGAACTGCAGTTGAGTAAGTCGACTCAACTCAATTGTCAGTACATCTTACCATACGTCAGAATCTGGTATCCTGTATTACCAGTTCCAGCCGGATAGTAAAAATCCCTACCCATCCCTAAAATTAACCACAGCTGCATGTATAACTGGCTTGGTATTAAGAGATAATTGCCCTAACAGGACAACAACGTGAACACAAAGCTAACATTAAGCATTACTATGTTACTCAAAAAACTTATTAACTGCAAGTTAAATTAACATCAAAATTTGTAATGTGTATGCAGACACCAACAATCTGTCACTTTCCTATTAATGACACAATTAGGGCCTACATATACAGCACTTATCACTTATAAGTTAGACAGAAAAATTCAACTCAGTTGTCAGTTCTATGAGAAGTAGCACCTTGGTGTGACAAAAACAATTTTACAGGAGGTTTGTTCTTCTGTCGCTTAATGTAAAATATATTTGAATTGCATTTTATTAATCACCTTGCATTGCATGGTGCAACTTTCTGTTGACTACTGCATCATAGCTATGCCACATGCATTCAATAAATTTTATCAATATAATACAAAGTTTAATATAGTGCAAGAGAAAACAACTTCATCGAAAACACACCAATTGATTAAACTGGCAGAAATATCTGTTAATTATTACAGTATTTTGTTAATTATTACACCTGTCATTCACGAGATACGAAATCCATTTTGCAGCAACAACTTAAAGCGAGCTAAACTACTCCACAGTTGAAAGCAATCATCAGCTTCAATTCAATGCAGAGTTTATTGCACAGTTGCTGCCATCTCAATTCTGAACCTATGCACATATACATACACAGTATAAACATAAACACATCCTCCATCCAGTGTGTTAGCTCTTCAACAATTTTGATTGATGGTTACATTCGTCTTATAGGCATACATGCATGCATACATGCATACATACAAACATACATATAAAAAGTGCATTTGTCTTTACGAAATTGCAAAAAATGACAGTCTATTCACTTCGTTATAGCTTTCATCACACATCAGTTCATCAAGTTAGTAGCTGTATTATGTTTCTTCTTTTACGCGTTCAGTGCCATACAACTCTCAAGAACTATCATAAAGAGGAGTCATGCCTCAAAACTGCCAAAATCTGTGATTACAAGTTTCCAACTTTGGGCATGTCCATCAGTTAACAACAGGCTGAAACTTCCAGTGCAAAATTTCATAGACAGAATGACATGGGATTGGGCTCGGAGCAGTAATATTCTCTATTTCTGCTATTTCAATTACTGTAATTTTATCATTTTAACTACAATACCATACGATAATACTAATGCAAAAAATAACCTGAACTCCACCTTCAGCCTTTCAGCAAATGGTGACGCACAGCAACAAAAGGGATTGTTAAACCAGAACTGAAGAATATTATGAAATACAATGTCAGCTTCGGACGATTGTGAGTATCAAATGGCAGACTCTGTACACAAAACAACCATATATACTTGAATATAAGCCGATAATTCTTGGCTAAATTTGGATGTCAAATCTGTGGGGATCGGCTCATATGCGGGTCATGCCACACAGCCAGAGTCAACATTCAGCATCACTCCTACTTTTCAGGCATGCTCACTCTGTGTGTGTGACACACAGAGCACGGACCATTAGTAGGCCATTAAAACTACATAAATGTGTGGTAATGCGTGGGAGAGTGAGCAGCCACAGGGTCGACCATACACAGACTGACTGCTGTGGCTGCATAACATTTCAGTCAGTTATTGTAACTTGACACCATTCCACCACGAAAGGCCGTCATTCAGTGTATGATGACTGTACTGAACTAACAGGTGAACAGTTTGCTGCAGTGTTTGGTGACAACTTGGGTGCATCTGGTGACGACTTCAGTGCCTTTGAACGAGTGGAGTAGGCCTAGGCCTAATGCTGACATGACTGACAATGTCACGTTATGTACTGTAGCTTTCATTAGGCGTAAGACTTCTGCAACCAGTGCAATGAAACTGTCATCTGCACGCTAGGCTGCAAGATGCTTTAGTTGTTTTTGTGTACACTCGTTGACACGCATTATCAAGGCACACATCTACGGTACTCATTCATTCTCAATTTTGCTAACTGGCTTATACACGGGACGGCTTATATGCGAATATGTACCGTACCATACACTTAATAACAAACAACATAACAGCAATGATTGGTATAAGCCTACTGTATAATACCCGACGTAACATCTGCATCCCCACATATGCATTTCACCCATACCCAAAGATGGCATAGGGATAGCCCTGGATAGAGCAATTGTCATCACTGATTTAGTGCTATCACTAGATTTTCCAACAAATGAGTCTAAATATGTGTACTGAAGTAACATCAACAAAACATCAGACGTACTACTATAGTGTAAAAGTGTGCAACACAGGGATGGATCTGAGGTGGATTACGTCATTTTTAACTTTCACATTTTACACTTCCCTTCTCAAATCGGGCTTCCTGTCAAGTGTCAGTTTGATGTACAATTTATCAAGGCTAAACTACGGTCAGCTGTGCATGGAAATGCCTCCTGTCAATGCACGCTACGTAATGTATGTCTTGAATAATAGACCATCATAGGAAAATCTGAGCGATAAAATGAGCAATGCCCTTCATGATAATGACAACATTCACAGCATAAGCAAATTCAGCACACCTCTCCTGGAATCCCTTTCTGTTCTACGTGGAGTCGTCTGACCATCGTTCTAGAGGCAGTCTGCGCAAGTCTTGCAAACAGACTCATTTTGAACAATAATTACATGAAACTCGAACAAGATACAACCGTCCTCCAAGACAACAAAGAATATAAAGTCAATTCAGATATTTTTTACGAAGAAGAGGTGCGCGCTTATCGTATTTTTAATAATTCGGTTTGGTGACAATTTTCCGGGCGACTACTCATCGAGCGAACAATAACCGGGGACATTAAGCGGGCCACTAATCACTGAGGCGACTATTAACCGGGGGAGACTTAGTAACCGGTTGTAACTTCACCGGCTGACTAATAACCGGGCGTGCATCGTCCAGCGCAAAGATCTTGATCTGAGAGGGTTAATAGTGAATCTACTAACTTGAATGATGTGACGGTTGTGGTTTCCACGACATTCTGTGGCAGTTTGTTCCAGTTCTGAACAACACGCTGACTGAAGAAATGCCTTCGAACGTCGAGACGCGATCTCTGGACCTGATTATAAGCTTTATACTGTGTACTGCTGTACAATAATCATTAGACTGCGACAAAAAGAACTGTTGTCTTGGGACTTTTTCTTTGCCAGACGTATTATCTTATAAGTTTCAATAAAGTCACCTCTCACGTTCTATTTAATGTTTTTGTACAAGAAACTTGCATCAAAAATGGATGCAAGTTTCTTGCACAAGTTTCTTGCATGTCTGTCACCGGTATTAAGCATCGTGGCTAGCAGAGGTGCGCGACTGTGCAAGAAACTTGCACAAAAAATCTTGCTGCAAGTTGCTGCAAATCGCTGTGATAGACATGCCAATTTCTTGTACGTGTGTCACCGGCATAGTTTTTTTTTCAAATTTGTGTCACGTGATCGTATTTGTAAACAAAACTCAGTTTGATTCTACTCTAGTTGTCAATTTTGTGGATAACTTGTTGTGGTTTTGCGTGAAATAGTACTAACATTGAGATGACGGTAAGTCAAGCAGAATATTTTTCGTTATTTGTGTTGTTGTTTGAGCTTTGCGAAGAAACTTTCAGCACTCGCAGTAATCACAGGTAGCACAGGTGCCGCCAGGCGGTGTTACAATAAAGCAAAAAGCAAAGTAGAGAAAAGGGCGCAGGAACTAGCCTCTGTGCCCTTGAAATTGTGAAAAGCATAAACGTGCGCTCATGTATAGCTTCGTTGAAAATGCTACACCTTGTGATATACCTTGTGCAAATGCTATGCTTGGTATAATTAAGAGAAACTTTAAATATCTTAACAGCAACAGTTTTGGCCTATTGTATAAAAGTATGTTAAGATCACATCTAGACTACTGTAGTTCTGTATATGCACCATATAAAAAAGGTGATATTGAGAAGTTAGAAAAAGTACAAAAAAGAGCTACAAAACTAATCCCGGGATTAAAAAATAGGGTATATGTTTATTGTCTCAAAGTATTAAAATTGCCAATGTTGCACTATAGACAAGTAAGAGGAGATATGATTGAAATGTATAAAATATTACCTGGAAAATATGACACAGCTGTAATCTCCCGAGTTACGAGGGAGCATAGTTACATCACAAGGGGACATGACCTTAGGCTGGAAAAAAATAGATCAAAATACGATTTGCGCAAGTACTTTTTTACAAACAGGGTAGTTAATATTTGGAATAGTCTACCTAACGATGTTGTCTTGTGCAACACTGTTAATATATTTAAATCATCTTGATAAGTACTGGCAATTTCAAGATATAGTGCATGACTGTAAAGCTGAAATTTATGGAACCTGAAGTCGAAGTTCACATTACTAGAATCAGATATATAGGATATTAGTATTTCGTTACTTTTGTATTTATGATGCAGGCACACAGAGCGCTGAGTGGAGATGGGCATAATGCATCATGCATTATATAGTTGGATCAGATTCGTGTCTGTGGAGTTTTGAGTGATGCAAGAAAAGTGTGAACTTTACTTTTAAGCAAAAAATTACATTCAGCGAAGTGAGTAAAGTATAAAAATTTTGTTGGCTTTGGCAGGCTACACAGAAGACCTGCGGGCCACATGTGGGTTAGACAGCACTGTATTAGATAGTAGGCCTATTGATTTGATAATATAATTCAATTTATTGTGTTTATTTTTTTGTTTTATATTCTTTTGTGTTATCTTGTCATTCCATTTTGTGTTTTCATGGCAGGATTCCGAAACGTCTTTTTTGGAGTTGGCATTACAAGGGGAGTGCCATTGCAGAGCTGGGGACTGTCAGAAAGGAGTGTACTTTTTTGAGGCTGCGGTACAGATTGGTACAAGTAACCTGAGAACCTTGAGTGCACTCTACAACCAAATGGGAAATGCATATTTCTACCTGCAAAACTATGAGAAAGCTCTAGAGTATCACAGGCATGATCTGAACCTTGCAAAGTAAGTATCACATAGAAAAAAGTAGTGGATACTTATGTGTGCTGTCAGGAAATATATATATATATATATATA
>Ga0126335_1002111_pt1 | contig 11664 bp, 9 predicted proteins | sample OlaspJWI45metaG_FD_108409 | JGI IMG/M metagenome (GOLD analysis project Ga0126335, IMG submission 108409) | Marine gutless worms symbiont microbial communities from Oahu, Hawaii - Olavius sp. 1 OAHU.JWI-45 metaG | ecosystem: Host-associated > Annelida > Digestive system > Unclassified | place...
AAGTGTCGAGTGGGTCGTTAAACCTCTGCTCACTCACTCACTCACTCCCAAAACAAGCCGATTATGGATAATTTTAAGCAGAGAAGATCGTGAAGGTGTTGCCTACTAGTTGTGCATAAAAAATTGGTATGGGTCGAAAACCACCTGTGGGGGGGGGGCATTTTTTCGCTGCAACGGCCCACAAGGCATGAGCTGTATTCTGTAAGCCTGGCATATAGCCTCAATATATAGGCAGCATTAGCTATAAATAGGCAACGCTGGGTCAGTGGGCACGTACATCTATGACCACGCAGCGGCAGTCGAAAAATGGGCAAAGAGGGGCGGCTTCAAATGTTGGCCTGTATAATACCCGGCATCGATGGGTGCTATGACTAGTGTGTATATAATCCAGACTTACACTATGAAGGTCAGTGGATTATCTGTTATGCGTAATTTAAAGTAATCCGTGTTTTGGCTCGTTATTTAAGAAACTCTGTTTATTACGTGTGTCCTACAGTATGAAGTTGCAGTGAATTTGCTCCCAGTTTATTTGTGAAATTGTAATTTTTTTTGTAACTTGTCGAGTAAGCTTATTGTGTACAGTGGATGAGACTCGGTCACTGCAATAAAAATAAATTTTGAGAGTTGTTGCTTTCTCAGTGTGATCAGCTATCAGTGAATCAGCCGATGAGTAGCTATAACTATTAACCATCCATATGCTGGCCCAACAATGTATTGTTCTCTAAGTAAAAGTGAGCACACAGCTAGATTAAGTAGGTCAGTGTGACCTATTATCATCTGTGATCACCGATCAGCGTTGGTCAGAATGTTTACACATGCAAGATTTTACAGTCTTTAGATTAGGCCTACAGTGTGTGACATCCTGTTTAACAGACAGACACACAGACACCACTCAAACTGCTTGTGTATAATTAGTTCAGCTTGCTATAGCCAGCTGAGCTAAAACACGTCAATTGCTGTGCAGGCAAGAGTCGAAGTGCTGCAGGCACGGGAGGTGACAGTGATTCAGGTATGCTGTCGTTGATTATAGTAGGCCAGCATGGACACTAAGGCATTATTGAAGCATTGTTTACACATGTGCTGCACTGTGCATTTCATGATGAGTGCCAGCAAGTCCCGCCGTGCTTCGCAATGCATTGTGTAGCGAGTCCTGGCTCCGGGATTTGTTGGAACTGGCTGCGACTCGCTGGCACACAGCATTACGAGCGTATGAGCTTGTAGAGGCTTAATGTCCCACTCGACACTATGGGTCATTTCAGGGATGATTTTTGCAGGTCAGATGACCCAACCAACAGCGTCAAAGCACTGAAGGAAGCCAGTTGGTCACTGAGATAAGCTTCAATCCCACCAGCAGCAGAATTCCACCATGTTACAGTATGAACTGTAGGCAACCGCCTCTAGGCTAATCACAGTGTAAGGGTCCCAGTGTGACAAAAACCTAATCTGCTGGACCTATAAGCTGCCTAGAACATCGCGCAACAAGAGTATTGCACTGTACTATAGTAACCAGAGCAGGTATCATCACGCGATGCCCAGTGCAACACATGTGTAAATGATGCTTAACTGGCATTTAGTTTTGTGTTGATGCAAAGACGGACCTAATTTCACCAGTTGGGCTTAAGCTGAAAGGCCGTGAAGTAATTACTAGATGTAGAGTTGATACAGAGTTGAACTGACAGTTAATATTGGCCGATGTTGTAGATGATGAAGGTCCTAGCAGCAGCAGCAGCTCTGCTTCAGCACCCAAGACACAGGCAACAACAGCACCGGCGGTAATTCCACCACCGGGTTTTGTCCCTATGCCTATGATGCCTGGTATGCCGCCAGTTCCTCTGGGTCCTATGATGCCAATGGGTGAGTTGACTGTATGTGTGGTAGCGATTGACTAATGCCGTAATTATATTAATGGTCATGTAGTCTTAATTTTGTTTAACCTGATGTATTATGTGTTTGTTACCATGCCAGCTCACCTTCATGTAGACTAATATAGTAACATAACATTTACAATACGTTGTATCAGTTGGTATCAGTTACGATTAGCACATATTTTAGAATCAGATGATGATATACCCTTACAACTGCATAAGACGTAGGTCATAAGAAGTTGGGGGTCTGCTAGGTTTATCCCAATTGATTGTCCAGCAAGTGTTGTGTTTTGGTTAGAGGTACCGACTCGCCTCATCTAGAATGCAATTTGCTTACTTGATATTGATATCATAAGTATGACTGAATCAGAATGCCAAAGAATGCAATGCTAAAATACGATAAGTTTGATGATGAAACGTTGTTAGTAAAAAATTGTACTGTTGCTCTTAACAGGTCCAGCACCGCCAGGTATGATGGGAATGATGCGTCCACCGTAAGTACCTTTGTTTGAAATGTTTCTTTCGTTTCACACTGTCTGATGTTTTACATTTTCCGGTTCATTTTACACTTTCTTTTCAGAGTAACTTTAACGCACTTTTTTGTGTGTGTTTAGTTTACGGTTTTACCATTAGATATTAGTTTTTGGAAACTTTAGTTCTGACTTTTCATTATTTTGTAGCGACGATAGTGAAACGTGTTTGTTGTTGTCGTGTAATCAGGGTGGTGCCGATGATGCCGATGCCTGGCATGCCTGCGGCTCCCATGCCACCAGGCTGGCCACAGGCACCCCCAGTACCTGCAAGACCAGTAGTACCAGTGCCTCCCACAGCAGCTGCTGGGGCTCCACCGACACCTGGGAGAATGCTTTTCCCGGCTGCTGCTTCTGTCGAGGTACAGCGCACAGTGTAGATCTATGTGGGAGTTCAGTTCAGTTTCATTTACAGTTGATCAGTCAAAACAGATATAAGCAGGTGGCACCAGAAACACTAGCCATCATCGGCATTTTGTGGTGATAACTTAGCATTTTGCTGATTAGCAACTGGTGGCAGACAGTTCAGTTTTAAGGCACAACTAAATGTGCGAAGCCACGCAGCATGTTTGCAGTTTTTGGACAGGTGAGTTTCAGATTGTAGGTGCATGGACGCAGTAAGCTTCTGCTGTCGTCATGGCTGCAACTTGAACACCTGCAGGTTGACTGCCTTTGATCATAAGTCACTGTTGTTGTTTTCTACTTTTCAGTTGTGGTTTTGCTTGCATGCTGCAATAAAGTTTACTTACTTAATACTTATTTATTTACTTCCTTAATTGATTGTATTGAAAGACTCGTTTCTGAAATGGCCTAGCATTTGCTGTGTAGGGGAGAAAACTACTCGCACACAGTTTTGAAAGTTGGAGGAGAAATTTCCACACAGGGCTTGTCTGATTTTGTTGTGGCTGAGAGATTGGGCGTGATGAAGCAGTCACCCATATATGAAAATGTCACTCCTGACATGGGTAACCATATCCTGTTGAATCTCAGCAGACATTTGTAGTTCATTGATATGAAGTTAATGGTGTCCTGTGTGTTTTGTGGTTGTAGGCGCCACCGCGGATGCCACCAAGCACAACTGTAGCAAACGAGCCGCCGAAGGAGATGAGCAGCACAACGCAAGTGCGGCCGACATTTCCTGCGTATTCTGCGGCAAGTGGTGACAGCGACAGCACAGCATCAACGGCTGCTGTCACTTCGGCACCGACACCTGTCAGGAAAATTGAGTTTGCAGCAAGCAGTACTTCTAAGCTTATTCATCCCGATGATGACATCTCACTGGTAATATAAACGTGGTTGTTTACTAAATTGTAAATCTGGGCCTCCAAGTAACAACATTATTTTGTTCTCTTTATTACTGCTAATACGACATGTTTCAGTGTATTAATCTACTTTCGTTTCTTTAAATCTCTGTAGTTTGCTTTTTAAAAACAAGTGTCCTCTGCCAAGATGGTGTATAAGGCACCTATAAAGGTATGTGTTATTATACTTTTTATTGTCTTTTGCTTCTTGCTAGATTATGTTCAAATGAGTTCTATTTAGTTTTGCATGATCAAGATCATCTCTGAAATGGCATGTTATGTGTCGAGTCGAAATTAAATATCTACTGATTTGTCTCAAAGTGTCAGTGGCATGTGACGTAGCAAGACGTGACGATATATCTCTTCATTGTTGATGAGTGTGTTACTGCTTTGATTGTTAATAAATTGTGTGACGTGCTGGTGCTAGGATGCCAGCCATTAGTTTCAATGGGGAATGTTGTATGTAACTGTTGCCCAGCTTTTCTGAAATTGCAAACTTTTGGTACTGTAAAATGTGTGATATGGTTTATGATTATAGACACTGAATGTTGTTGAATATAAGATGGAAAAAATTCTAATGTGGTCCACTGCTTTTGTTACTGTACACTGAGCTGTGATGGATGAACAAACGGTAAGATGTTTTTGTGTGTGCACAATGTTGCAGGAAGAGTTACGATCGCAGATGTCACAGTACAAGACAGCGATCAAGGCATCACCACCAGTTAGTGTACCGATGCCAGTGCCACAGCCTCCCAGGCCTCAGGCTATGTTACAGGGACCCCCCAATGCTCCTCCTGGCATTCAGCCTCCTCTGGGCCCAGGTATGCCTCCACAGCCCATGAATATGCCACCAAGGATGCCACCACAACCATATGGTACTCATCATCGATATTTATCTGCATTAATATCTATTGCAGTTTGTTAGTGCTGTTAGATAGCTGACAGTAACGGTATTAGCTGTACATGTACAGTCTTTGTAAATCATGCTCCGTTTGTGGACAGAGGTCGAACTAATTGTTATAACATATTACTATTATTATTTTGTTATTAGTACGTATATGATTTGATTACAAATCTTTGAGCACGAATCAGTGAGACAGTGTCACCCTATTAGAGACAGCTGTCACAGTCTAATTAATGTAACACAAACATCCTCACAAACTGAAATAAAAAAAAAAAATACTGCTTAAATAGAAAACGAAAGATCGTTGAACTTTGATATTTTGTCTGTAATGCATGCTGGTTTTGTTATCTTGGACATGTCAGATTACGGAGATGAATTAAGATGTATTTTTTGGTAAATTCAACTGATGTTCCTGAACTGTGTATTGTTTGCAATATGGTGTGAGGCAGGTATACTTCCGCAGCTTACAGTAGTCTAGTTTGTAAAGGCATAATGCTTAGATCTCATTGTCAAGTTATGTGGTGTACAGGCATGCCACCGAGACCACCTGGCATGAGGCAGATGCCTCCCGGTCCAATGATGGGATATTCTGGCAATGCCGTGCCACCACCAATGCCACCCAGAGGACCACCTATGATGCCATCATACGGTGCGCGTTACTGAATGAATGCGAACATGTTTATGTTAGTGCACGGACTCGTAACAGAGCAGCAGCATTACTGTAGAGCATTTTGTACCAGTCATCGTGCTACTGAGAAATGAATCGATTAACTCAGTGGTGACTGCATTATGCTGTGGATTTTTACAGTCCTGATAAACTGTGAATGTCAGTTCTTTTTTCAGGATGTATAATTTTAATGCAGATTGTGTAGCAGTAGGGATCTGTTATTTAGATTTCTCATGTTAAATGTAGACTACATAGTAAATGTCGTGTGATACGAAATGCACGAAATAATATACTTTACTAGTTTATTCAGGGTTCTGTTGATGATCCAGGCAAGTAAACGTTTATTATTATAAGTGTTTATAATATTTATGCTTCAGTGAATGATACAGTTTTAGCCAGTGCTAGTGTTCATATTGGCATGGTATGCCCATATTTTAAACTCGTCACACTAGTGAGTTCGCATTTTTGTCGCACACATTCCCATCATTTGGCTGACCATGATTGGTCTATGAAACTATCACAGCCCGATATGTGGATGGAATAGTATGAAATATGAAACACACCATTCACCAACAGTGGATAGTAAACATTGCTAACTATCTATTTTCTTTTACATAATGCGTGGTGGTACTTGGTCCTTGGTTCATCTGGTGTCAAGGACACACTGGGCCACACATTGATTCTAGTCTCTGTCAACACAGCTCTCTAATGCTTCCACCCATGACATGCCAATTTCCTTTAAATCTTGTCTTATGGTGTCAATCCAATTCTTTCTTGGTCTACGCGGCCTTCATTTTATGGTATTCATTTCACAATGCATGACTTGCTTCGACAGTTAGTACTTCGGTTTTGGTATATGTTTTTATGTATGACATTATCTGTTTCCCTTTAAACATTACTTTCCAGTAATAAGTGAAGTAACTAACATGGCACCCGTTGTTTTCTGCATAGAAATGTTTTTCATTCTTCTAACAATGTGGCTATATATTTGTTTTAAATAGCATGATACGAAACACAACTCTCTTGTACTTGGCGACCATGGCATAGAGCAGTCACCATATCCGGTTATTCGAGGCAAGTGCTGCTGGTCACAGCAAAGCGTAGCTGTTTTGCTGTTGGGCCTTTTAGTACGGCCCCCAACAATAAAGTTGGTGACGAAGTCTCTTCTGTCTTGCACAATGTGTGAAAGATTGATATGCAGTTGATAAAGGAGCTGTCTGGATAATATTGTTATGAGGCTGTCAGTTTAGTGAGAAACTGTTAAGTTGGCTGCTGCAGCAGTTCACGTTTTCAGAGCATGTCCGACAACAGGTTTGGTAAGGCTGTTCTCATGTGTTGGCTTTGTTTTAACCATCTTTGAACTTCGGTTGACAGTCTGTCGCATGTGACCAGCAAGCAGCCCAGTCTCATGTGGTATGTGGTCATATAGAGCTTGAATACAGTGGAAAATACTGCACCAGTGCCATTGTTACTGTGTGGCCTGTTGGTGTGTGTTTCGTCATGTTTGCAGTATGTGTGCAGTGACAGGAGCTGATGAGTGCAAGTCACAATGGCTGGTTGATTAGCAACAGGCACATATTAATTCTGTATTGTCTGTTCACTTCGTGCTTCCTGTTTTCCCACCAGGGGGTTTGGTCTAGTCCAGAGCCATATGTGGTATTTGCCATAACGTTTATGTACTCGTACAGCTTACATTTTATGGGCTACTTTTTGTGCTGCCGGTCTCCATGTGCAGTTGCTACAGTGGGATTTTTCTTTCGCATAACATTTTTTGTGATGCCCTGCAATCTTTTCAGCTCATGTTAGAATTTTGTCTTCACAGCACAGTGTACTTGGAGGCATTATGGTTCAGGGTGGCATAGCTGTCAGTCGATCCTGTGTTCCTGTTACTCTGTCGCCATGTCCCGAAAGTTGAAGCTACAGAAATTTGCACCATGTTTTAAACCTGTGAAAGTGATGTTCCACTGCTGTGTGGTGTAATCTGGTGGAAACTGGGCATTGGCTGGAGAAGGCATTTATAAAACACCATATAAAACCATGCAAGTTCCTAGTTGTTGCATTCACTTAACGTAACCGCAAGAGAATTTTAATGTGTAATTAAATACTGTGTATCATAGGTGCATATTCAGTATTTGGTTTAACATTACTCTTACGTTAGTTATGACATGGAAAAGTTTGGAGTAAGAGTAACAGCGAGTATGATAACGGAAATAAAAAAGTTGGCACAAATATCTGATTAGTCTGCAGTTAAGTAGTTCAAATCATGAAGGTTGCGGAAGGTGAATGTGTAGAAAGTTTGCTGGCAGCTGTTTGTCAGTGCACGTACATCTGCGACAGAACGTATTGCAAGTCCGCGTCATCAGTTTCAAAAGCTGTTACACTGGTATGGTTAAGGTTTGTGCTGGCAGATTGTTGTTGCAGATTTACTCAAGTGCCAATGAAGACAGGAACTATAATTTCTTGCAGTTTATGGCAGTAAAATAAGTTTATAACCATTTTTGCAAGTCGTGATGACGTTTAGTGACTGAACATATTAACTGCAATGCATTCATTGCATATGTAATGAATATGACTACTGTGTTCGAGTTTAGTCTTACGCCGATAAAGTTAATTTAGTTATTATGGTTTCTGTTTGTCTTGTTTTATTTACAGTCTCATAATAAGTAGAAAGTACGTTAGATAATCCGATTTTTGGTGAAGCATTAAGTAACACCAGCTGTTCTCTCATTACTTGTCACTTGGAAGGTACCAGCATTGAAATGCAATTACCTTATAAAATCAGATTCAAAGAGTTTCTGAAAGTATGTAAGGTTTTATATCCGCGTTATGAGAGTGCTAGTGAGCATTATATGAAGGCTGCAAGTCTAGTTTAATAGAAGGGAATGCTTTACTGCTTTTCCAAAACATAGTTCCTAACAGACTGGATATACTGTGAGTTTACAATTTAACATGCACTTTATACTTTACATGTATGCTATGTTTTCAAAGAAAAGTTTGCCCTTTGAATTTTTGTGATAGTCTGGCAAATATTGACTGATTTTAATATTTGCTAATTATTATTATTATATAAGTCGTACACTTGGTACAAAATAGACAGACAGACAGAAAATAAACACAAAACTACACACTATCGATAAAACCTTACCTCAACTATATACATATGAAATAATGCTTGGACATCAGCTATAGTATAATATTGCAACTGAGAAAATGTTCAACCAAATGACATATTCCTTTCTTAATGTGCAGTTTGTGTATGCATATTACAGAATAAAAAAATGTTTGTGCAGTTCGTGGTCGACCGTTGCCGCTTTGTAATTGTCGTCATACTTGTTTCTTGCAGCTTTTTCAAAAGTTTCTCCTGTCCCTACTGTTTTCTGTTTCATAATATTTACAAAGTAGAAGTTTTCTATCAAATCTTCCATCCCTGAAACCAGTGTTTACATCAAAGCATTGTCTGTTACGAAGCAACATGCCTTTGGTATCTGATAGGTAAATTAGCCTAAGAATTCGTGAAAATAATGACTTACATAATAATTCAGGTATTGGAGAAAACACCTATCACAGTAGGGCCTATTGTCATTGCCAAAAGCTGTCTGAGCTGTGAAACTAGAATTTTTACTTGATGGAATTCAGAGAAAAATTGATGTCATATTACGATGTAAACTGGCGACACAAAACAAATGTCAAAGTTGCCATGATTCAGTTTGTTCCACATTTTCTCGGCTATGTTTCCACCAAAATGGTTTACAGTTGGGAAATTTGATGCAAAAATAGATGGTGACCTTTTTATGAGACACAGTGTGCATTTCCTGACAGCCACAAAGCACTGTAGTGCAAGAGAAATGAAAAATATCACTAAGTTTCAATTAGTATCTCTCTGGCAATTACAATGTATACCAAATGCGACCAGTATGCACCAACTAGTGACGGGTTCTGTTTTAATCTTCAGTAAATGCCATCTTGCCACTGACAGCAAAGTCAGTAGTATGATGTTGTGCACTTCGAAGCAACAGAATGTGCTGTGAAACAATCCAGTCCAGTGTGTTCTGACGGGTGCAGGTCGTCCTCTGCCTACAGTTTGACGTCACTTTTACATACAAATTGGTAGAGTAAGAGTAATGTCGATGTTAAAATTCTTAAAAGTATTAATACCGGGCGCAAGCGTAAGGCCTACTACGGGCTGCGCCCATAGTAAGATCGCGCGTATGCGTGCGTACCATTTGTATTGTATTTGATTGCCTTGCTGACTAGTCTGCAGATTAGACCGTAACGAAATGTACCGAGACGAAATCTGGTTACGAAAGTACCGAGTTATAATGGTAAAAAAGACTTTATTCGGGTGTTTTAGACAGATAAATAACAAATAAGGTGTAACATGTGCCTAAAGATTACATCTGCGATCACATTTTAATAAAAATGCTACAAGTACATAATATATTACTAAAGATGTGTAACTTATCTAATATTCTACAAACAGCCAACATAAGATTTTAAAAAATTTCCGTCACCATCTGGCGACTGTCAATAAATGTCTTGACACATTATAACGCATTATAGCGTAGCAAAAACACAAATCGACGTATAGAAGCAACGAGAAACAAGACGCCAAAGTAATTTAGAGATAGCTGCATCGAATACGAACTGCAATGAGGCGCTTCTAATGTTTCCTGATGGGTTATAGTATCAGCCCCAACCATGTCATTTGGCAAACTATTCTGCATATTTACTACCCTACAACTAAGTAAATATTTTCTTATGTGACGTGTAATTTGTACTTATTTCCTCTAGTTGTACTGAATGTAAAGTTGTTTTACTGCAGCTTCCAAGTGATAAAAATCATGGAACTATTTGAAAACTTCTATCGTGTTTCCACGTAAATGTCTATTTTAACGTAGGAAGCATAAGTTGTTTTAATCTTTCTGTATATGGTAAATGCTTCCTGGAGCTTTTTGTACCTTTTCAATAACTTCAAATCTCATTTTTTATATGGAACCATACAGAGTGCATATTCTAAATGTGGTCTAACGATGCCGTATACAATAAAACGAAAATAATATTTATCTAAATATATAAAAATTTCTTTTAATGATACCTAACATACTATAGGCTCTGTTAACTGGTAAGTCATTAATGTATATTATAAATAACAGAGGTGTGAAAATACTTATTACATCATTCCATGAAGAGTATTTGCTACTGACTAACTCTAAATTACCTTTTATTGAGGAACTCTAATCCACAAGATTATCGTACTATTAATACCATATGAATATAATATACTAATCAAACGTTACATACATTTGTCAGACTAACCAGGTTATTAACTTCAGCCTTGTTTCCTTTCTTATATGTCGGTACAGTATTAGCGATACTATGTAAGATTTCGTACGTTATTTGCTGTTCACAAAACACTTAGCATTTCATATTTTTGGCATAAATAATATTGTTACTTTACAACAACTGATCTATTAAATAAAATTATTCTTATACCACTGTGCTACGTAACATGACGTCCGACAAAATGCCAACATGCTAACATAGTTTCATGCTTAATATTTTTGCAACATAATCTATATTAGCATATTGTGCACATGTGTTAGTAATTATGGTGCAACAGTCACATGTTGGAAGATACTGGATGCAAGTCATATCACAGATTTGAAGTCTTGTATAATACAGGTGATTCACCAGACAAACAATGACGTATTGACCCTCAGCTGTCCTCCAGCCAGCTGTCCTCCAACCCATTCGTAACTGTTGCTTTCATGCCGAGCATAAGCATATATTGCTTTCTCCACCGACATGAGGCTTTGAAAAGGACCAGTGTCTGCCCAGAGTCCACAGACATTCTGCACAAAATGCATGCAACATGGTATGAAGCATCTGCATTGTCAAACAGCAAAATTATTGCCAATGTTAAGTCTTATTTAGGGTGCAATTCAGACTGTTGACTTGCTTTCTTAAAGTAACAGACTTAAACTACAGTTTCACAGTAAATGCTATCCCAGAAATACCAAAACGTACAAAACAACTGTGATGCTACAAATGTCCAACACCAAACACAATGTGCTCATGGAAAAAGTCCCCAACTAAAAAAGTTAGTAAGCAAATACTATGCACAATTAGAAATGTGTGTTTCAAGTTTATTACCTGATAGTGCCTCCATAGAATATACGTATGTGTGAAGAATAGTCCTAGAGCACAGGTAAAGATGGCACTAGCGGCAATGTTCAATATCATGTCTCGTCTGAAACAAGCATTGCAGTACTGATTGTAATAGCTAATAAAACACATGGTTATAATAGTGACATGCAGAAAGTGTAGCAATTTTCAGTCTAGATTACCACTTAATGCTGGCTGATGCATGTGCAATATGTTTTATTTAAATAACTTG
>Ga0126335_1002112_pt1 | contig 11663 bp, 4 predicted proteins | sample OlaspJWI45metaG_FD_108409 | JGI IMG/M metagenome (GOLD analysis project Ga0126335, IMG submission 108409) | Marine gutless worms symbiont microbial communities from Oahu, Hawaii - Olavius sp. 1 OAHU.JWI-45 metaG | ecosystem: Host-associated > Annelida > Digestive system > Unclassified | place...
CACCTCCACAACCCTCCTAAACCCCACTCCCAAAAAAGTGTAAATTTTCTGGCCCCCTACTCACGACCCCCAATTTTTGGTGCCAAAAATTATCCATTGGATGCCCTGGAGCTACCCTGCAAATTTGGAGACAATCGCCCTACCCATTCCCGAGTTTTTAGCGGACAAACAGACGAACAAAGCGCTTTATATATAGAGGTGACTGATGTAGAGACTACAGAATCTTACTACCTAAATGCATAATACATTCAGTGGAGTGCTACTAGCAAAAGCATTTATGCTTATCAATGCTGGTTGCCCATGACACTGTGATTAGTCAGTTAAAATATGCTGATAAATGAGGTGCAGGTGCAGTGAAATAAAAAAAAACAAATATTGTGCTATTTGGTTAGGTGCTGAACAAACACAAAGTAGTATATAATGTACAATATGACAATTGCTATGGTTAAACAGGAAATCAGGTATCTTAAACTAAAATGGACAGATTTGTCAGTGGCAGTGTTATTTCAGTTTTGACTTTCCAGCTTTAATTTCAGTTAATGTTTTTAAGTTTCAGTTGCAAAATTTTTACATCGATATTTATTTAGCCACAAATCATGCATTAGTAATATGACTAATATTTGCTAACTTTGACGAGTTTCACAGCACCAGTCATCAAAATCAAATATTGGGTTATGTGTTACAAAAGATAAAAATTGCATCAACAACCAACAGTATGTTGTAATATCAAGAAGTCAGATGTTGTAGAACTTATAAATCTTTAGGAATGATAACCGGTAGAAATTTTTGGAATTTGAATTAATCACTCATTTTCAACTCTTCATGTGCACCCAACTACACTGTGGGCCATAAAAAGTGCCACTTCTATTTTCGCTCTAACTTTGTCAAATGTTAACCGATCTTAACAGTGCTTTTACTGTTAGAAAGTAAACAAAATTTCCAACAAAATCCACGTACCAATTTTCACCACACCTTAAATGTATTACTGCACTACCTTTGGAAAATTAGAAAGCGTCATTTGTAGCGCTATCCCGAATTCCGGATGTCAGGTCACTGCACACTGAGAATACTTGCTCCACCTGCTTGCAAGGCAGGAGTTTCCAGGAAGTGGAGCCATTAGTAGAATGGTATGCCAGTGGGACAGTGGGAGAGGCGGGAGGCCAAATAAATTACATGTAAGATATCTGTTGGATTAGACATCTAATTTCTATGGAACTTAGATATCTAATTTTTATAGAAATTAATTACATATTGTAACTGACACGTGAGTGAAGAACTTTTTGTCTAAAAGCTAAAACAGCAAGTAATTAACACTGATTTTACTGTTACTAAAATGTAAAGAAACTTAGTCAAAACAAATATTTTTTGATAATTTCTGTTTTTCAGTTTTTTTAGTTAGTTAACTAATAGTTATTTGTTAGTTATAGTTTTAGCTTTCACTTTTTCAGTTTCAGTTAACTGGTCACTGGCCATCAAAATATAATTGACTCAGTCATCGGCATGTCAGTGGTCATTTCAGCTACCAGAAAAATTTCAGATGTCAGATCTGTAGATAGTTCACAACTTCTAGCACAGTAAGAATTTTGCATTGAGAAAAGTGTCTTATGAATTACGATGAATCTATTTAGTTTAATGTTTTATGAACTTGTAATGGGATACTGATGTGCATAGCATTATTACTGGTAAAAATGGTCAGTGCAAATTTAATTTACGTTATGTGCTGTTAATAACTGCAGTGAAAACATAATTGAAAAAAAATGGATATTAAAGTTTATTTGGATCGTGAAAATTGTGGTGAAGGAATTAGTTCTAACGTTGATTAGAAAGGATGGACGAGATGATTGCTTACCACAATATTGTATTGCACAGCTTGCATCAGAAAATGAGATGAGTCTAGAACATAATTAAAGCCGACGATGCCAGTATCTGACACTCGTGATTAAATTTGGTTTTGCGATTTAATATTATAGATCTTGTTCTACAGACTTCACTCTTTGCTGTTGATTCACTGACAATTCTCACTGCTTCTGTAATTTTAATTAATATTTTTCTCTCTTCATGTTCTGTGTCTTAATAATATTTTTAGTTAAGACTATATTTCTAAGTAAAATTTTTTTGTTTATTATTTTTCCTGAAGCGTTATCATTATGATGATGTTGTGATGATTGAAAAGTTGTTTTATGTGTGGTCGGAAGCTGACTAATAGCCACTTTATATCTGACATATTTGCTGGTAATGAATGAAGAGAACTGAATTACTGAAACAACTTTTTCATGTCATTATTATGTGTATGACTTTGCATTCCTCGTCACAGTCCTTCTTCCATGGCTACTTTGAATGCTAAAGCTGATGGCATATTCACAATAATGGGATTCTGATATCTAACAAGTAGCGACAGTAATGAAGTAACAGCACAGTACATCGTGGCACCATCTGGCAAATAGTCATCCTCCACCTGTATGAGCCTGACAGATGCCAGGATCATCGATCGCAGTAGTCCACGTCTCATGCATTCATGCGGCGTAAAAATAATGGTATGGTGGCGGCATATGGTATGGAGATCACAGCATTTGAGCATGTGTTGTGTTTGTAGCAATATTTACCGTCATGTGCTACAATGTTCTCTGTGACAAATATGCAACACGCCAGCTGTATGGTTACTGTCCGTCATGGGCGCTGAACTGGCATCATCGCAGGAGACATGTCTTTGAGGAGATTCATCATTATGGTGCCGATGTTATCAGTCTGCAGGTAATTCCATTATTTGTTAATAGTGATTCCAAGCCAGTGTGCTGACTTTACCTTTGCTACATAACTGCTGTGTGAAATTTGACTTGAAGACTTACAGATCAGTTTATTATTAGTATAATGCTGGTTTGAAAAAGTGAGACATAAGCTGCTGCAGTGCATTAAGTCAGTAAGTAGATTCACAGTAACTAGCTTCAGTGACATTGCATGTACCAAGTCTAGTTATTCCAACTTATTCATGCTTGTGGTTTGGCATGATTTTGAACAACGAAACAAACTTGATATTATTATGTAGAACACATTGATATCGTGCCATAAGCAAAAGCTTTGAGTTCATGGTACATGGTAAGCACTAAGACATTAAATAACTGGCTAAATGATGCATTTTAAGTGTTTTTTAAAAATCAGTGGAGATGTAAGTAAGTAAGAAAATTTGTACCAGTACCAGCCTAAAAGCAAGAGCCAGTAAGTGATATGAACAGACAATAATGTAGCACATCATTATCACATTTGTATAAACAATTGTAATACTTTAGTTTAATTTTATCCAGGATATGCGTGAGATCAAGACGTTCACACATCAGTTGTAGAACTTTAACAGATTCCCATCTACGAAAATGGAAAATATGCCTATAAATACTGTTCCAACAGATATTCAACTTCCTTGTCTGAACTGGATCCACAAAAAGAGCATTGCCTTGAACAGTTAAATACGTTTTCAGTTTGCATCAGAAGGTGTCTAGGGACAAATCAAGCCGACGGACATGCGTAGAAAGGCTGTTGCAGCAGCAGGTGTTTGATCTCTAAGATGTGAACTGGCACCAGTGATACTGCACTTGAAATTGTCTGATGATCAAAAGTAATGGCGCCCAGTGGTGGCAACTGGCTGGCAATCGTCTGACAGATACAGTGGTGTCAGGTTATTGAGTGCCTTATCGACCATGACAGTGAGCTTAAATTCCACTTGCTGTCATACTGGTAAGTTGGTAACCAGTGTAGTTGCTGCAATACCAGTGTGATGTGGTTGCCAGATCGGTGTGATGTGGTCACACCTTCGGGTGCCAGTAACCAAGCATACTGCAGCATTCTGTATGGCCTGAAAGCACCAAAACAGGATGCCAGAGATGCGATATAGGAGAGATCTACAGGAGTCTAAACGTGACGAGATGAACGCATGGACGGCCGTCTTGGCCGCATCAACCGACTTGACATAGCTGGTGCAAGAAGCAGTATGCTGACCAACATATGGCTAAGTGCAGAATGTCTGTGTTTTTGTGTGCATATGCAGGAAGTGGAAACGGAACAGTTCTACAGCTTCTTTCTACCAGAGCTGCAGGCTGATGGCTACGAGGGAATCTTTGCTCCAAAGTCGCGAGCGAGAACAATGACTGAGGCTGACAAACAGCATGTTGATGGCTGTGCAATATTCTACAAGCATTCAAAGTAATATGGCATATTTGAATATGTAGATAAATAAGTCCAAATTGATATTAACAATTTATCATGGTTCATCAGGCATTGCGAAATATATGTATTTGTAACTCAGTAGCAGAAAATGCCCAAGAGTGTTTCAGTTTAATTTATTGAATTCAGCTAGGTGGAATAGAGGTGAAAAGTCGCAGTTTATTCCATAGTGCAGTTTTTACCATCCACATATGGCTGTGGTAGTGCATTCATTCTGTCTCTCTATATTTGCTTTGAATTTTGATTGCCTCGACTTAGTAACTTCCTTTTGAATGCTCATACATATTTACAATATCATGTCAAGTAATTCTGCTGGCTGTGTGTGTGTGATTGATGCATCTGATAGCAATGGCAACAGAAGCAAGAGGCTGTTTGTATGTGACCAGTCAGTAGTAGCTGTAGGTCCCTTTGTCACCACTCTGTTAAAATAATTGTTTTGTTGCCGTTAGGTTTCGTCTGGTGTCCAAGTATCTCATAGAATTCAACCGGTTGGCGATTGAGGCTGCGAGAGGATCTCACGACATGATCAACCGTGTCATGACAAAGGACAACATTGGTCTTGCTGCACTGCTTGAGACTCAGTCAGCTGTCTGGGAAAATGGTTTGTACTGATTGCTATCCTTTCCTGAGCATCTGCACATTTAAATTACAGTGATCTGTATTTCGATGTAACTGTTTTTAGTACACAAATTAATTAATTAATTCCATGTTGTACTTGATGGCATGTCAGCTGGTGTCAGATGGACATTGGATGTGGCAGGTTCGTGTCTCAGCCTTGCTGCTGCATAGTAACTGTTGGAAGTGTCTGTGACACCAAGCAGTACAATTCGGTACTGTCCTAATGGCTGGCAAGTGAATTGAACAGACACACCATGCAATGCACTAGCCCCATATCCATGGTCTTGCAGTGTAAGCTGTTGTCTGACTGAGGGCTACTGAAACGGAGATCGGCGCCATGTGGGTTACGAGGCCCAAGAACTTTTCTCTTTCTTTCTGTCATGACGTGACTGCAGTGTGGTGCCATTGTGTCGATAGGATCAGATCATCAGCAGCAGCAGCCATTGTTGGTGGCGACGTGTCACATACATTGGGACCCAGACTACAGCGATGTCAAGCTCATACAGACAATGATGCTGATGAACGAACTCAAGCACATCGTAGAGGAAGCTACATCGCTGGCTGATGCCGGTGCATCCAGTGACTCCGATGACTGTCGGTCATGTGCCGATGTTCCGCTCATTCTCTGTGGAGATTTCAATTCACTGCCCGACTCTGGTGGGTTTTTGGTGATTTATTTTAGCGGCAAATTTTTCACTAGTAGTGTACGTTCGTCAGGTGAAAGTTTTGTCTGCTGCATTTTATCCGTTCTGTTATTGGGTTGTGAGACATGTCATCTTGCCACTAGCTAAGCGTCCAAGTATACAGGCTGGACCAAAAAACAAGGTGACATAGAAAGGCATTCTGTTATGGCTATAGGCTCCTCACCTTCCCTTGCTTACTGCACTATTTTTTGTCATAATATCCATCGAACATCCATATCTATATCACACCTGTTGATTTACATATTTGCATATGTATTCATGCCAGCCAATGTTTGTACCTGTGTCCGCATGCACTGTATGCTGCAGCTGCGCGGTTTTGGCCGGCCGCCGACGCAGTTTTCCGACCTGGTTTCACCTGTTTGCTGGCATGTGACTGTGCGTCACGTGATCGCCGCTGTGTTCAAACTGCGAGCGCAATTTCTTAACACTTGTCAAGGCAGACATTGTCGAATAAAGATTGACAGTGCTGTGAATCTTGGAGAGAAGTCGAGTTTGGAGTTCAGGCAGTGTATGCTGTGAGTGATACAACGGACGAAGACCGTGAGTCAATTTGCAGTGCTGTTCGCCACACTGTGACACTGCCGAGAGCTGTCTGACAAATGATACACTCCCCACTTTCAGTGAGTGCTACAACGACTGACGCCGGCCGTCACCGACCGTTTGCCGCCCGTCCTTACGTCGCCAGCAGTCCATTCTGTCTGTGCCATCTACCATGCCATGTGCCAACCTGCTAATCGCTTGCTGCTAGCCGCTAGCTACACTGTTTTTATACTATGTTATAATCGGTTTTTTCCCTCTTGCACCTGTTTGTATTTTTCCTAGACACTGTATTGAGCTACAATTACTATATCACACCTGTTATTAAAGTTATATTCTGGTTTCAAAGCTGATAATTTCGTTTTTCTACTCAGGCTCACAGCTGAGTGAACTAGTAGAGGAGAGGGTGACTTGTAATACCGTCTTGAATAAAATAAGACTCGGTGTTTTGAATGGAGACACAACTGTCTGTCTGTTTGGAAAAATGATGTGTGCTGATGAGTGACATCTCCTATGCATTTGTGTATGAAAATGTGGTGCAATGTTTGCATTGTCACATCCTGCACTCCATTGTTTTTCAGCTACAGCCATGAGCCTTTTAACTATTCCAATGTGATTACAAGACTTCTAGATATTGTTAGCATTCTTCATAGTTGCTGTTGTTAGTGTGCTGTTTGCACTGTCTTGTAGGTGTTGTTGAGTTTCTGGACAATGGACAACTAAGTGTGAATCACAGAGATTTCAAAGACATCCGCTATGAAGACTCATTGTTGAAGCTGAGTGTGTCGGCTGACAGGGATGTCTATCGACATGCATTCAAGCTTTCTCAGGCATATAGTGCCGACATCATGCCTTACACTAACTACACGTAAGCACTCACTCACATTTTGATCTTCCTGCCCCGTGAGGGCCCAGAGAGCTATAAAATAAGCCTACTGTTTCAACTTTCCTCACTAGAAAAGGCACTAAACTTTGATAGGTTTCCGTTATGTTAGATGTACTTTGTCACTAAATAATAGTTTGTAGCAGTTGTATTTGTGTTTCTTGTTGTGTTTTGGTTGCATACAAAACTGGTTTCGTTGAGTTTTGCAACAGTTAACCATTGCACCTGATATGGAAAAGTGTTGTAGCAAAACCTGACTGCGTAGATATAGGCTGTGGAACTTTTGATGGACTACTTGACATTTTGCTCCATCTTTCATTGTTTATTGTTGTCTGTTGCTATTAAATAATTTGCATGGCATTGGCCAGGTTTCTATCAAAAAGTCAGAAATGAGATCAGTAAAGCAAGGGCACAGCCACGTCTCCAAAATTGGGAGTGTCCACCCTCCATCTTCCCCTTCTCTCTCCCTTTCATTTCCTGGGGGCCCACCCTTGAAGGGAGTGCGGGGGTGCAATGTGAACTCCCCGTGGGTCCAGGCATGACCGCCAAATGGTTTCAGTGCATTCTGAGGTGAAAAACAGACCTCTGGTGAGTGGTGTTGAAAAGGTTTGTAGATGGCAACATTTCTTAAGCAATAAAATGACCCGAGTACACCAGTTGTGCAGTTTAATCAAACCAATTACAAGTCACAAGGTAGACTAAAATTTTTGGGATGTCAGACACCCGGACCTGAATTTTTTGGATGTCTGGACCACAACACCCACAGTGGCTATGCCACTGCAGTAAAGTGATGTTTGTTGTAGGTCTGACTTCAAAGGCATCATTGACTATATGTTCTACAGCCGAGATGTGATGAAGCCACTAGGACTGCTTGGTCTGTTTGACACAAAGTGGTTTCAGGAGAACCACATTGTTGGATGTCCGAACCCTCAGATACCGTCAGACCACCTGCCACTATTTGTTGAGTATGAGATGTATGCATCTGCCGACCTGTCCGACAGTGACTCTGTCTTTGCACTATAGTTGTAGTCAGTGGCAGCTGAGTTAGTTGTATAGTTTTGAGACTGATTCAGGGTTTTTTAAAAAAATATTCACAGCTAAAGACAGTATCTGTGGCATTTTAATTTTGTGGCCAAAACTCTGCTAACAGCAGTACTAATATTTCTGCTGCTTCATGTGTAGCTGGCCAGTTATTGGTGCTCATTATAGATGCACAGCCAAAGCCAACAAAAGTTTGCCAAAACATTTGAGACTAATGTAAGGACTCAGTCTTTATTTTGATTTTTGTCGTGTTCCATGTATCAAAATGTTTAGTTTTTTGTGGAGTAAGACTTGCATATTGTTGCCAAAATTTGTTAAGTATTATCTAGTCAGTGATCCATACTGAAAATGACCTATAAAGTGCCGACTGGGATGTAGAGCCTTTCTCGCTCGGTCACTCTAGTCCGTGATTTGGATGCAGATACTGAGTGAGCAGGCCGTAATCGGTGAACAGCACTTTTATTCACATATGGCTATGAATGGAGCACAAATTCACCAGGGTTAGTTAATTAATCCATCAGTCATAATGAGGTTGAAAAACAGGTTTCCACTTTTGTACATTATATAATGATGGGGTTTTATTTTTTACTTTTTGGCCGAAAGATTATTGGGCTGCAAATATCTACAGAAGAGCAGTCTTTAGTGTAGATTAGTGGTGCATCATTGGTGCCAAGATTGCTCCATGTACAGTTTACCTTATGTATCAGGTGCTGTTGATAGCCTGTCGTTTTGTTGCATGTGCTGGTCATGTGTTATCGTGTTGTTTTGCGCCGTTTGTTAGTGTCAGCAGTGTATCTTGTTTTGTTAGTGATGACGGTGATGATGACATATCTATTCTGTTGGTGGTAGACTTGAAAGCAACTAGTGTGTTAAAATGTGTTTTTTTGTTCCTTCGTATTCACAAATTACTGAATGTTAAATCAGACTTTTTGTATATAAGTAAAGAGAACCTGGGGCGAATCAAAACAGCAAACACCATCCATACTGGTTGCTCGATCAATAGTGATGCAAAATGATTGGTTGCGAGCTGTTTAATTCTTTGTCTTTATTGCAGATACCGCAACACTTGTTACCTGTCAAGGGCTATGCTGCCAGTGAATGTAACACTTTCAAAGTGTTTTGGCGCCACTGTATGTTTATGCTGTTGGTCCTTACTTAGTATTTTGCTGTGCCAGACATTATGCATAGACTCTGGTCATTGTTTAGAGTTAGACTGTTGCACCGTTGCCCATAGTTTGATTGGCTGAAACTTGTGTTTGCATTTCCGTGCTTTTAAAAGTGTTTCTGAAGCTATGTTATTGATAAACTCCCCTTTACGGTAACGTTTTATTGCAGCTTAGTTGCTTTTATTTTCGACCACACATAAATGTAGTCACCATATGGTATTTATGTGATAGTAAATGTCCTGCTGTGCATTGAACTATTCACCTGTAATGTTCCCACCTCACTCCATCAGACATCTGTGCTCTGATGATAGCCTGGAGGATTACAGGAAAGATTATCAGAACTGTTCTGTGCTGTACTATGTGCCACAACTGTCCACTATCATGAGCATAGTGACTGCTGTCGTATGTGAATTAGAGCATTCAATTTAGGTTTGGTTTCTTACATGTTAAGAGTGAGTTATCAAGTTGTTGTAGCATTGGATTTGTCTGGAAAGCCTCGGCTCTGTGGGTTGTGTAGGATGTAAAACTGTGCACACTAGTCTAGACTCAGCCAGTACCATTAAATCTAGGCATGTTTCACGGTTTGTATTTTTCCGAATATTTCGCCATAAAACATGCAGTATTTTCCACTGGTTGTTGGATAACTGGCGAGCTGCAGCAGTATCTAGTGTGTTAAAAAACGGTACTGACTGAAAATTACTGACAACTAAATGTGTATTTTCTTTACTATTACTGTGTGAGTTCGTATGTTTTATTGCAGTGCATCACGTTATCTTTATCATCATGGCATTGTGCATTTTGGTTTTATCTTGCATGCTTTGTTTATGATAATATTATTACTGTAATTATAATAGTGTCGTTATCCTTATCTAGTTCATTTTGTTTTCTCTTATTTTAATGGGGTATGATGTTTACATCTTGCAGATACATTCAGCAACTTGCATAAATGTGGTTTTATACCAGTTGCTTGCGTGTATGTGCAGTTAATTCGTTTAACTTTGTCTGTTTTGCTGTTTTTATATCAGCCGGTTTTTCAGTGCATTTGTATATTGTTTGGCTTGTGATGTATCGTGCAAGCAACGATGCGCATTTGTGTTGCAAGTTTTGATGTCGCTTGCATTTACTGATGTCATGCTGCCAGCGACAGCGATTCAGTCATTGTAGGTGCTAACTTGTCTGTTAAATGTCTAACATAAATTGTTGTTTTGTATTAAATTTAAGTCAGCATTACTGGATGAAATTGCTCACGTTGACAACTGATCATGCACGAGACATTGATGAACTGCAGTCTCATAGTTCAGATATGTTAAAGTTTGCCTAGTCATGTGATGCATGGTTTTATTTTATCTAATTTATAGGCATTTAATGTTAACTGTAACTGTATACTCAATGATTCCACATATGTTGCAGAATTATGTCATTGTAATCACTGTAGATGCTAGTCAATGAAAAATGAAACAGGTGTAAAAGAAAATCAACTTATGTTGCACCTGTTACAGAGGAAGGCTCCTGTAAATGGATTTACACGAAATTTCGCATAGTTAAGTTTTCTTGCCTTAGCATTCAGTTCAAGAGTCAGATTTTTCTAAGGTGAATTTTCACCTATTTGCATTGATTTGGCCTGCTGCCTTTGCTGAATGCTGATCATTCAAATATGGGACGAAGTGACAGTTTTTGTAAAGAATTATGTTACAGTAATTGCAGAAGTTTACATTTTGTCTGTTGAAATTAACCTGAAATGTCATGGGTCATACAAAGTTACCGGACAGTAAATGCATATGCTCAGCATACATGTATAACTACTTAGGTGTTACAAGTCAGGCGTTGATTTGTACAGTTAGTCATATTTTGCAAAAATGACCAAGCAATTATTACATCAGGTGAAGTTGACTGTAACCTCCACAGTGCAGCTCAGTTATCAACCGAAGTGTATTGTAGAATACGACTTTCCATCTCGCCGGATATCTTTGCTGCTGTGTACGACAAGAAAACTACTGTATATCAGTGTGACCACCTGCTCACAAAAGTCAGACAATATGAGGAAAAATGTGTATGATTTGACAGTTTGTTTATTAGGTTTGACAAAGTTCAAATACTGGACAAATCAACTGCCTTGGGTACTTGTTTAATGGCATGTAAACTATGTAGTCTGTATTGTGATGTATGTTGCTGATAAATCCTGCTATGAATGTCGTTTATTGCCATTTGTGGGAGTGGAAGTTAGGCCTGCTGAGCCACAAAAACTACTGATGTTTTTGGAAATGCAAGCAACCAGTTTTTTTGCCCCAACCCTAAAACAATTTTGGGGGGATGTGCCAAAAAAATTTCCATCTAGCTAGCTTGTTGGTTTGAAATTTTAATCGGCAATTTCTTGAAGCCAATTTGTTTATTTTATATTTTGGTGAATTTGTAAGGTGTTTAAATTTCCGCCAAAGTACCAGGGTATTTTTAAAAGATTAATTAGAACTGCACAAATCCAGCAGGGTGTGAAGCGCCAAGCTG
>Ga0126335_1002113_pt1 | contig 11663 bp, 8 predicted proteins | sample OlaspJWI45metaG_FD_108409 | JGI IMG/M metagenome (GOLD analysis project Ga0126335, IMG submission 108409) | Marine gutless worms symbiont microbial communities from Oahu, Hawaii - Olavius sp. 1 OAHU.JWI-45 metaG | ecosystem: Host-associated > Annelida > Digestive system > Unclassified | place...
CCACCCATCAGACCAAATACTCGATTGAAGAATCGGTTGCCAAGATGATTCAGTCCATGTCCATGGCCTGGGATTTCCGGGTGCCGGTCTACCCGAAGATATCCGGTACGTCAACGGCGCTGGCTGTTTTGAACAACCTGACCCGGAACTCGTTTGCCGCCGGATTGGCCATTGATGGTGAAGACGGCGGAACCGGTGCGGCCTACAATGTGTCCATGAACCACATGGGCCACCCGATCGTCAGCAATATCCGTGATTGTTATCAGAACCTGGTCAAGGTCGGCATGCAAAATGAAATACCGCTGTTCGCCGGCGGCGGCGTGGGCAAAAACGGCAACCTGGCGGCCAATGCGGCCGCCCTGATCATGCTGGGGGCCAGCGGCGTGCAAACCGGTAAATATATCATGCAGGCGGCGGCCGGATGTCTGGGGTCGGAGGCCGATCGCTGCAATATATGCAACGTCGGTCTGTGCCCCAAAGGGATCACATCACAGGATCCGCGCCTTTACCGGCGATTGGATGTGGAAGACGTGGCCCAGCGGGTCGTGGACGTATTCTTGAGTTTCGATACCGAATTGAAAAAAATTGTGGCGCCGCTGGGCCGTTCGACGTCGCTGCCGATCGGCATGTCAGATGCTCTGGGCATCAGCGACCGGGATGTCGCCGAAAGGCTGGATATCAAGTATGTCATTTAAACCGCAGGCGGAGTGCTCCTGTATCGTTGACGCTCCTGAACACGGATACCGCCCTGCAGCAGGTTGAACAATAAAGCCGGTAGTATCCGAACGGCACCGCGCAAACCGGCTTTCGGAGAAGATATATGAACGATCAACATGTCGCCAAAATAGACGGTAAGAAATTCGGCCAGCGGCTGGATTCGCGTCTGCTGGAAGAGGAAATCCAGAAGATCGTCGGGCTGGGATACCGCTACCTGCATGTCAAGGCCCACGGCCAGCATGGTATCGGCGGTCGCCTCTGGCGCGCCGGCAGTGATAAAGTGCACGTCACCATTGACGGACATCCGGGCCAGCGGGTCGGTTCGCTCGGATTCCCCAATACGTTTATTGAAGTCATGGGGCCGGCTTCCGATGATGTCGGTTGGCTGAACGGCGGGGCCGAGATCGTTGTCCACGGACATGCGGCCAACGGAACGGCCAACGCCATGGCCCAGGGAAAAATCTATATCGATGGAAACATCGGCAGTCGCGGCATGACCATGACCAAGCACAATCCGCGTTTCGATCCGCCGGAGCTGTGGATCCTGGGCTCGGCCGGTGATTACTTCGGTGAATTCATGGCCGGCGGCATCGCCGTGGTCTGCGGACATGAACCCCAGAACCCGGACAATGTGCTCGGTTACCGTCCGCTGGTGGGCATGGTCGGCGGCAAGGTCTTTTTTCGCGGGCCGCACGGCGGTTACAGCCAGACAGATGCCAAGCAGCTGCCCATCAGCGATGCACAGTGGCACTGGTTGATCGAAAACATGCAGGTCTTTCTGGAGCGGATCGGCCGCCCGGAACTGTTCGAATCGTTGACCAACCAGGATCAGTGGCAGTTGCTCACCGCACGCACATCCCAGGAAAAAGTGGGCCGCCAGTTGCGGTCCATGAGCGAATTCCGGCAGATGGTCTGGGACAGAGAACTGGGCCGGGGCGGACTGATCGGCGATCTCACCGATCTGGACCGCGGCCCGATCCCGTTGATTACCACAGCCGAGATGCGCCGGTTTGTTCCGGTCTGGGAAAATCGCAAATATGCGGCCCCTTGCGAAGCCACCTGTCCGACCGGGATACCGGTGCCGGAGCGCTGGCGTTTGATTCGCGAGGGCCGTGTGGATGAAGCCGTCGATCTGGCGCTGGGCTATACCCCTTTCCCGGCCACTGTTTGTGGCTATCTGTGCCCCAATCCGTGCATGCAGGCCTGCACCCGCCAGTCGGCATTCATGCAGCCGGTGAATGTGAGCCAGCTCGGCAAAGCCAGTGTGCAGGCCAAATTGCCGGAATTGCCGCCGCTCAGCGGAAACAAGGTGGCGGTCATTGGCGGTGGCCCGGCCGGGATATCGGTGGCCTGGCAGCTTCGTCAGAAGGGGCACGAGGCGGTCATATATGATATGGCCGGAAACCTGGGCGGAAAAATCAAGTCGGTTATACCCGAAAGTCGGATTCCCGGGGAGATTGTTTCCACCGAGTTGGAGCGGGTCCGGCAGGTATTTCCCCGGCTGCATCTCCAGCAGGCCCTGCAACGGGATGACCTGGAGCAGATGAAAGCAGAATATGATTTCATCGTTATTGCCGTTGGGGCCCAGAAACCGCGTACCTTGCCGGTTCCGGGTCATGAGCGTCTCATTACAGCCCTGGATTTTTTAAGGCAGTCCAAAGAAAACAAGCTAAAGCCCGGTCAGCGGGTGGTGGTCATCGGAGCGGGCAACGTGGGTTGCGACGTGGCCACCGAAGCCCACCGGCTGGGGGCCGAAGACATCACCCTGATCGATATTCAGGAGCCGGCCTCCTTTGGCCGGGAACGCGAAGATGCCGAAGCGATCGGGGCAAAATTCTTATGGCCGCGCTTTACCACAGAAATTACCGACCAGGGTGTCCTGCTTACCAGCGGTGAATTGCTGCCGGCTGACACTGTGGTGATATCAATCGGCGACGCGCCGGAACTGGACTTTCTGCCCGAAGATGTGGTCACCCGGCACGGCTTTGTTGTGGTCAACGAATTTTTTCAGACAACCGATCCCAAAGTGTTTGCCATCGGCGATGCGGTCAAGCTGGGCCTTTTAACCGATGCGATCGGTTCCGGCCGCAAAGTGGCCCTGGCCGTTACCGATATATTGGAAGGTCGCCGACCCCTGGGCGATTCCAGGGCCATGATCGCGCGTGAAAGAATCAGCCTCGAATATTTCGATCCGCGGATCTCGGATTTTGAAGACCTGGAACATTGCGGTTCCCAGTGCTCATCCTGCGGTGCCTGCCGGGATTGCGGGATCTGTGCCTCTGTCTGCCCCTACAGTGCGATCAGCCGGTTGGACAAAGGGGGCAGCGAATATGAGTACGTGGTGGATGCCGATCGCTGCATCGGCTGCGGATTCTGTGCCGGTGCCTGCCCGTGCGGCATCTGGGATCTGGTTGCAAATACGCCCATGGAGTAGGCTTATCGAGTATTGTTTTTACCCTGTTCGATGGCCGGAGATAATCAGAAGATCCATTAAATGATGACTAAGCGTTGCGAGTTGCGCGTTACGAGTAAACGTTTGCGGCGTCTTTCTGCCCGCCACCCTTAACATGCAACTCGTAACACGTTTGTGAGATATAAGAACTTTTAATTACCATCCAAGGCAGACCCACAAAACAGAGCTACACCGATGATACGACTCCACTACTTCCAACATGTCCCTTTTGAAGGGCTGGGCAGCATCGGGTCGTGGGCTGAAAAATCCGGCTGCCGGATATCGGCCACTCATTTTTATGACGAACCGGCATTGCCGGCAACCGACACCTTTGATTGGCTCGTCGTCATGGGGGGTTCCATGGGGGTCCATGATACGGCGCTTTATCCCTGGCTGGCATGGGAAAAAGAAATTATCCATCAGGCCATTGACCGGGGCAAGGTGGTCCTGGGAATCTGCCTGGGGGCCCAGCTGATCGCCGATGCCCTGGGGGCGGCGGTTTTTCCCAACGCCCGACCCGAGATCGGCTGGTTTCCGGTCCAAAAAACGGTCGCTGCCGGGCGGTCGGATCTGGGTGCCGTATTCCCGGATCGGTTCGAAGCGCTGCACTGGCACGGCGACACCTTTGCACTGCCTGAAGGGGCTGTGCACCTGGCGCGCAGCCAGGCCTGCGAGAATCAAGGATTTATCTATGCTGAACGCGTCATTGCGCTGCAGTTTCACCTGGAAACCCGCCGGGCGGATCTGGTCAAATTGATAGACAATTGCAGGGATGAACTCAACGACGGTCCTTATATTCAGACGCCTGAACAGATGCTGGCCCGGGACCGGCCGTTTGCGCACGGCCAAACCACGCTGGGCCGCCTTTTGGATAAGCTGTCGCAACGTTGAAACCGGCGGGATCGGGAACGGCAGACCGGATGGCCGGGCCGTTTTTACGCCGAAGGGATTTGTTTTGTTTCGGTGCATAATCTGTTATATAGGCGCAACGTTGTCAGTCCACCAGAACCATTTTTTTGAGCAAATTACCGCAGACCAAGCGAATTGAAGCCATGCTAGCCATAATAGCACTGGAAGACGGCCGGACCTTTGAGTGCCGTTCCTTTACCGGCCCCGGGGAAGCTTCCGGAGAGGTTGTTTTCAATACCAGCATGACCGGTTACCAGGAAGTCCTCACGGATCCTTCCTATCGCGGCCAAATGGTTACGATGACTTACCCCCTGATCGGCAATTACGGTGTCAATCCGGACGATGTCGAATCCGGACAGATCCAGGTAGCCGCCTTTATTCTCAGAGAATATCAAGCCTACCCCAGCAATTACCGCAGCACGTCCAGCCTTGCAGATTATCTGCGGCAGGCGTCAGTGCTGGGCGTGGATCAGCTCGATACCCGCGCCCTGACACGCCATATTCGCAAAGCCGGCGCCATGCGGGCCTATATCTCTACCGAGGACCTCGACCCGCAGTCCTGTGTGGCCAAAGCCAGGGGCATTCCCGCAATGGCCGGTCAGGATTTAACCGGTGTGGTGACAACCCCCCGGCCATATCTCTGGGATAAAGGCCAGCCGGTGGCCCTGCCGGGGGACAGCCCGCAGCTAAACCAATCCGTATGGCGGCATCGCGGCCGCAAGCACCGGGTGGTGGCATTTGATTTTGGAATCAAATACAATATTTTACGGTGTCTCGAAACCACCGGATTCGATGTCGTGGTGGTGCCGGCCGACACATCGGCGGATACGGTCAAAGCCTTATCCCCGGATGGGATTTTTCTTTCAAACGGCCCCGGTGATCCCGAACCGGTGGTTTATGCCGTTGATACGATCCGCAATCTGATCGATTACCGTCCGATCTTCGGAATCTGTCTGGGGCATCAGCTACTGGGGCTTGCGCTGGGTGGGCGCACATTCAAACTGAAGTTCGGGCACCGCGGAGCCAACCAACCGGTCAAAAACCTGTTGAGCCAAAGAATCGAAATCACTTCGCAGAACCACGGTTTCGCCGTTGACCTGGAATCCTTGCCGGGCGAGGATGTCGAAATTACGCACCTTAATCTGAATGACCGGACGCTGGAAGGCTTCAGGCACCTGAAGTCTCCGCTTTTCGCGGTGCAATATCATCCTGAAGCCTCGCCGGGACCCCATGATGCCCGCTATCTGTTTGAGGAATTTCATCTGTTGATGCATAAATACGAGTAGGGTCGTAATTCGGCGCTTCATTTTTTATTCGAAAGGCCGTGGTTTGGAGCCAAAGGGTACCTGACGAAAAACGTTTGATATAGGATATTGGATGTTTGATATAGGATCTTGGATAAAGGTATTCTATCTATTTTATTTAAAAGACAGGATTCCTTGATCCAATATCTAAGATCAAATATCCAATATCGAGACGATCCATAGTCAAGACGATCGCGTATCCAGTGACCAGTATCAAGGATCCAGAATCGATGATACAGTATCCAGCATCCAGTCTGTAGCGCATATGACGCCCGACAATACGAGGCAATTTCCAATACTCAAATAGAAGCTTAGCGAACATGCCCAAAAGAACCGATATCCAAAAAATTATGATTATCGGCGCCGGTCCGATAATCATCAGCCAGGCCTGCGAGTTCGATTATTCCGGTACCCAGGCCTGCAAGGCCCTTAAAGAAGAAGGCTATGAGGTGGTCCTGGTCAACAGCAATCCGGCCACGATAATGACGGACCCGGAAACGGCGGATCGGATCTATGTCGAACCGATCACCCCCGACATCGTGGCCAAGATCATTGCCAGAGAGCGGCCGGATGCCCTGTTGCCGACCCTGGGCGGGCAGACCGGCTTAAACACGGCCATCGAAACGGCCCGCATGGGCGTGCTGGACGAGTATCGGGTCGAGATGATCGGCGCTACGACCGAATCGATCCGTAAAGCCGAAAATCGCGACCTGTTTCGCAATGCCATGCGCCGCATCAATTTACAAATTCCCGACAGCGGGATCGCGCACGACATGAGTGATGTGCGCGATATCGCCGATCGGATCGGCTTTCCCATTATTGTGCGTCCCAGCTACACGCTGGGCGGCACCGGCGGGGGTGTCGCATACAACCCCGAAGAGCTCGAGAAACTGTCCCGGTCCGGTTTGGAGGCCAGCCTGATTACCCAGGTCATGCTGGAACAGTCCGTTCTGGGCTGGAAAGAATATGAATTGGAAGTCATGCGGGACCATAACGACAATGTCGTGATTGTCTGCTCCATTGAAAACCTGGATCCGATGGGCGTTCATACCGGTGACAGCATCACCGTGGCGCCGGCTCAGACCCTGAGCGACCGCGAATACCAGACAATGCGGAATGCTTCGATCGACATCATGCGGGAAATCGGTGTGGATACGGGCGGTTCTAACGTGCAGTTTGCCGTTAATCCGGAAAACGGCGAGATGATTGTGGTGGAAATGAATCCGCGGGTGTCACGCAGTTCGGCCCTGGCATCTAAAGCCACCGGTTTTCCAATCGCCAAGATTGCGGCCAAACTGGCCGTGGGCTATACCCTGGATGAGATCCCCAACGACATCACCGGCAAAACCTATGCATCCTTTGAGCCGACCCTGGACTACTGCGTGGTCAAAATACCGCGCTGGACGTTTGAAAAATTCCCCGAAACCCCGGATACGTTGACGACGGCTATGAAATCGGTGGGCGAAACCATGTCCATCGGCCGCACGTTTAAAGAAGCCTTACAAAAAGGCCTGCGTTCGCTGGAAGTCGGCCGTTACGGTCTGGGCTGTGACGGCAAAGACCACTTTGCCTGCGACGGCGCCCGACTGGGTAAGTCACAGCGCACCGAGATCGCTCAGAAATTGGCCATACCCAATTCCCAACGGATTTTTTACCTGCGTTATGCCCTGCAGGCCGGTATGTCGGTCGACACCATCCACGAATTGAGTCGCATCGATCCGTGGTTTTTATATCAGATCCAGCAGATCGTCGCCCTGGAAGATATAATTCGCCGCAGTTCCGACGATTTGTCGGCAGCGCTGCTGCGACAGGCCAAATCTAGCGGGTTTTCGGACATCCAGCTGGCTGAACTGACCGGCAGCGGTGAAGATGAGATTCGACAACTTCGGCATCGGTTCGACATCCGGGCGGTTTACAAACTAGTCGACACCTGTGCCGCAGAATTCAGGGCGGCCACCCCTTACTATTATTCGACCTTTGAATACGAAACCGAAGCCCGGGTTTCGGATCGCAAGAAAGTCATGATTCTGGGCGGCGGTCCCAATCGTATCGGACAGGGCATCGAATTTGACTACTGCTGCGTACACGCTTCTTTTGCCCTGCGCGAAGAAGGTATCGAGTCTATCATGGTCAACAGTAATCCGGAAACGGTCAGCACCGACTATGACACCTCCGACAAACTGTATTTCGAACCGCTGACCAAAGAGGACGTGCTCCAGATCGTAGAGACCGAACAGCCGGACGGCGTGATTGTGCAGTTCGGCGGTCAGACGCCTTTGAATCTTTCCGTCGGTCTGCATAAAGCCGGGGTGCCGATCATGGGTACCCAGCCCGAAAGTATCGACCGCGCTGAGGATCGCAAACTTTTTCAGGCCATGCTGCAAAAACTCGGGCTGGTTCAGCCCGACAACCGGACGGCCGTATCGGTCGCAACGGCCCTTGAAGCAGCCGAAACCATTGGTTACCCGGTCATCGTGCGTCCCTCATATGTGCTGGGTGGGCGGGCCATGAAAATTGTTTACAACCCCGATGAACTGGAAAGTTACACCCGGCTGGCCATGTCGGCGTCACCCGAGCATCCGATTCTGATCGATAAATTCCTCGAAGACGCCACCGAGGTGGACGTGGATGCCATTTGTGACGGCCATCGAACCGTAATCGGGGGGATCATGGAACATATCGAGGCCGCCGGGGTTCATTCCGGTGATTCGGCCTGTGTGCTGCCGCCCATCAGCCTGAGTGCCAGGGCGATTGAACAGATCAAATCCGCCACCCGGGCCATGGCTGCGGAACTGGACGTGGTCGGGTTGATGAACGTGCAATATGCCATAAAAGATGAGCAGTTGTTTGTGCTGGAGGTCAACCCGCGCGCATCCCGGACGGTCCCGTTTGTAAGCAAAACCACCGGCGTGCCCCTGGCCAAACTGGCAACGAAAGTGATGCTCGGTCGCACCCTGGATTCGCTTGGTTTTACTTCCGAAGTAACGCCCAATCATCTGTCGGTGAAAGAAGCGGTCCTGCCCTTTGACCGTTTCCCGGATGTCGACACCCTGCTGGGGCCGGAGATGAAGTCGACCGGCGAAGTCATGGGAATCGATGCTGATTTTGGCACGGCCTATGCCAAAGCCCAGATGGGCGCCGGGCACATGCTGCCCACCGAAGGAACCGTATTTATCAGCGTTAAAGAGGCTGATAAAAACAGCGTCATTCCCGTGGCCCAAAGGCTGCATAAAATCGGATTCAACATCATGGCCACGCGGGGTACCAGTCGTTTTCTTTCTGAAAAGGGAATTCCCAACGTTACCGTAAAAAAGATTTCCATGGGGCGGCCCAATGTCGTGGATGCGATTAAAAACGGGCAGGTGCAGCTGATCGTCAATACCGGCACCGGCGACACGCCGCGCCGGGACGGATATATGATCCGGCGCGCTGCCATAAAATACAGCATTCCGTATGCCACCACCCTGGCCGGTGCGCTGGCCATGTCCAGAGGTATTGGCGCCATAAAAGAGCGAACTTATACGGTAAAAGCATTGCAGGAGTACCATGCGGCACCGTGATTGCCGGAGCGGGAATTCGTTCAAATACAGAAACCCCGGCCCTCGGGGCCACGTCGGTGATAACCGGCTGAGCATTGGTAAATCGCCGTGGGGCGTTGGAATGATGGTTACGGCACACCTTCGGGGTGAAATCAAAGCCGGATCCTCCGGGTGCGGGTTCTTTACGCAGGACAAGGGCGGAGAATAGATTGATAATGGATTTTTCTGAAGACAAACCACGCGAGCATTGCGGATTATTCGGCGTGCATGGGCATCCCGATGCGTCCAAACTGGCCTACTTCGGTCTTTATGCGCTGCAGCACCGCGGACAGGAAAGCGCCGGAATCGCCGTTTTACAGGATGGCAAGATCGCTGCCCATCGGGGGATGGGGCTGGTTTCGGACGTGTTCGATGGCACACACCTGGACATGCTGCATGGTCCCAGTGCCGTCGGTCATGTCCGGTATTCCACCACCGGCAGTTCCATTATCGATAACGCGCAACCCTTTGTGGTCCATCACCGCAACCGGTCTTACGCGATCGCCCACAACGGAAACCTGGTCAATGCCCAGAGCCTGAAAAAAGAGCTGGAAGTATCCGGTTCGATATTTCAGACCACCATGGATACCGAAATCCTGCTGCACCTTTTCGTGAAGAAGCTCAAAGGCAGCACTTTTGAGCAAGCCCTTGTAGAATCGGTTCAGCAGATCAAAGGCGCCTTTTCCATGGTTATTTTGACCAGTATGGGTGAAGTCATCGGGCTCAAAGACCCGAATGGTTTCAGACCGCTGTGCCTGGGGAAAGTTAACGGCAGTTATGTGCTGGCCTCGGAGACCTGTGCCTTTGATCTGGTGGAAGCCGAGCTGATCCGGGAGCTGGATCCCGGAGAAATGGTCATCATCAGTGATAAAGGGGTTCGCAGCCTGCACCCTTATCCGAAGGCCAAACGCACCTTTTGTATCTTCGAATTCATTTATTTTGCGCGGCCGGACAGCACCATCTTCGGGCAGAATGTCTACCAGACCCGCACGGACCACGGACGCTGCCTGGCCCGTGAAGCGCCGGTGGAAGCTGATCTGGTAATGCCTTTCCCGGACTCGGGCACCTATGCGGCCCTCGGGTTTGCAAAAGAGTCGGGCATTCCGTTTGAAATGGGAATGATCCGTAATCACTATGTCGGCCGCACGTTTATCCAGCCCACCCAGAGCATGCGCGATTTTGGGGTCCGGGTTAAACTCAATCCGGTCAAAGAATTGTTGAAAGGCAAAGACATCTGTATTATCGAAGATTCCATTATCCGGGGCACCACCGCCAGAAACCGTGTCAAGGCATTGCGGGAGCTGGGGGTCAAACGTGTCCATATGCGGGTTGCCGGCCCGCCGCACCGGTTTCCGTGCCATTATGGCATCGATTTTTCCACCAAAGGCGAACTGATTGCGGGTCAAATGTCGGTCGAAGCGTTGCGCGAATATCTCGGGCTCGATTCGCTGCATTATCTGAGTATCGGGGGCTTGCTGAAATCAACCGGAGTTGAAAATCCGGAGAATAATTTTTGTAAAGCCTGCTTTGACGGATGCTATCCGGTGGAATTTGATGTGGGATTGACAAAACACTGTCTTGAAAGACGGTAGAGAATCTGTTACATTTTATATACGTTGCCCATATGCGTGCCGCAGCCCCAGATTTTTTGCCACAGCCGGTCAGATGGGGTAATTGATCCCTGCTGATCGGCTTCAGTTCAACGATTCGTTGTGAGGTCAGTATGATAGAGTCGAAATACCTGAAAGAAAATATTGAAAATATCCAAAAACTGATGGCCATACCGGCCTTGAAGGGCTTTGAAACCAAGAGCCTGGGCAGGCTCCTGCGCCTGAGCAAAATCAGGCAGTACGATGACGGTGAGCGGATTATCAAAGAAGGCGATGTGGATCCCTGGCTCTATTTTTTACTCTCCGGAAAAATTCGCATTTCCAAATCCGGTCATGAAATCGGGACCATCGACCGTAAAGGTGAAATATTCGGTGAGATGCGCATCATCGACAGTCTGAGCCGTTCGGCTTCAGTTTATGCCGTCGGCAAGACTATCAGCCTGGCGGTCGACACCTCGGCCAGGGATCGTCTGACCGAAGATAGTTCCCGGGATGAAAGGCTCGATTTTTTGCTGCTGCTCTACCGGATTTTTGCCGAGTATATGTCGATCCGCCTGCGTCTGACCAACGACGAATTGATCAAAGCCAAAAAGAAAATCACCCAACTGCAGCAATGACCGGTAGCATACTGTATTGGTATGAAAGACCATTTTGGTATGCTTCCATGTGCACACCCCGTTTAATCTGAGTTGTCGCCCCAGTCTTATCAACTACGCTTAACACGATGTTACCGCACCAACGGATCATGAAAACACATCGCCAGGAAATCATTCGGTTGCTGGAACAGGGGTCGCTAAGTGCCCGCGACCTGTCCCGGGCACTTAGCATCCGGGAGAAAGAGGTCTACGATCACCTGCAGCATGTTCGTCGCTCAATGGCCGGTCAGGGCCGGAAATTGGTCGTGCGGCCCTTTGCCTGCCTCAACTGCGGCTACGTTTTCAAGGAGCGCCAGCGTTTTACCCGCCCCGGCCGCTGCCCTCAATGCCGGGAAACCTACCTGGAGGAGCCGCTGTATGCGCTCGAATAGTTCAGCCGGCTGCACACCAACAATGATAAAAACTGACGTGCAGTCCCGCCGTCAGGCGGGGTTGAG
>Ga0126335_1002114_pt1 | contig 11660 bp, 15 predicted proteins | sample OlaspJWI45metaG_FD_108409 | JGI IMG/M metagenome (GOLD analysis project Ga0126335, IMG submission 108409) | Marine gutless worms symbiont microbial communities from Oahu, Hawaii - Olavius sp. 1 OAHU.JWI-45 metaG | ecosystem: Host-associated > Annelida > Digestive system > Unclassified | place...
GTGGCCAACTGGCTTCCTTCAGTGCTTTGATGCTGTTGGTTGGGTCATCTGGCCTGTAAAAATCGTCCCCGAAATGACCTATAAAGTGTCGAGTGGGACGTTAAACCTCTGCTCACTCACTGTATAGTTTTGGGTTTGTCTGTCTGTTTGTTGTATGATAACTTGTGAAATTCTTGACCTGAAACTTCATTTCTGGAATTCTTCAGAATTCTTGGGTTTGTATATTATGGTCACTGGGTCATGGTCACACGTGCAGAGAAAGTGTGTAGTTACACTTCACTTCTTCTTCTTCTTGCATGTGCATTAAGAGCCATAGCTGATCAGCCAATGAAGCTTCGTCGCCGGCAGAGTGTATTTGTGACAAGCCGCCATTTAACTTCGACAGAGGACAAGAGTCGACAGTGTGGGACATTATGTGCTTTTTACCACAAGGACACAAATCAATGGCTGCCTGGTTCCATTTCTTTTTACAGGCATCACAGTGACCCTGTGCAGTCCGGAAATGGTTAAGCAGGGACTAGTGTTGTCGTGGAAGATCGAAATCTGGTTGTCGAATTGTGGGGCCATCCACTGGGGCAAAGTTGACCATCTGAGCCGACTTCCAGTTTTCTTTCCACACTACACTTCACTGACTTCAGGTTATAAACTTCGAATGCCTTAACCTGCAAACTTCATCATGGCAGTAAAATAAACCAAAAACCTGGATTGTCTCACCATGGTTAGAAGGCAATGTTGTTTCCAAACAGAAACTGGAATTTTGCTGTATTGAGTGATTTAGTTACAGTAGTAGTTGTTGTTTATGTGTTAGTGTGAATGTACTGACAGTACTGCTATTACAGTTGTGTTTCTGCATTTTCTGGCACTTTAGGACGTGGAGAAGAGGAAGAAATTTCGACGTCCTTCACAGAAACTGTTTGACGTTGAGTTGATTAAGTAAGCTATGGTTTAAACTTTTATTGGATCACATCATACATTGTTTTTGTTGTGTGTTTGGAACTAAGTTCCTGAATATACCAGGGACCTCTTGCATGACAGTGCAATGCACTGGCTGTTATCTACCTGTGCTGTGATTCATATCCATCAGCATGCAAGTTAATGACCAAGACCTCTTTATTCTAAGCGACTGCTTGCTTGGTCGAACACTTCTTTGAAGGAAAGGTTCATCTGTGAGAGTTTCCTCAAGATGTTTGAGAGCCATGATTGTTGTGGTCTGCCAGATTTCATCAGTTTTTGCAGGATTAATTTGGAATTTTTAGAGAATTTTGGATATTTTTGTAGTATCAGAGTAGGCAGTTAAGATTGTTGATATACATTGTGTATCTAATCATGTTTGTATATAGGTCGGTGGGTGGAGAAGTGACACAGGATGGTGATTTCCTTCTGTTTGAGGGAAACCGTTATGACCGGCGTGGATTTCTTTACAAAAACTTTGTCATGTCTGCTATTGTGAGTAAATTTGTTATGTAGCTATATTCTTTAAAGGATATATAATATACGATACTTGTAGCTGTTTTGTAAATACTTTGTACACTAGTGATTGGCTTTACTGCTGATTGTTGTGCTCTGTGGACTTTTCACTTCATTCAAAGTATACTAATATATTGAACAGACAGTTGTATTATATTTATGTATGAGCTAATTCAAATTATAAAAGAATACTGTTTCATCATTTTGTCAGTATGTAGGTTGTTCTTATGTGTATGCATGTAGTTGTTATACTGTGGCTGTCATAGATTGCTGATGGTATAAAGCCGACCTTGACTGAGCTGGAGAAGTTTGAAGACCAGCCGGATGCCATCAGTGTTGAATGTATGTCAGTACCTTGTCATTGCACTGCCTGTCTGTTTTGTGACTCTTTTTGCAAAGTAGTGGAACTGAGTCTTTGTTACACCGTGTGGATATTGGAAGATTTGCACAGTTTGTTTCTCTTTGGAGCAGACAAGAAGGCTAAGTAGTATGGGCTATGTGTGGAGGAGTTTAAATCACAATATCCGACTCCGTCTCTAGTTTTTTTCCCGGTGCGCGCACGCGTATATACTCGATTTTTGCCATAGGCGGCTATTGCGAGAAAAATTAAAACGCGAATAGCTCCCGAACGGAAGGCCTTAGGGCCGTCAAACTTTCATCGATTATAGTACACCAAGACCCCTACCTGATGATGACGTCATCGGGCCACGCCCACTTCCGGTTTCCGGTTCAGAGGTGCCACCTGGGGCAAAATGTCGGAACATTTGACATCGAATATCTCGGGAACGCGACGTCGGAATTTCGCGAAATTTTCAGGTATTGTAGCATTCGGCACCCCCCCCTCCCACCTATGGTTCGCGACTAAAAGTCGAATTTCTCGCCGACTTATAAACTTTGCCTATGCCGTTCGATGAAGCCTTACTGTGCATACCAGTTGCGCAGCACTATTCCGGACAAAAGCCCCCCCAACAGGCAATATGCCCCATAATCGATATTTTTCGACCACATCGTAACTAGAATGACGGAGCTAGACTGCTGCCAAACTTTCAGCATTAATAGAACTCAATGACCCCTACACAAGTATGACATCATTCATTTGGCCATGCCCACTTCCGGTTTTCGGTTTAGAGGTGCCACCTGGGGCAAAATGTCGAAACATTTGACATCGAATATCTCCGGAACGCGACGTCGGAATTTCGCGAAATTTTCAGGCATTGTAGCATTCGGCACCACCCCCACCTATGGTTCGCGACTAACCACGACTCCGATCACGCCAAGTGTAGTGGAGTTAAAGTTAAATTAACATAATCAGTTAATTGATTCATTGGTTGTTGATGTGGAAGTTATGTAGAGCTTGTTAGTGTTTAACTGAATTTTACAAATATGTGGTATTTGTGTAGCAGATGATGTTCTTTATTATGCATACATATGTCTGTTAAGTTTATTGTCTGAATTATTTCAGAAAAATAATGGCAGTGATATTTTTTCGGTCAGTCAGCTGTGCTGCTGTTGTGCATGTGTCAGTGGTAACAAAGCCGCAGTCAGAAGTGACACATAATTTTGCCACCAGTGACATGGTGGAAGTGTGTGAAGGCGAGCTCATTCATTTGCAGGGCCGAGTGATACGCATTGATGGTAACAAGATAACTATGTTGCCAAAACATGAGGATCTTAAGGTTAGCTGCAGTCTTCTGGTTTAATTCAAATGTTGAAATGGTGTGTCATTTGGCTGACAAACAACTGTGTCGTAAAATTCGGTACAATCCAGATCTTGTTTTATATCGTTTCCTTCCACTCATCTCAACCTGTTCTCAGCATTACTCACTTAGACCAAGAGCTCGTACAGTCTAAATTAACAAATTATCTATTCTATTTCCGTTAATTCATGTTAATTTTATTCACACTAATTGCAAAGAAGACAACCAAGAAAAGTAATATGAGGAAATAGAGGAAATGAAACTTGAATTAAGCATTTTACTGCATGGTGTGATATGCTTATGTTATACTAGCATGTTTGGTGACTTCAGATATTCACATGTTGTTTATATAGTACTGCATGTTGCAGGCATGTCAGTGAACTGTTGCGTAAGTTGTGAGTGAGTGTTCGCATAACACTGACTTACTTAATATCATTTAGGCAACAGTTTTCAAACCTTGACGGTGTCGTCATTGCAAGAAGATTGTGCAGTTACACATGTTTCATCCATTTTGCTGTTTTGTTAAATAGCTTTCAATTGTTCTATGCTGTTTCGCATTGTGTGTTATGTTAGGATCCGTTGGAATTTCCTGCTCATGAATTGAAGAAGTTTTTCAAGATGGGAGATCATGTGAAAGTGATTGCGGGACGATATGAGAATGACACGGGACTCATTGTTCGTGTGGAGGATAACGTAGTTGTTCTCTTCTCTGATCTCACAATGCATGAAGTATGATTTCTCTTACCTTTCTCTCTGTGTGCAGTAATTTTTATACCGTTGCCATGTAATTCTGTGTAGTTTATTTTTGCCAGTCACTTATTGTTATGTGAGAATGACCATTAACTAAGTAAAAGGTAAAGGCAAGGGACACTTGTTGTATGAGGCAACCTCATCATAGAAGTGCATTGATACTGTATTATTAAGGTAAGTTAAAGTATGGTATGATATATAGCTTGTCAGAAGCAGTGCTTCTGCATTCCGCTGCAGTTTTGCTTTTGGCAGAGTTTTTAAAATCCAGAATTAGTTGGTTTATTAAGTTAATAGAAACACTTTGCTGTGATGTTGTGATTCAGAAAAATATCTACTTTCTATGCTTTGGCATGTACAAATTTTGCTGATATGGGACCAAATTATGTGTCTTCAGAACATCTTGTTGCTCGTGCCTCTTGTTTTAAGGTTTGTGAAGTTGTGTTGTGTGTGTGTGATAAGCTGAAAGTTCTCCCCATGGATCTGCAGTTGTGTACTGATATGGCTACTGGTGTTGACTCCCTCGGACAGTTCTCATTTGGTGACCTTGTTCAGCTCGAGTCAGTGTATCTGCTTTTCGCATTTAGTTACTGATTCTCACTGTGCTGTTGTAAGTTGGCAGTTGGTATGGATATATTATGTCTGAATTTAAATGTGGAAGACATTGGCTTGTAATTAATGGAGTGGGTACTGTAACTAGAGTAATAGTAATTAACTGTGTTGTTCAGGTTATGTTTTTATTAAATATGCTGTGGCTGTTTAGTAGTAGTAACTTAACATTTTAAGAGCAAAAATACTGAGAAACAATATCCCTAGTCTTGTACACTTTGGGAGGGAAGGAGTACTCTGTATACTTTGGTAGATGTTGATTGTGTGTGACAAATGACTTCATTATACCACCATACCAAACTTGTTAGTTATTTATACAGAGTGGGCCATAAAAACCGACCCCTCGGATTATGCTGTTTATACTGCACATGTACATGTTTAGCTGCACAAACAATACAGCTTTTCAATTGTCGTTTCTTTCTACACAAAAGGAAACCAAAATCTGATAAATGTGTTAACATTTTTATACACAAATATTATGATATAATCGAAACATCCCATAATCATATTTACACAATGAGAAAATACATTAGCGATGCAGTGTTTGTGTTCACGACAGTTTCTCACAGCACCAGAGCTGAGAGATATGAGCAGATATTGCTGTCAGGTTTATCATTTTTCGTCGACTTCTGCTAGACCCTGTGTTGCTTTCTTGACTGCATATTAGCTCACTCATGTGCCTGTGATTCTGTTCTTGTCTGGCAGTCTGCGGTCATTCCGCACAGTCTTCTGTTCAGTCACGTTCATCTTCTGCATCTTAAACTGATCTTCAGCAGAGTCAACAACCCACTTTTTGATTGAAAACTTTTTACAAATACGTTTTGTACTTCATCTCTTACTTTAACAGACAAATTTAATGAAAGATTTATTCTTCGCACAAATTGGTGAAAAGAAAACTCAGCAAAAGGAATAAAAAATTTTAAGTTCAAGTCAAGGTCAGTTTTCACGGAAATAATGCCAACAGACAAAGCTGGTGCCGTGAAAGTTTCACGGAAGATCACAACTTATCCGTCAGATTTTCATGAAAGATAACACCAAGCCAAACTAACATCATGGTGATGTAACGTAATGCTAAAACTCCATTGTGTTTTCTGTAGACAACAACAACAACCACCACCATTTAACGGCCTTTGTTCCGGGACAACCCGGGTAGGTCGGTACCAGAAGAAACACTCTGCCTTCTGCCTTAGCATAGGGCTGTGCTGCGATCAGGCCGGGTTTCCCCACCTGCTGTCGTCTGGATTTTTATGGAGCAGGGGAAGATAATGGAGGCAGAGGTACCGACAGTCTGGGTGGGTGCCACCCCAACCGGACTAACGGCGCCCCCCCACAACCCCCCAAGATTTTTTTACAGGCCGGATGCCCTTCCTGCTGCCCAACCAACAGCGTCAAAGCACTGAAGGCGTTTGTGTTTTCTGTAGAGTTGAGTCATTTTCATTTCAATGATACCAGTCGCATAAATTTTTAAAGATTTGTTTAACAGTCATGTCGATTTGTCAGAGATGATTTAAGCTTCAGGATGCATTTCCTTCTAACTTAACGTTAAAATATGATAATTGGCTCAATATATGGGGGGTTGGTTTTTTGGCCCACTCGGTAATTAATACCACTGAATGAAATGCGTTATTATGTGACTGCAGTGCTCAGACAGTGGGAGTCATCGTGCGTTTGGAGCGTGAAAGTTTTCAGATACTGAACATGCTGGGCAAGGTAGTCTCAGTTCACCAGTTATTGCTGTAGCAGATACAAGTTCTGTTGTTAGCATGAATAGGTAATTTTTCATCACAAGAATATACAGTGGCAGAGTGTTAGCAATCAGCACTTTGTGACAAAGCCATTAACTACTCACTAACAAGAACATCTTGACTATGCTGTCAACTGCTAGGCCACTATCTCAAGTTGTACACCAGTTCCATCCTCTGTTTATAAATATTGTGGATTAAGTGGATGGAACTGGTTTATTACTTAACACATCAGTTTTTATCCTCAGCCCACTGTCTAAAGGATCACTTTCCAGAAGTTTGATTTCATCTTATGTTCATGACATGATTTGGAACAATGAAGAAGAAATCGAACCCAGCCATTTATCAATATGCATCTGACTACGAGTGCATGACACTATGCAGTTTCAGCAGCCTGTGGAAATATCAGTTCTGAGCTGCATCTCTGTGTCATGCAGCCACGTCGAAAGAGATAAGAAAATTGGTGATATTCTTTGGCCATGTGGAGCATAGTTGCCCAGAGGGTCTTCTCCATTGGGTTATCAGAGAGTATTTTGTTTGCATCTTGCCTTTCTATACATACAAGCCACAAGCCCACACAAATATACATTGAGACACTATCGGAATGTAGAAATTGAGGAGAAAAAGCAAGGACAATCATTTATCTTTGCTTTACAAGTACAGGAAAGATGCCCATTAAAGTGGTGTGTATGTTATCAGTTGTACCAGTTTAGATGATTGTAGCTGAATGTTTCTGCATGTGTGTCAGCTGGTGCCAGTGAAGCAGACATCGGTGATAAAGAAGAAGGATTCCGTGCGAGCGATGGCTCTTGATTCCGACAACAATCAGATACAAGTCAAGGATGTTGTGAAAGTCGTCGATGGTCCACACTCGGTCAGCGTCTGTCTGTTGACTTGCGGATTTCATTTGTAAATCAACACTGGTGTGACTGGTTGGAATTTTTGAAGCCTTTTCTTAGAATTGTGTTAACTAGTCACTTTGTTTTACAGTATACCTCTGAGCATAGCTATCGGTAATGACATTATGCATGTCAGTAAGCTTGCAATATGTTGAGCTGGTTTATTGCTGAGATGGGTTACTGCTCAATGCCAGTGGGTCTTGGTATTTGAACAGTTACTCAGGCCAACTGTGCATGATTATCCTTCTGTGGATAAGCCTAACAAATGCTAGTGATAATAACCAGACTATGGATATACTGATCTTGTTGGTTAAAGGTGCTGAGCCATCCATCTGACATAGTCCATATCCGAGTTAATCTATTCTATTTTAAAGGGCTGTACTGCTGCAAAGAGGATAAGCTCCATGCTACAGATTTAACTCTATGTAAAAATTAACTTTTCTTTGTGTTGTGCATGTAACAGAGGAGACTGGGGAGTGGTAAGTGTGTTGGTATTATTTGTCAGTTGTGTGCAAATGTGTTGGCAGGGTCGGCAAGGCGTAATCAGGCACCTGTATCGGCATTTTGCATTCATTCACTCACGAATGATGACTGATAATGGCGGAATCTTTGTGTGTCGGACACGCCACCTGGTGTTGGCTGGGGGAAGTAAGGTCAGTCTTGCAACCTGTCAGATGTCGTAATGCTTTTTATATTGTTAGTTAACTGAGTTAAATAGAAGTGTATTGGATTCTTTGTAATGGTAGTGCACAATATTTGGCATTGTTAGACAGGTGCCATTTGAAATGTGAATGATCAGTTGTGTACATAGTTATACGCAATAAGTTACAACAACTGCTTGGACATATGTGTCTATTATGGGTATGAAGAGACGATGGAACAATGGTTTGTCACATGTCACCAAGTAATAGCAAGTTTTGTCTGATTATCAGTAACTTTTACTGATTGGTAATTGAAATGAGCTTTTCGTATGTCATAATTGGACTGTAAATCAACATAACTGCAATATATTATTGAGAGTGATGTTCCTCAGTGCAGAGCACTGATGTTCATGGATGGCAAAATATTTAGGGTGGGTGACTGTTTTTTTTCTCCAAATGATATCTCAGGACTGAGAATACCTAAGAGAGTCAAATTTGACATGAAGGTGACGTCTAGTACAAGGACGATGCACACACTTAGATTTTTGGGAAAAGCTTTTTAGTTGTGTCAAAATTTGCAAAAAAAATTCCAAAATAGGCTTTTGCAATATCACTGCTTGACATTGTAGGTTTATAACCTGAAACCACAGCTATGGTGCGGAGCACTGAGGACCCTATGATGTTAGTCACTTTACTTGTAGAGTCCTCCAGAGCTGGAGTTCCTGAGTGAGTGAGTAGAGGCTTAACACCCCACTCGAAACCTTCCAGGCATGACGGATTTCCGGAGACATAATATTTCGTAACCGTGGAGTCTAGAGTTGTAGTCACACAAAAACTCAGGTTTGCATCGCTGATAATTTTCAGTCCTTTGTTATGGCCAGCCACATGTTGGTAGTAATATGTTAGCCATGTAGGCTATATTCCTGCTGAGTATACTAGCCAATCAGCACTGTCTGCTGTAGGCAACTACTGGACCAATGACAGCTCCGTATGTACCAATGTCTCCTCGTCTGTCCAGTCCAGCCCACCCAAGCAGTGGGGGAGGCATGGCAGCAGGTGGCAGAGGGCGTGGTCGTGGAGAGGACCGGCGCAACACTGGCCTCATTGGACAGACTGTTCGCATTGTGCAGGGACCGTACAAAGGTACTGCACTACAGATTACACATCTAGTGAATTCCTCTATTGTTAGCAATAGATCAGTAGTTATGTTTGCTTGATGGCTGTAAACTCGTCCCCAAATGAGCTTGTTATGGTTAGGGCATAGGGTTAGGTTAGCCTTGGGGCACAAGGCACATTGTATTAGATGGGGTCCTGATCCCACTGCAGCGAAGGGGGTTCAATATGGCTTTCGCCAGGTTGCTTTGATCTCATTTTCTGTATAATTTTATATGTCGTCTAATTGTACTTTTGTGTGAGCCAGAAATTAGCAAAATTTGTATCATGTTATGCTTATCGATAGGCACGCACTTACTGTTTACTTAAATGAGATGTGAAATTCAACTGTGTTTGAGTTACTATGTTCCATTGCGTGCATGTATGTGCGTCAGGCATTGTGGATGGTTGATGTGCAGGTTACATTGGCATTGTGAAGGATGCTACGTCTACCACTGCACGTGTGGAACTTCACACCGACTGCAAGACTATTTCTGTTGACATTTCACGTCTCAGCACAATAGCGTTAGTATACTGTAGATTTAGCTGTTTCTGTAGCTGTTGCTTCTTGTGTGAATTTCACTACTTAATATGTCTGCGGCTGAGTAGGTGTCAGTATCGTCTGAAGTAGGTGTTGGTATTAGCATACTGAGAAAAGTTCATCGTTTTTGGCTGTTTGTGAAGTTTGTCATTTGTACCACTGCACAATGTTTATGTCTGTTGGATGAGTGGCAGCTGGTACCTGAGCATGAGTTAATTGTAGTCATCTGACACATTCACATTAGTTGTTTTGCTCACTGAAACTCATCTGAGTGAAGGATCATTTGCTGTTGCAGATCTGCAGGGTTGGCAACAGCTGCCGGCTTCTTTGTTGTGCTCTCATTTTGGCATATATTTTTTGTTGCAGGCTAGGATATTTAGTTTCTTTTGTTCTGGTTATCTATTCATCACTGATATACTTGCTTGCTTACTACGTTACAACATCGAGCATTGATAAGACACTTGATGAGTTGTTGTGTTATGTGTAGAGGTGGCCGTGTGGGTGGAGCTTCATCACGCTATGATCGTACTCCAATGACTGGTATGACGCCGTCGTACGGTGGTCGTACTCCGATGTATGGGTCTCAGACTCCACTCTACGACGGATCACGTACGCCGCACTATGGATCAGCTACTCCATCACACGACGGCTCAACGACACCGGGCCGGTCCAGTGCATGGGATCCTGCTAACACTAACACTCCATCACGGTGATTGTCTGATTAATTATTGAGCTGATTGTTGTCACTGTTGTACCTCGGCTTTGATCTCACTTGCCAGTTGTGATGCATCCTGAGCCGTTTCTGAAACATGATCGGCATTCTGCTGCTTTGTGCAAATGACAATCTGTGTCGTTAAACAAACAGGTGTAGATTGTTAGCCAAGTTATGTCTAGTATTTATTGACCAGATTAACAAGTGAGTTTCATACGTGATTAGGGATGGTGAGTTTTTGACTATATCTGGAAGGTTATTCCAGCTTTTGCTAAATCATAGCTTAAAGAGCGTCGACCAAAATCTGTTTAGTAACAGCATTTGAAGGAATTGTTGGCTAGTGGAGCGCAGAGTGCGGGAAGGCTATTAGGGTTGTGACAGACGATGTGTTGTTGGTGTGTTATCTTGTTATGTAACATAGCTGTTGGCAAGATTGTTTTGTTGTACATTGTCATCTACTGGGCAACTGCGTTTGTCACTTAGGCCAAACGACTTTGATTACAACTTTGATGAGGGTCCTCCTTCATCCAGTTACACTCCAAATCCGGCTACACCGGGTTACCATGCGGACACCCCATCACCACAAGGACCATACAATCCTCAGACCCCTGGCAGTGCATACTCACCATACCAGAGCAATCCTTCTCCTTCACCGGTTTCGTACCAAGGTAAGTTGTTCTGTTCCGTGTTTTATTTTGTCATTTTTAGCTCCGTTTGCTGAGTGGATCGCTGGGCATCTGTCTGTCTGTTAACTAGGGATCACAAGTCATAACTACTAGACAGAGACTTGTAATCTTGCATGCATAAGACCTTCTGATGAAGTACTTAAGCCAGCTGAGCATCATTGCCTATGGGCCGCTTGTTGAAAATATACTACATTTATGACTGTAGCATTAATGTGTACATTGCATGTTGCCTTTCTGAATAAGATTGTTTTCCAAGTTTGTAGTTAATGTCTGTGTAAGACGTTGTGTGTGTGATGTAGCGTTGAGTCCGAGTACTTTTTCACCGAGTTCAGGAGGCAGTTTTCAGACAACTCCATCTCCAACTTCCTATGGTGGAACACCGTCACCTGTGGCATTCAGTCCAATGACTCCTGGGGTGCCGTATACACCACAAACACCTGGAGCTGGTAATTGCCTCATGCAGTTTTGTACAATAGCTGTAGCGGAAAGTAATGTAGGCTTCATTCTAGAATGTTTCTGACAGAGAGTGAGGTAGGCGCATTTCAGCGCATTACATGTCATCACGTTAGTATGAATCACCGCTTCAGCCGGGTTGTGATAACAGTAGACAGTAATTTCATGGCCTGACACCCCTCAACCTCCGTGGCCTCATCTGATTACTGATGATGGTCTGGAGTAAAAGAGGGAACATTAACACAGCTGCTCTAGTTACTATAGCACAGTGCAATACTCTTGTTGCACTATGTTCTAGGCAGCTTATAGGTCCA
>Ga0126335_1002115_pt1 | contig 11658 bp, 9 predicted proteins | sample OlaspJWI45metaG_FD_108409 | JGI IMG/M metagenome (GOLD analysis project Ga0126335, IMG submission 108409) | Marine gutless worms symbiont microbial communities from Oahu, Hawaii - Olavius sp. 1 OAHU.JWI-45 metaG | ecosystem: Host-associated > Annelida > Digestive system > Unclassified | place...
CACACACATACACACATACATATGATAACAATGTAAACAAGCAGGCTTACATGCAGCGACTCAACAAGGCTGTACCAGGAATGAGACAGAAAACTGGTCACATTGTTGCAGCACCGAGTTTCAACTGATGTGAAACCTGTACATCTGACACCGTCTTTCAAAGAAATCTTCAGACCTTTTGTCTTCAAACTTGCACATAACCAACTGCATCGTTATTCTTACTGTAGGTGCACACCAGAAATGTACTTTATTACTGTTAAATATTAGCACACGGAACCATTCTACTTCATCACATTCATTGTCACAGTGCTAATTCTACAATTATTATTATTATTTCACAAACAGATGACATTTAAAGATATTCCTAATAAGTACAGAGACAAATAATTTGCAAGAACAAAACAAAAAAAATCTTACCCCAGTAAACTGTTTATTTTGTGCAGCCAGATCTGACATGCCTGTTGGTGTATTAAACCCTATTAACATAATATACAAACAGAAAGCTGCAACAGCCACGACTGATACAAAATATCTTTACCTATTGTTAAATCACTCAAATGTTTACAAATGGCAGCAGCTATATGATATACACAGTGGTCCATAACAATGTGGCCATCTGCATACATTTGACTACAACTTGCAATTCTATTAATGGTACCATTTTTAAAGATGCAACACTTCCCAACAGCCCCACTTATCAGTGTTCCAATTTACTTACTTAGTGTATGCAATTCAGGCAGAAACCAGTTTCATGAAACAAAGATGTCACTAAAGAGATAAACGATATCACAAAGCAAAACAGCAAATGCAGCTCTTGCAAAATAATGGTTCTTAGAAATAATAAGACTGCTATCTTAAGGCATTCGAAACTTAGACACAGACCTGGCGGCCGTTGTGCAATGGATCTGTAAGAACTAACAGATGATAATAGAGTGCCTTCTTCCAACGACAGTGCACGATGGTTGACTGCACTGCCTGGGGTACTATCAGTGATTGTTCCCTCGGACAATGATGCAGCTAGATATTCACGTCCTCCAATGGTTTCCAATCTGGCATCACCTCTGTAGAAGCTGCTAGGTGTCACATCTGGCAGTATGCTTGCAGGCCCTGGTTGAATAATTCCATTGATAGGTGCAGAAAACTCCTCAGTTGCTACCACAGCTGGATATCACATACAGCTATCGCAGCATCAGTCTATGTCATAATTAAGAAGCAGCAATGTGGGATCAAAATACAAGTTCAACGACAGTATAACAGCAAAAACTAGCACACATTAACTAATGCATACTGCCTCTGCCAGCCTGTGCTCAGCTGCCACAAATTTACATAGACACAACGCAAAAAAACATCAAACTGTGTCCAAGGGGAGCACAAGCCTGCGTGCTGACACTGTTTCACGACTGTGACTTTGAGATCAATCCCATGACCTTGAAACTCGAAGGTGACCTACATATTCTAAAGATGACCCTCACATCGAAAATAAAGCTGCTATCTTAAGGCATTCGAAACTTAGAGCTTGAATTGAAAAAATACAAAAATATGTCTGAAGGTCAAAAGTCAAGGTAAAAATGTTGAAAGCTCCGAGTTATTTCGAGCATTATCATAACAGATATTCAAATCAAGCCCCAGCAATTTCCGGCCAGTAGTTTTTCAGTTGCATGCTACCGTTTTTTGGCTACCGTGACCTTAACCTTGGACCTATTACCTTGAAACTGAACCATGACCTAGATATTCTGAAGATGTATCTCCAAACTGAAAATGAAATTGCTAGGCCAAGCCATTCAAAAGTATAGCCTGAATTAAAAAATATGAAAATAGCTCTCAAGGTCAAAGGTCAAGGTCAAATTCCACCAACTCCGAACCACTTCTAGCGTTCACCATGGGGCATATTCCTACCAAGTTACATTTATTGCTGATCAGTAGTTTTCAAGATTTTGTGTGAACAGACAGACAGAGAGACACAGATGCACAGTGAGCTTGGTGTTGCATAAGATTCATAACAGAATCATTCAATTAACTTCATGAACATTGGGTCTCTGATTACATTTTACCAGTCTGTTCCAGTTATTGCAAACCACTGCATATTACTAGATTCAATGCAAACTATTTCCACGTTATTAATTAACATCCCAAATTCATAATCCATACACATTTTAACCTGACCACTTTTAACCTTTCTCAAAACAAGATGACAAGCATGCGCAAGACCAGCTGGCTATCTGTTCTAAAGATACCTTCATGCAGGCCAGATTCACTGCGTGACCCACCAGCATCTATCTCGTGTGACTCATGTAGAGACCTCTGCTGCCAGTTCTCACGCTGACTTCTTATACGCTCATACAACTTCTTCAGTGGACCTTCTGCCACAAATATCGCCAAACACAGCATATTCTGTCTTACCCACTGCATCCAAAAATACACACAACTAAAAATCACTTAAGATAACTATACAATACAATCAACATTTCCATTTAGGCAAGGTAAAAGCAAAAACTCCAATGAGAAGCTCAAAGATAAACAAGTAAGACAGGGTTGTACTGTGAACACAAGACAAAAAGCAAAAACTTAGTTGACATTAACAATGTCAATGTACTAGACACATGATCTACCTAAAACAATTTTAAACATTTAGTTCCTGTGGATCGGGTGGCCTAGGCATACTTGGTACTCCCAGCTACGTCCAGGTGAAAATCAGAAGAAACGAAAATGACTGAGCACTTCACACAGACTATCGCAGTACAAACAAGTATCTAAAGTAATCTGGAAAAGCCACATTGACTCCGTGGGGAAAATTGGGACCCTCATCTTATGTTCCTTAGGTCCTCAAGAGTCTCTACCTTTATCCTTTCAGCTGTATGTGTGTCAGAGAGACTGACAGACACATGTCGGGATTATCGATCGCAATAGTTCATAATCCGCATCTCATCTTAGTAGTCACATACCTCCAGCAGCTGAAGGCTTTGATAAATCCAGTTTCAGTTTGACTGGCAACTGGTCAGAAGGAAAGACAGCAGTTGGCGGTGGTGAGGATGGCTGCTCATCTGATGGGGCTGTGGCAGCTGGAGTTGGCTCTGCTAGCTCCGAGGTGATGTCAAGGCTGTCGGACAAAGCGGGAGACTGAGACAATGGCTGAGCATCTAGTGCAAGTCTAAGGTCGCCAGTGAATTCTAACATATTACATCATTTTTAATTAGTTCAGTTGTCTTTTTAGGTTGCTTCTGAGAAAGTTAAAACAGATTTTCACATTTTTTACAATATTAAGAGTAATACAAGAACCAGTCACTGATCTCCTAATAATAGCCTCTCTGTGTGAGAAATAAACTTGTGCCATACTATCACTTACCTTTACAACAGCAACCAATTCTTATCTACATGTAATGTTTATGAGTACATCTTAATAATAATACAATATTTACAACTGCCTGTATGTTAATGTTAACTGCAATTTCTAAACTAAAAACAAAATGCATCGCCGATCGAAGGCAACACAAACCGGAAAAAAAGGCTAGTTCACAAAAATATTGCATAATCCTGCACGGATAATCAACTTTGTTCCTACAGGGTGTGCCAAAACACAAGAATATGATTGAAAAATCTCGGGGAGCGAACCAATTCAAAAAAGTTATTTTAATACCTGCAGTTTTCTGTCGGTAAACAGCAAGATGCAAAATCTAGTTTTCTAACCAAATAACCAAAATTTAACATCAGCAAAACTATTTTCCTTTGCCAGAACTCATCTTACAAATTCATATTCTCCTAACCGACTGCCTGCAAACACAGGGTGTCACATACCAATTAATACTATGTATAAAATATGTAACAACCTGTTACAGTCATATACAGGTCTTCAAATGCTTTCTCCATTCTCTGCTGCTGTTCCTCTTTCTCCTCAATCATTCGATGTGGTGCCACAAATATCTGCTTCTAATTAACACATTTTGATGTCACATGAAAACTTAACAGAAGCTAGCAAAATTCTGCAAGTTTCAACAACAGCGAAAACAACACAGACAGCACATAAACACAGCTGTGGTCCATAGTTCATGAAAGTCTTGTTCACAAAGTAATTTGACAAAGGCTGCACTGAATGACCCCATGCACACAGCACATGGTGTACACTGCATGCTCCGCCACAGATTTAAGCCACGTGACAGACAGACGGACAGACAGACACTGTAAACATCAGTAAGAATAGTCTGCACCTCATGCATTCGATGCAGCCTAATAATAATGTATCTACTGTTGTCATTATGACAAAGTTATACTGAGAGTTTACTGGTTCAACTAATAAACATCAAACAAAGTCAAATGGCTGTCTACCCTCACACCAAGCCAAGTGACATAGGCTGTGGGTCTGCTATTATCGGCATCTAATAACCATCTAGAGACAGCAGTCTCATCTACTTGCTTCCAGAACTCTCACAGAAGCAGCCTAAACACATAGTAACTTCCATCAGTATTCACCACAGTTTTCTTAGTGTTTCACTCCAAAAAATTGTGCAATGTCAACTAACATGTGCAGTAGGTCAGAACAATCAATGCACAGTATGTCACCAGGAAATCAACCAGGGCAGTTGCTTCTTACCCGCAACTGTTCAAGAGCCTGACGACGACGGTTGACATCAGCTCGTTGTAGGTCGCTCAGATCTGACAGCAGTTTATTATACTCCTAGACAGTAAAGTGTACGTTTAATTAACTACAAAACTATAACAATCGCTTACAATAACACACAATATACATTCCATACATATGCACACATCTAACAGACAAATGCACAATTTCTGTCCCATTTAATCACTGCCTAATATTGTTTTTCAAAATTAATATGCACAATTGTTTAAAAACATAAAAACATAATCGTTTACTAATACCAGTACTTTGCTTGGCAAGCATGAAAGGGAGATCAGTGCCATGCAATCGGTCTAAGTGGCTCGAAAAGAACTTCTACCTAGCAAATTTGCAACAATCAAAAACAATACAAATAGACGGCTCTTCAATTAAAAAAGAATCTTTTAACCACTTGGTAAATTTAAATGAATGGTTTCAGAGTGCACTTTACCTCCTTCAGTGATTCTTTCTCCAAAGCAAGCTTATGACGAAGGTAGGCTTTCTCAGTCCTTTCATGTTCAACTCTTCTCTTTTCCAGCTCTGCATCACGAAGCTTTTCTTCCTCCACTTCCGCAACCAGTCGTGCATCACACTCCTGACCAGTACCACAACAACAAGCAAAACATTTCAATTCATTCTCTCGTTATCACATTCAACTGTAAACATGATTCCAAAGAGTTTTTTGTTATAATATAAAATTATTAACAAAAATAAGTTAATTTTATCATACAATTTCCAACAAAACGACAAGGTTAACTGTTGCTGAGAAACTGCTGCTGAGATGCACATACGTAGTACCATTACACATAGAAAGCCATAGTTGTGCAGTGCATTTGTACTGTACAATGTACACTACATACACTTTGTCATATGGTAAAACAGCAGAAAGAAATGAAGCTTTGAAACAACAAACTACCTCTTCCACAGATGCCCTCTCAACAACAGCATTTGAAATGTGGTAGTGGCTGGTAGCGAATGCATCTTGATCTGTGTACCTCACTGGCCTCACTATCAACATTGCAACAGAATGAAATTTCAAACCACAACAAAACAATTACAGAAACAAGTCATCATCACATGAAGTTAGATGTTCTTTAAAAATTGTCAAACTGTAATAATTACAATGTCATCCATTCAGCAAAAAATACTACGAAAGTGTTGTGTAATTAATAAAACAACTAGAGCCAAGCTTACTTGTTACAGGCTGTGCTAGTATCTACTTTCATTATATTCAAAACAGCACATGTGAATACAAGAAACAATTCACTTACAGAAAGAATAAGCCAATACAATAATTACTGTAAATGTTCAAAATTCATTTTACGCACATTTTACTGGCTCAATTGAGTCGACTGGATCTTTTGGAGGCGGTGGCAAAGCAGCAATTCTGAAAGCTCGAGCCTTCTCTGCCTCAAGTGCTGCTTGCCTGTGTAGCAAAATGTTCACAAACTACACTGTAAAATACAGCAATGATCACATATTAACAATGTTCAGCATCACACCATAGGCTACACAACTAGCAGAGATAATTTTAAACAATATTAATGCACAATTATCACTAATGAGTAACTAGATATTAAATTGCATAACATATCATCAGAGTGGAGTTGTAAAGATTGTGAAAATTTTCATCTGTGATATTCTGACACAAAATAAATGATCTTTACAGCAGTGTTACCATGTACCACGGAGTTCTGTGAAATGGTGTTGTAGGCCCGTTTTTGGCCCATCTTGCAGACATTGTTGGCCTGTCGTTTTTGGGCCCACGTTTCATTTCTCTTAGTTGTCTTTCGCGCTGCAGGTCCTTGCCCGGACTACTAAGGCATGTCGCTGACAAGTGCGCCTATTGTTCTCAGCGGCGCGACTTTTACCTCTGTGTCTGCGCATCTGACGTGGCTGTGCGAATTGTCTGAATACCTGACCGACAGAGGCGAGATCATCATGAGCATGTCTGAAGTGTGCAGGACAGTCACTTTACGCCTGAGAAATGTTGGAGTAAGATGTACTGCAGTTTTACTGTTGCAGTTGAACAGTACAGATGAGAAAGTTCTGCCGTTCTGACGAGACAAACTTTCTGCTACCAAACTTCAGCTACTGCACTGATATGAGCTGAGGAGACAAGCTGCGTATTGGTGTGACGTCGCCAACAGTCAATGGTGTGGTGCTGACTAGTGGACGTCATCTCACTGACAAGTTCGGACGCCGACAGTCTCGACTGGGTTCACAGAGCTGCCGCCGCAATCATCCAGTCACCGACGGTCTCGACCGGGGTCACTGAAGCGGCCGCCGTCTTGCCGCCGAGTCTGCTGTTCCTGACTGACGTTACCATCCATGTTGCTGCATATGCTGCTGCATTTCTATTTGCTGTTTTAGTTGCCGCAGTTTCCCCTTTTGGTTTCAGCTGGCCTTATAAATAGCAATAACTTTCTGAGACACTCGCTGTAATTTAATTAATTATATGTTTGGTATTATAATAATCGTTATCCCCTAGACCGTGCCATGTTCCTGGTAGGTCCAGCAGTGCATGTAACAATGGCAAATCATTAATCACTATTAACAAGAGGCCAAAGTGATTTGGCAAAGGCTGCAATGAATGACCCCCACACAGTGAAGCTGAGTTGAGCCACGTGACAGACAGACACCGTGCACATCGGTAACAACAGTCTGCATCTCATGCATTCGATGCAGCCTGATAATCATCATTAGCAATAATCATTAATTACACACTTACAGGAAACAACTTGTGAAACAATGATGCACAGAAATTACTTGACTTGATTAAAGATATTAGTTTACAGCACAGATTCACTACATTTCTCAGACTGCAAATTTTTAAGAATGCAGGCCACTGATGTAAAAGTGCCTTTGCAAATTACACACCGAGCAACAATGTGTTTGCTATCTTCAATCTGTCGCTGCTTTACTTCCTCCTTCTGTCGCCTAACTGCCAGCTCGTGCCGATGCTGTGCTCGTAACTGATCTTCATGTTGCAACATCTTACGACACTCTCTTTGCAGTTCCTGCATCATACAGTCACACATAACTAAACACTTATCTCAATAATTAGCATTTTCTTACCAGGTCAATATCAATAAATTCACTGAACAGTTACACAGGCAAATACAAAGTAAACTTAATTTCTGACTCTGAAAAAATTAACAAATTCACATATATTATGGTTCATTTTGGAGAACAGTATTATCGAACAAACTGACACTGACAACTCAAAACTACCAAGAAAAAATACACAAAAATAACAAAAAATACCTCTATAACAAACATACTGGAGTGAAAAATTATAACAAATATGCTAAGTTATTCAAAAGTAGTAGATAAACACTAAAGATTCTTAACCACAATAAAACAAACGTTGAAGCAACCGCTGGTCAAGTTCAATCATCAACTCACTATCTGTTCACCAACAGCCTGACGATGACCCTCACCGACGCCACTGACAGTCTTCTCATATCTGTCTTCCAACTGTCTCAACTGAACTTGCTTCTCATGCAGCCACTCCTCCTACAAATCACATCAACAATTGCCATTGTTATATCACGATCTGAAATGCGCGATCATGATTGGTCAAATGTGCATCATGTGCTGTGAGTAAAAAGCTAATATTGCCCTGCTAACCAGTCATAAAATGCTGCCAATATTGCCCGGTATCGATGATAGTCACGCACTCACGAGAGTTTTTTTAAATAAAATAATTAACACAAATTTTTTCAGGGGATATATGTCAACTGTAATATTAATGTTTTTGGTTCATTTGTTTTAGTAAAGTTGCGTCTTAAATATAAAAAAAACGAAAAGTGCAAAATCGTTACTTCCTTGACGAATGCATTTCGGCCAGTGGTGGACATTTTGAGCATACAGTGTAAACTGACCTGTTTGTTGTTTCATAAACATAAAAAATTCTGCTTTAACCTGTTGTTTATCGCCAGTAAAACTCATGATAAATGTGTTGTGAAATTGAAAAATTCACTGGGTGGCCATGCTTAATATGGCATAACTTTATATAAGTCAAAGGTATTTGAGTAAAATTTTGTAGTTTAGCGTAGATATGAACATGTGATAGGCATGGAAAATTCTGATTAAAAATTCTCAGCCGTTTGGGAAAAATTACCAGAAAACCTCAGGAAGGGGGGTAAATTTTTTGACTCACACTGTATACTTCTATTCACAGCAAGTTTTAAACAGCAATAGCAGCATGGATCAGTTCTGACAAATACTGTGAAATGTTCTCCTGTTAGACACATGCAAAAGACCACACAATCAATTAAGCAAGGTACATTAATAACCTGAAGCTGCACAGCAAGTTCTCTGAGCAATCTGTCCTTTTCTTGCTGGACAGATTCGCGCAGTTTTGCTGCATTAATCTTTGACTGCTCACGAACCTGCATCATAACAACCCAAACATACATTTGTATGCAAGACTGGTAAAACAAATAATCAACTTATGGCATTTTTTCAATTTCCAAGGCATCTCACTGACAAAATAGTGTTATCACCCAACTACATACATCAAATCAAATCAGCCAATCAATCACCCAGTTAGTTGAATTTAATTCCCAGGAACCTCAAATATACTGAGCAAAGGTGACATAATTTACTACAGTAGATGAGCATTTATGTAATTTATGACTAATTCGTAACTTACCTGATTATATAACTAATGCATGATGCAGAAAAGCATAGTTGCAAAACCATTACAAAAATCATAATAACAACACACATTTAAAACTTCACAAATCACTAACAAATGCAATAACCTGCTGAATACGGAGTTTTCGTCTTCTCTCACGTTCTTCCTTCAAAAGTCTGGCTTCTTCATTAGGGCTTGGTCTTAAATTAAACACTTTCATCGTAGATTTTCACAAACTTCTGTACTCTCTAAACACAAACATGTACATGTAGTACTCAGTGATCAGTCATTATCACCAACTTATGTGGCGCTCCTGGAGATCCACTACCTCACATGAAAAGTAGACAACTTACTAACTCTAAACCCTAAACTCTGAAACTGACTCTAACTATAACCCTGACCTGTAACCCTAACTGTAAGGTAAGGTAAGGTAAAGTGTGGATTTGTATAGCGCTATTATCACAAGGTCTCTAATGCGCTATCCCTAAACCGGTAGCCTACTTTCCAGGTAAGGTAGTGGATCTCCAGGAGTGCCACTTATGCAAACAACATTCACTCTTGTAACTCTCTGTTACAGTTTCTACACATGATTAACTATGTGCAGTTAGAGGTGCAGTTAGGATACTGAGATTTGACTGCAGCTGTGGCTAAACACTGCGGTATGACTAATTACCCCGTTGGACCACATTGGACCACACCAGACTGTATTGGACCACATCAGACCTCATGTGACCGAGTGTGCATGCAGTCAGCGTGTAATCTGTGCACCATATAAGACGTCATATGTGACATTAATGTCACTGATGCGGCAACATACATACTGTAGATAAGAAAAGACAGGCCCTCAGCATCCATAGTCTAATTTACAGAGGGCTTACGGTAAGGGAAAAAACCGACAGTCATTGGTGCAGGATGTGTCAGTGTAGGGCTAAATATGAAAGTGTTGTATTTTCTCTCATCAGTGACCCTTTTCTCTTCAACTTCTCTACACACATAGGCCTACACTAGAAGAAATAATAAATACAGTAATATCAAGGTCTTAAAAATACAGAAGTTGTAACGTACGAAAACAAATGACAGATTACACATAACCGTTTTCCTCTAACAGAAGCCTCTCGCTCAGTGTAGACTCAGAATTTCTGCTTTCCGGTAGATTATTTCTTCATATTTATGTATTTAATGATATTTGCCATCGTTTGTAGTAGCGAAAATAGCGGTATCCACCACCGGACCTGAAGGACACCTTTGCCACTAAACATTCTAGCATAGCGAAATCGATGTCAAAACATTCAAACTGAAGCAGACGACATTTTGTTTTCCTTGACTGTGACCGGAGTAGGCCACTTACATCTGGTTGCGAGGGGGAATAAGTTACGCTGGTTCCTACTAGAGTTTAGTCGCTGCTTTGCATATGGACGTAGTGTGTTATGCTGGCGTAGGTCAAATTTAGTCTCAGAGTAGAGTTTAAGACAAGTCTTGCATATGGCCCACGGCTTTTATTTGTGGACCACCTTCTATTAGAAGAAATACGGTAACTCTATACTCTGACTGCATGCACACCTGGTCACATGAAGTCAGATGAGGTGCAGTGCGGTCCGGTGTGGTAATAATCATTCATACCCCTGAACACTATCGTATCGTATCAGCACTGTGGGTGCAGGCTGTTGTCTCTATGCCCACATCTAGGCCTATATACATAACATAATAAACAATACAATCACACTAAGAATAACTTCTACTTCCGGTTCCCAAAAATGGTGCTTTAAAGTTATACAATACATCTTGGTTAGACCAAAACTTATCTAATAGCATCTTAAAACAATTAATTGATGGTGCTTCAACAACCAAGGATGGCAAGGAGTTCCACAAGTTAACAACTCTTTCAGTAAAAAAGTATATTCTAATATCATACTCTTCTGTAACTTATACATATTACCTCTCGTCCTCTAGTATGAGAAACTTGACTCATCATCAAGCTTGGTGCCACAGCAGTGTCATATAGTCCATGTATTATTTTATGTTTCAATCATATCACCTCTATGTCTATTTTAGTGTTGGCAATTTCAAGTACTTTAATCTGTCGGTATATGGTAAGTGTTTACACTCATGCATTAATTTAGTCGCTCTCTTTTGAACTTTCTCCACTACCTTGATTATATATTGCTTATAAAGAGACAAAACTGTATTGGCATATTCCAAATGAGACCATACCAAAGCTTTATACAGTAAAACAAATGCAACTTTATCTACGTCCTGAAAATTACGTTTAATTATGCCAGGAATACTATATGCCTTATTAACCTTTTCAGTTATATGATCAGAAAAGGACAATTTGCTATCTACAATTACTCCCAGGTCTCTTACCTTATTACACCTCTCTAAATCAATGATCATATTATCAACA
>Ga0126335_1002116_pt1 | contig 11657 bp, 5 predicted proteins | sample OlaspJWI45metaG_FD_108409 | JGI IMG/M metagenome (GOLD analysis project Ga0126335, IMG submission 108409) | Marine gutless worms symbiont microbial communities from Oahu, Hawaii - Olavius sp. 1 OAHU.JWI-45 metaG | ecosystem: Host-associated > Annelida > Digestive system > Unclassified | place...
CCATACATCTTTTCTAAGATTGCCTCTCCAACTAATACTGCCTGATGCACATTTACTGAGGAATCACTTGTAATGCCACTAATGATATTACATAACTCTGGTGTGCGCTGAAATGGGTTATGTTCACACAGGAATCTGAAAACAGTCCTTGCATCTTTGTTGTCACGTTCAATTCTAGCAACACTGAGTTCTTTGTGTTGCTCGATCGTCTCAAAGTTCCTGTTAGTGACTTCCTGCATCAACTCATTGAAAGTTGCAGTAACTGGCAATGACAACAACCACTTGTTTCGCTGTTTCTCCTCCATAACTCCTCTTCCACGTACAAGTCCACCAGTAGTTTTCATCGTCCTCATCAGTGTCTGCTCAATGATGAGGTCTTTTGAAAGTCCAGCCCAAAACCTTTCTGTTCTTCTGATTACAAACAGACCAGCATTGAACAAAGCATACACAGAAGGATTGGTTTGTTGCCAGGAATGCAGATCTTGTAGATGTATTTGTACACTTTTTGTATAATGCATGTGGCCAGATGCTGCCAAGTAAGGTAACATCTTAGGGAGGCAATGTTTTCAGTTCGCCTTTCAATTCAGATAGACGTTGTTGTATTTTTGACACAGTTTTATCCTGAACAACTATCTCTAGAGGCACATCCTTTATATCATTTTTTATATGTTTATAATACATTGTATGGACCTAAATTTGATCATTTATTAAATATATTGACCTGTAAGTGGAAAAAGGCGGCCATTTTGAAAATATGTTAAAAAGGCCATTGTGCCTGGGCCGATTTTGGCCGATTTTGGATATGATGTACCCGGTAGTATGTCTGACTAAGTGCAGCAGAGAAACTTTTTGTTGAAATTTGTTTCGGGTCCCCTGTAATTTTTTTTATTAAATTCACTCGCCTATATTTTTGCATCTTTTTGTTGTTTATTACCGGTACCACCAACTACTCATGACATAAACAATATAGTATGTTTTGATGTGTATCTCTGTAGTTCTCAAAATATTTCTCTGATCTCTGGCAGCTCTTTCATCCGACGCTGTCTGAACCTGCCGTAGCTGTCCATCACAACAAACAGGTGCAGTATAGTCACTTGATGATTCACCAGTAATTGCTGACATTATAAAAGTAGGAATGCTGTCTCTTTTCTGTGCTGTGTCCAGGAAAAAAGTTGTAGCGAAGTTTGTCAGTCTTGTCATTCAGTTACTTTATGCAAAAAGAACTAAACACATCGAGGGCCTGTGTGGGGTGGCACCGAAGGCACATTGTACTCTGTATTTCATAAAAGCAAGCCTTCTAGTCTTTTCAGCGTTTCTTTCTCAAATGTTAGTGAATAGCAACAAAATGTAGTGCTTCATGTAACAGGCTTTTGAAACTTCGCACAATGTATATATTCTTTGTAAACCAACTGTTTAAAGCCGTGGTGTCATTTCCTGCATAATCAGGTATAAAATGCCTTTGTCTGCACAGGACAAGGACACAATGAAAGTTTTAAGTTGAATATAACACGTTTTGCGCCTTTCTGATATCTTGTAGCTTGGACTTCCACAGCTGTACTAAATAGGGCCCTTAAATTTGGTACTCTGGCCTTGTAAACTGTGACATCATTGCTTACATAATCAGCAAAGGCCACATCGAATCTGGTGATCTGGGGAATGGGTCAGAAAATTCTTATAGGCCTACTTTGCAATGGGCGAATTTTTTATGCACACTGCCCCCTCACTGCAGAGGGACCATGTAACACAGTGTGCCTTGGTTCCCCAACAGTCTCCACTCCTAACAGGACCTCGATCCGTTCAATCATTTTTGCACAGTGCAGCCACAAAGCGGACAGACTGAGTCGGCTTAGGAATATGAGGCTTTGAGTTTCATGCAAGTCTCGTCACAGCCATAACACATGTGCTTTTTGCGGCCTTCGCAAAATTACTATATTGTTAATATAGTATAGAGATACGCATATAAGGAAATGTACATTGGATGGATTTATATACGCTTACTAGTCACCAAGCCCCGTAATTCGTAAAGTCACTGCATACGATTCTCAAGTTTCCACTTTTGAGGTCCACATATTCAGTGCGTGATATCTGCCACTAAGCTACCGACCCGCAGAGGCTAACGTGCCAAACTGTAAACTACTAGAGACGTCTAGCAAGTCAAAAAACAACAAAGATTGGTGCGCTCAGATGATACCTATAAGTCCTGGCTCATGAACTATGTTGTATTGGCTGGGTGATTTTGGCAACAGTTGTCTGCAATTTGGCAAAAGATATAGCAAAAAATCAAGGAGTTGTTTTTTGTGAAATGCCCTGTAGTAAATGGGGCTCTTGTTTTCCCTATGGGAGTGGGAGGACATTTTGCCCAATGCAAAGTATAGGAACTCTACTCACAATTTGTGCTACCTTCACCAAATTACTTTGACCTCTTGTTTTAGTTGTTCTTCTCCGAAAATCCTGCCAGTAGTGTTAGCATGCAATGATCACATTAATCTTGCCGATTGGTGTATTTCATGCCCAGTGAAGTAGTAGTATTGTCAACATTTGTGCACTGCATATGTGTTGATATGGTGATGACAGTGCTTTTGGTGTTGTAGGCGTTGCTGATCTTCTGGCATCAGGTTTGTCAAGACTGCCCAGAAAATGTCAAACTTATTGTGAATTCGCCCGTCGTTACCAAGAACATACCCTTCAATTACATACTGTAAGTTGTCGGTCGATCAGTTTACTTTATGGCATATTTATATCGTATTTGTTTTTATCGCTTAATTTATAGCTGTCATCTGCACTTTTCTGTACGTGTTTTTGTGCATTCCGTCAGTTGGTGTTAGTTTTGATGTCAGTATCTCTGCAGCCAATTGTCTGCAAGGACTTGTACTTTTTTATAGCATTGTGTCGTAATTGTCTGTCTTAATGCCATCTATACAACTTTTCTGCGGTTGGCCCTAGAATCCAGATCTCCTATGTCTTTTTTCTCTTCATCTCCGTTGCAGTTGTACACTTTTAGATAGGTATTGAGTATATTGTTACTTCGTTTACACGTTTTTATTGCGTTAGACGTTTTTACTCGACTGTGCCTGTATTTTTTATCATTTTTAATTTATATTTTTATCTATTCAGCCACATGCCTGCAAGAGTGACAGTAAAATCTCATATCTTGTGTGTTAATAGATGGTAAATGATGCTTGATGACTCACACCAGTTTCTTTCGTCATTTCAAGTATTATGATTGTGTTGAAAAGTTTACCAGATCATAGGTGGAATTTGTTTTTCACAATGGATGTTCTCACAGTGATAGCTGATCCTGGTTGAAGGCTATAGAAGTGAAAATCAGTGTCAGCCATTGGCTCACGAGTGATGTAACTTTTTCTTGTTTACAACTTACCAAGTTACTGTTGGAAGAGAAAAAATAGTGACAAAATAGATGGCAAGTCAAGGAGGAATTGGATTGGACTAATGTGAAAGACTGCAGCTTTGTTTAAAAGAACTGCTGTAAGCAGGAAGCACTGAGGGTGGGGGCTTAGCACGTCTACCTTCTACGGAAGAAGACACGAGAAGAAGAAGTATGATTTGATTATGTGCTACTATTTTCAGTACTAAATTAATAAGCAAGAGCGCTACATGTATTTGTGATTGAAGAGCGGATCACGATGACCAGGATGTTCTTCTGGTAAACCGCATGATGCTGCCAGCATATTATGGCATTCTGAGAATGTGTTGTCAGCAGTCGCCGGCGTTTACTAGGTACTTGGCTCCGCATCAGAACATGCACTGGGCTATCAAGAACATTACCACACATCCCACCCAGTACACTGCCGTATGTACAATAGCTCACTCTCACTTGCTTCATACTAAATACTAGTAAGTGAGTAAGTAAGTAAGCAAGTGAATTTGTGTTCGCATAGCAGTCCTTACAGCCTAAACTCTCACAGAGGTGCTGTGTTAGTGTCCCATATGCTCTACAGAACAGCACAGTCTTCAAAAGTGCACAGAACGGAGTCGGTATCAGTGATGGGCCACGGACTGACAATGCGAGTGAGTTCCACAGGATCAGACCAGAAACAGCAAAACGTCTTCGGCCGTATCTTGTTGTTCTGGAGCGTGGCGCTACAAGGTCACAGCTCGTAGTGGAATGGAGGTGACCACGATTGGCTGATTCAGACACCGGTGAGCACAGTTCAGTGAGTTAAGTTGGTGCAGCTTGATGCAAACACTTGTACACCAGAACACACACTTTGTATTCAATTCTCTGCTGAACGGGCAGCCAATGTAGTCGATCTCGAACATCAGTGGTGATGTGGCTGAACTTCTGCTTATGCATTGTGATTCGAGCTGCAGTGTTGAGCACGTTCTGTAGAGACTGCACATTGGCTGTGCTCACGCGGTGGAGGACACTTACACCAGGTGGCCCAGTGGTGTAGTGGGTTAGCATCAATGGCACAACTCAAGAGGTTGCGGCTCGACGCCTGACTGTGGCCCTTTTGGGCAGCAGCTATAGGCCAGCTGTTTATGCCCACTTGCCCAGTGAGGCGTGATGGTTTGAAAGCTAACAAGTGTGATATCCACCACGTAGCAGTCCTGGGCAAAATTTTCATGCACTTTCCTTTCATTCCTTCAGGGTTTGTAAATGAGAACCAGCCTTGGTTGGGAAGTCAAAAGCAGGTATGGTTTGTTCCATTTGTGGATAAGCATGTCGGTGTGCAGGTAAAACTGAGATCCTTTGACAATGTGTGCCCTACCTGAACGCCTATGCAATGGGGTTATGTTACAAAAAGGTGCTGTATCAAGTCTCCATTTACCTTTACTTTTATTTTTACCTTCCTTTGATCTAATTATTTCACTGCTTTATTTATGCTAAACAGGATATGCTGAAGATAATTTTTGAGTCACCCGCTGTATGAGACAACTGTGTAAGTGATGTTATTGTGCCAGCAGGCGGTGGATGAGTTATTCCGGCTAATGCAGATAATGGTGGCCACAAGCCCAGAGACAACTGAAGATGAACTGAAAGCCATCAGTCACTTCCGACGCAGCACCATTCTCCTCTATCTTCAGATACTTGACGCCAGGAACCACTGGCAGACCCTTGTCACGTATGCCTTTTTCTTACAAACTGTTAATTCATAATAGACAAGTTGCCAGAGTCACTTGGTAAATTCCACTTCAAATGTATGGGGGAAATCAGGAAACTAGTATAGTGTTCCTTGGGTCCTAGGAGTCCCCATCCCAAACAAGATAGCACGGACACTGTACAGACACACCACTCTTGTGCAGCAAGCAACATTTGCATTGCACGGACACTGAGCACAGACAGAATACAGACACACCACTCTGTGGGAACTTCAGTCGGAACTCTGCATCTAATACATTTGATGCAGCTTAAAATCTTGATAAAGTAGAAAATTTTTTTAATGTAAGCAGTAAACTAAGTATTGCATGCTCCTATAGCTGTGACAATTGCTGTTTTCACACCTGAACTGTACGAAACATTCCTTTGGCAGCATCTAAGCTAGAACAGTATGAACATATTGTAACACTAGTCATTCTGCCCACCCAGTCGGGCATTATGTAGGCAGTTGCATCCCTGCCTTTCACCCACCCAGGGCTCCCGCTTCCCATACCTGTACCACTGCATTCCAGGCTCATGATTCCCAGCTGACATTTGTGCCTATATGCCCGCCTGTCCAGTGTCCAGTGCCCTGCCCATTCTACACAGCTGCACATACTGTCGAGCCATCAGCAGCACCAGTGCTTCTCAGGCCCAGGCCTGCCACACCACCGCTGCAGTGATAGATTTGCCTGGGCCCACTTACCTAGCGCCTGGCCAGCAGATGTCGTGAGATGCAAAAAATGCCAATTTTCTGGCCGTCTACCACAACTTTTTTGCACCTTAAACTATCCCCAGGGCACCCTGGAGCTACCCTGAAGATTTGGAGACAGTTGCCGTGTCTGTTACCGAATTATGAGCAGACAGACAGACAAACAGACACACATAGTGCGTTCTATATTTAAAAGTGGTAGCTGATATGTGAAAGAACTAATTTGTTTGATGTGGCAAAAAATCTGTTAAAAAACTGCTGCCGTTGAATGTTCCAATTTTATTGCTGGCTTAAAAAACTGATTCTGACACACTTTTCAATACTGATCATTAGTTTTTTGCTAATTCTGATAACTTACTTGCACTGATGTTTTTGTACAGCTATGGACTTTTAGTATTTATTCAGTGAAGTACACATTTTACGATGTGACAATGATGATGATGATGACGACGACAGCGATGATGATGAAACATTTGATTAATGACGTAATTAGTAGTAATTTGTGCTGCTGATCTGGTTGGTGTAGGGCTATGAAGATTCTAGTTGAGAGTCATGAAGATCGGCTGTTTGTGCTCCAACACAATGGCCTGCAGATGGTCACCGAGGTTATTACTGCCAAGCATAGTACAATAGTGTATCACTGCACATAGTTCATAGTTGTTGTCTCATAACATCACTTCTACAGTTGTCTTGTTATTTTGATTGTGGTTTGGTTGAGGCACCCATTTTGTATCTGATGTTGAGGATGATTTGCAGCGTGATAGAAATATGTGAATATATTGTCATTTTATTTCTGGACTACTGTAAGGGATTAGAACTATGGCTTTGAAGACAAAATATATATGGTTAATCCAGCATATTTGTATACTATGCTGATTCTTTTCTATGAGACCTATTAGAGTTGAGTTGTAGGGATGTGACACAATTCTGTAACTTTTTCCCAAATTTGAAGGATTCAAAAATGTAGCACATTTTATCTTGAGATGGTTCGAGACTTTTTAGCAAATAGTCAAAATGTTTTTACTCTGTTTTTTGTTATTTGTAACTTCTTAATTTTTAATAATTGAGTCAACTTGTATTAGGTAGTAATTTTTATCCAGTGAAAAATCTGAATTTGAATCCGATGGATTTGGTGAATGAAATCTATATCCAATGGAAGTGGATTTTGGCTGTCTCCAGCACATCCCTGGGGAGTTGTTAAATTGACAAGTGAATGATTTTGGTTACTACTACCAATGGAATTGGTCACCTGAAAAACTGCTGTCCGAAATGACCTTTTGAGTCACCTGGTACATAAAACTGTACATACTGTAAAACTGTTACTCTTATGCAGGCGTTCAATATGCTACATTTGATGCATCATGAGGCGACAGCTTGCCATGTGACCGAGGACATTGTCATCCTACTCACACTGATGACACAGGTTCTCGACGCTGCAAGAAAGTGCATTACAGACAAGAAGTGTGAGTACACATCTCGCTTTATGTAGATGCTTATTCTAACACTGTATTGTCTCATTTTCACCATCTTTTTTGTTAGCTATATTAAGTAGGTCCACATTTTTTAATGTCACTGCTGTGTAGTAACTTTGAGCGAGTTATTTGCAACTGTGTGCTGATACGCTGTTAAGAAACTACTCACTAACTAACTCGAACATCGATGATTGGATTTTGTCAGTTGGCAAAAGCTGTAGACACTCTTATTATACTGGGGATGATCAGTCAGTCTGCTTATCTCTGTGCATTTATCTTCTATGACTACAAGGTTTGAATGAAGTTGACTTTGCAGTGATGCTTAACTCTGATGCTTTACCAAATGGCATTGTTTCCAGCTAGCACCGTTCATCCTGCTGATGGATTGTGGCTCATTGTTGTCTGACGTCAAACTTTCTTGTTTGACCAGTTCGTTAAAAAAGAACAACTACTATGCCATGTCACTTGTCCACTGACTACAGAATGCACTGTTGTTCTTATTGTAACACTACAAGTGTAACAAGTGGATACAGTAATATAGTAATGGCTGCATTGTGGAGCCATCTGATGAACGAGTAAGAACAGTCACATGCGTGACAGACAGACAGACTGACAGACGCCCATGCTATGGGGTCATTGATCGCAGTAGTCTGCATCTCATGCATTTGATGCTGCCTAGTTACTGTGTTACTGTCTGAGTGTTGGTTATTGTTACAGCTGCTGAAGTGAAGCCTCACCTGACATCGTGGAAAGAGAAATCCGAGTTAGCTCGAAAACTTCTCACATTGCTCAATGCATATACGCCTCCGGACATTCGAGCTGCTACGTTTGGTATGCATTGCTGTCATTTCTTCAAGGTATGAAAGTGTTTGACATGCGATCAAAAACTAACCAGCCAGCTGAGTTTGCTGTCTAACACTAAATATGGAATTGCGGAAACTCACCAACGATTTTGTTGTTATTCCTGAGTCTCAAAACTAGAGGGTGGCAGTCAACTCGTCCCCAAGTCAACTCAATAGGGTTTTGATTAGTGTTAGGATTAGGGTTAGATTTGGGGTTAGGGTTAGTGCCAGAGTTAGGTTAGCCTTGGGCAAGAGTTGGCTTAGGGACAAGTTGACTAAGTTGTTTCAGAAATCCTACGACTGAACTTAATCGATTGGCCACGCCTGTGATTTGATATTCTCAAACATGTCCCAACTTGTTTACTTTTTATCTACCATATGATATGTAATTTACAGGTAATCAATGAAAGTTTGCTAACCTTTGACATGTGAAATTTTTTAGAACTATTACGAGAGATGATTCTGACATTCCAGAATGAATGCATTCAAGTCATCGTTCCAGTATTGGTTCAGGCACACAATAGTTTTCAAGAGAGCCATGTGCCAGGTACGAATGAGTCTACAATCAGTTTTTTGATGTGTTTCACAAGTATGTGTAGTATTTTTCTAGTTGTAAGTCAGTACTGCTAGTCACCATTTTTTAGCCTTTGTGGTAGGCACTTGGTGGTCATGGCTGACTCGTTGGCTCAATGGTTAGCATTGCAGCTCATGGCTCGAGAGGTCACGAGTGCCCACTTAGGCGTTTGGCGGTTTGAACAGCTAACAACTGTGATTCCTGTCATGTAGCGGTTCTGGGTAGACTGCTTACTCATCATGGTGGTGCATAGGCCATCTCAGTCTTCCATCCCTCCGGGGTAAGTAAATGAGGACCAGCTTCAGCTTGGAAGGCAAGGGCAGGTATGGTTAATTCCATTTGTGTATAAATGCAGGTAAAACAGAAATGTCTTGATAATGCGTGTCATACCTGAGCATCTCTGCAGTGAAGTTCCTTTATTGTAGGGTGCTAATACAGGTGTATCACCTTTACTTTTTCAGCCTTGTGCCTAGGCGTTAGCTGTGAAGTGAAAGGCTGTTTGTTTTGCTGCTGAAACGTTATTTATTTATTTATTTATTTATTTCACTGTAGAGGTCCATATCTCTGCACTCACTGGGCGGATTTTTGTCATCCTTGTGTCATTCGATCGGTTTCCGTTGTTTTCCATTAAAACATCTGGCAGATCTGCCCCAAAAATTTCACAATGGTTTAAAAACTGCAAAATTTTTAGCCGTTTTTATCGACCCCAGTCCTAATTGGACTGGGGCCATTCCAAAACGGCGCAATTTTTTGAAACCTCAACATAAACTTGTACTGCGCAGATGACTGGGATATCATGTCCTGAAGTTTGGTACAGATTGGTCCCCCGTCTCCGAAATCCATCCGGGGTTTTGGGAACCCAAAATGTGCAAAAAAACGGAAAATGGGCGATTCAGAAGCCAGTAACAACAAAACGGTTGAAGATAAAGCCATATAATCTTGAGTGGAAAGTAGCCCAATGACTCTAGTTTCTTCTTGCAAAAGTTCGTAATTGTCCGTTTAGACGTTTCTCCAAAATAGCGCTTTTATCAGAGGCACTCCATCTGCCAATAGCAAAACTTGACACAACGATTGGCAGTGTCTTCTAAACGGTACTGAGTATAACTAAGAATGTACTAGTCGCTAATAGAAAGTCGCATGTGCTTTCGGCTGCTGCTAAAATCACTGACCTTGAGTGACCCTCAATGACCTTGAATGGCATTTTGGCCATTTTGTGATGTATTTTCACCAAAAACGCAATGTTTTCGAACAAACTACATCAGACTACTTTAAGCTGCATCTGTACAAGTTGGGGCACAGTTTAGATAATAGATTCTAGTTTACGGTGGTATATAGCGTATTGCAAATTTCCAAGGGGATACCTCTAAACTATTGGAATAAAGAGAGGCACCGAAATACAGTTAGCGAAGTATGAGCAGTAAAAAAATTACTGCCAGGTTCGGAATATTTTTGTGCAAAAACAGGTGAAGATAGACAAATGGTATCTGCGAGTAAAATATAGCCCAGTGGGTCTAGTGTCTTGCTTGCTTGCTTTGGGGTTTCTCAGAAATAGCACTTGTAATAGAGGCACTCGCTATTCATTTTACCACCTATTCGCATAGCCATGTGAATCAGCTTTTATCTGTGGTGCTCAGCACTGGCCAGATCATGTGGTGCTATTAGGGCTGTCACAAGTAGCCTACTCGAGTACTCGCGAATTCGAACATTTTTTTTTAAATTTTAGCTCCTGAATGTGCGTGTAGTTTAAAGACAGTGATGCATTTATAAAGACATAACCTTGAACGGCATGATTAATGGCCATTGTGAATTGGTTAAATCGTTGTCACTCAGCGAGAATTATTCGTTTGGCTGAAAGGTGGCTGCCATAACTTGAACAGAAAGTAGAATTTAGCCGCCAGTTTGTGCCATTTCATTTTGCGATCTTATTTCTGCTGGCGATGAAGCTCACTTCACTTAATTCACTTTATAGACATTATAGGGTCCCCTGAAGTGTGAAGTGATCCATACATTCTCATTTCAAAAATACAAGATCGCAGATGGTGGCCATCTCGCATTACTAACTGGCCTGCCACAGCTATAGTAATTATCCGTGTTGTCTGGTTGTCCGTCTGTCTGTGTGTCGCACGCGAACATCTCTGTGTGGAAGTAAAATTCCGCTGCCAGAGGGCGTTGTTTCAAATTTAATTTTGGTGGCATATCTTTGCCACTGACAGCTTCACCAAATTTGGCGTGTAGGTAAAAATGGGGTCCCCTGACGTGTGGAGTGCTTCCTTTAAACATCTAATATGGTTGATTAATTAAATCGCTATAACTCGGCCGCGGATTGCCCGATTTCGCTGAAATTGTGCACAAGGACAAACATGAGGGTGTGCCCGGACCATGCCCCTTTGGGGTAAACCCTCGGCACAAACGCCCTCCCCTTCCGGCACTAAATTTGTTGTCAGCGGTCTCTAACGTGATTTCATTTTCAAGGCATACCTGGGCGATACATCACAACATCTGCACCATATTTGGTTGATACAGAACGAGATCTTTAACGAGTTAAGTAAGTAAAACATATTGCCCACGCAGCGCACACATCTGTCAATGAAAACCCAGATAAAGCTAGATTAACAACGTTAATTTAAAACCACTGTTAGCTTCACCAGACTTGGTGCATGCGTCGATAGCAAGGTCCTTCAAGGTACGAAGTGGTCCAAATACACTTTTTCCCCAAAATCTAAGATGGCGGACAGCAGCTAACTTAATTTATTAAGTCACAATAGCTCAGCCGTAGGTAGTCTGATTAGATGAAATTTGGCATGGTGACACATATGAAGGTCCCAGAAGACTGGGACCTTCATATGTGTCACCTTCATAACATTGAAAATCATGTAATTATTGATTTTATCAAAGAAACTCATTTTTATGCTCTTGTATAATGTTTGTTATCATAGTTTTATACTAGCTTAATAGC
>Ga0126335_1002117_pt1 | contig 11657 bp, 6 predicted proteins | sample OlaspJWI45metaG_FD_108409 | JGI IMG/M metagenome (GOLD analysis project Ga0126335, IMG submission 108409) | Marine gutless worms symbiont microbial communities from Oahu, Hawaii - Olavius sp. 1 OAHU.JWI-45 metaG | ecosystem: Host-associated > Annelida > Digestive system > Unclassified | place...
ACATACATTGTTTTGTTGGGAATATATTCAGGTGTAAGTGTGCCAAAAATTGTAAAATTCGGTTGAGGTTTCACAAAGCTATATCAATTTAACATCAAGCAAATGGAAATGTGCAGTTTTTTTTGGCCCACCCTGTATATGCCAATAATACACCAAGTATATACAAATACTATCCAGTAATTACAGCAACAAAAACTCAACATATAAACATAAAAAAATCTATGTTACTGATAGTTGGTGTCTAAATTGTCTGCATCTATTATAAGAATAAGAATGTCGGTCTGAATCTCTAGAAAATACAACCAAGACGAGCAACATGACGTATACAGGGTCACAAGACACACAAGTTGACAGCATCTACTTTCTAAGTAACGTGATAGAGAGACAGACAAGCAGACGCCAGGATCGTCGACCTCAATAGTCTGCATCTTGTGCATTCGATTCGGCCAAATAGTCATTAAGACACTGAATACAATGTGCTTCAATCAATTCCTACTAACAACACTCCAACATTCATGATAAAGATGTTAAATAAATATCGGGGCACTGAAGCCGTATGTTATAAAACGCTACGGTTGACAACGTGCCTTGTCGTGTCCAACAATCTAGGTCTCCAGAGTATTAACAGTACACAGCACAGTAAACACTATATGATTCGCAGTTCTGTAGAGGATCTGCACCTCCATCTAAATATTTGAAAATCATAAACAGATGTTAGACAAATCTAGCAGTACAAGGGTTGTGATGCTCAGCTGGCCATTAACACCGTGTTGTGAATGCCAGTAAAGCGAAGTGCCCCCAATAGCTGCTGCATATAAAAATTTACAAGGAGGACCTACAAACTGGCAAAGTAAGTTAGTGTGATCTAGTTTGTCAGCACGTCATCAGAGTTTGTCATTGTCTTCAAGTCCCTATGTCTATCAGTTGGATTTCCAGACAGACTGCTTGAATGGCCAGCTCAGTTCAGCTGCAGTCAAAGCTAAAAAAAATTAAATAACCTAAATCGGACAATTGATAGTCTACTTTAAAACCCAACACTGTGACTACTTTTCAATGGCCAAAAAGCACTAGAAACTGACTGGCTGTTGGAAGTTGAAAGTAGCATCTTAGCATAAACGTTAGATAACAGTCAGCCATGTCCAGAATCAATTTCCTCTGCCGTTTCCACCATTGGTCTGTTAAGGGTCTCTGGCAGCTGGAGACTGACAATTCCTGCTATAAAGGTAATGACACCAAAGATGACAAAGTCGACGTTCATATACAGACGGCCCTGAACAGCAGCACAGAGAAAATGTATTCAGAAAACTGAATATGAAAACAAAAACACTGACAACATGTGAAAAAATTCAATTGTGCACATCATACTAGCAAAACTGTAATAATATTGTCTCGGGCATTTTCAGTGAAAAGCACGATTTTTACAAATTTCAATTTTGAGATGAAAAGCAGGGCAGTAGACAAGGTCATGAGGCTACTGCATAATGAAACAACAACAGTTGAGGCTTGATCAGCTGCACATTGACAACACGCAGTCGAGCACACAGTGGTGGTGATGGACTGACAACAGCATTCAGACAGAAGTAGTGAAGATACGTACCAAAGTCAAAACAAATGGACAAAGAATTCCTCCAACACGTGAAGCCATTGTGCATATAGCCAATGCCTTGTTTCTGCATACAGTACATGCCATGTAACAGTCAAGTCATAGGTCACACTGTCATTAATACACAGAACTGCACAGCTCAATAGTTATCTCATGAGCACATTATATGTCTGCTTTCTTCATGCTAATACATTATATAGACTGAAAAATGTTACTGCAGCATCCATGATTAAAAAACGTCGTTGAGCTTCAGTGTGGAACGCTAAACAATTGGCTCACAGCTTCACTGACATTGACCAGAAAAGACAGTGAGGCTCACTGCTGTGAGCTATTTATAGAATTTCCCCAACAATGTTCACAATATTAAGGACACAAAGGTATTTTTGAAAGCAACAAAAGGGAAGAAATTAAGTACTGACAACCAACAAACATATCTCGATCTCAGAGCAATGCACAACTACACAGTAAATACACTGGTGTCTCAAACATTGAACCTTGTGAAAGCTGTCTACACATCAACAGTCTGATAACAGTTGGTGGCATGCCCTACAAAATCATAAAAATAGCAAACTAACACTAACCCTAACCCTGGTGATGCACACGTCTCAACAAAATGTGCAGAGCAATGCAGTTCCCTGGTCACAATATAGCGTACTGCACATTTCGAGACCAATCACGTTTACGTGAATAAATAAATAATGAAATTTATGATGTAGGCATAATCAAGAAATTTGATGTGTACGATGTGCACGACATTGCAAATCAGAATAGTGACGCATAGAATACAGCAAAGTTTAGTTCCAAAGATGAACACATTCTTGAACCACAGTTAAAATGAAACTGACCGAATGTTGGTTGGGTACATCTCCACGGCATGCATCCAGCAGACACAGTAAGACATCGATATACCAAGTTTACCAAGCAGCGCCAGCAGTGTCACAATGTACTCATCACCAACTACCATTCACAACAGTTTGTATACATGTTACATCATATCAGTCTCAAACAGTCTCAATTCATTAACGACACAATTTATATTTAAAATGTTCTTATCTTGATTGTTTATCTGTTTGACCACCGTGCTGTTGGCACAAGGCCAATGGGCAGACAGTCAAACGATGCAGCTGCTGCAAGCACAACTGGGATACGACGGCCAACTCTGGACAAGCTTGTACTCACAGTTGATGTAGACAAGAAGCATGTTTCATACAGCTGCAGTGGCTGCACACAGCACCTACATTAGCCTATTACATATTAGCACAATATGTAGTTGTCAGCAGCAATCTAACGCTTTCACAGCTGAATAAATTTTTGCCACAGCCCTTTAAGGATAAATAAAAATTACATAAATTACAATACTGTGACTGCAGCAAGTTCACATCAGTTAACATATTGCTCACTATCAGTATCAGCACTCTACTATTGATTATCACTTTTGCAGACACCGACTGGGGCTACAAAAAGGTCAATGATGCCCCGACAGATGTTACATACTGCCCATAACAAAATTAATGCTTAAAAATAAACACAAAGTATATAACAGCAACATTTCTCTCACAAAACTCTTAGTGGTGCAGCCAAAAGTTAGAAAACATTATAGTTAGTTATAAGCCAGACATGTAAAGAAGCAATGACCTTAAACTATGACATTCGTTTTTTCACTGTTCATGTACCAAATTCTGTACGACAATCAAAGACGGTAAAAATTAACAATGATGTTAACAATATGATAACACGGTAAATATTACAGACAATTTTCAAACTTCAAACCAACATGTTCATATGGCAGGCTACATACAAAAGCAAACTGCATTACATTTAGTTTCCATTATTCTAAACAACTCGCCCGATGAGAAGAACATGATAGCAAAACAGAAGAGACCACCAAACAGCATGCTGCCCGAGAATGTGCACCGACGACCATAGCTGCAACATTAACGGAAGACTGTGTAATACACAGTACATACACATAAAACCATACAAAACAAAAAAGCAGCATGCTACTAAACAGTCATTTTCCTCCTTTAATAACAACACAACACAGGATTTCTATAGCACCGCTTACACATATACTAGACAATGGCACTCAACAATAAACTATATGACAGAAATCAAACTCCCATTGCTTCCATCACAGACCTACAGCTATTTGATAAATGAAACTTAGTTTGTTTATATTTAGATCAACTTACACCTGTCATAGACTTTTCCATAGATTCTGCAGCTAAAGTACATGCAAATGACAACAGAATAATGTGAAAAGTCAATAGTAAATGTGAATAAACTATGGACTGCAAAGGCTGACTTTATTCAAGCAATAAAGAAGCACACATTGCCAAAATAACTGTGACACAAACCGGTCCATGAAGTAAAGTGCCACAAGATCAGCTGGGATCTCCACGAGTCCTACCATAGCAATGCTTACATATCGGTTGCTGCCAAAGTCACCAGCTTTCAACGTCAGCCCATAGTAAACCATCGCATTCACAAACCTTGACAAAATGTGCCAAAAAGTGCAATATCAATCACAAACCACTGTAAACAACTACAACTTATGACAAGTTAAGCTCAGCTAATCACTAGTTTCTTTTATTCCAGTTCATCAGCATTGGTATTGACCTTTAACTACTTGAGTTGCATCACTGAACTCTAAATCATCATGTTTAAGCAGCCTACTCTTCAACTACAATTTTATGCTAAGTACCATAATTTGATCACTAATTTGGTAGAATGGTAAAATGACAATAAAAATTTGGTTTTACATATTGCAGTATCAAACATCTTATATTCTTCTGATTCTTTGTTAAAAAATAGTCTATACTGTAACAATTTACCAGGTGTAGACATTGTTCAGTGTACGACTGCGAAGTGACCGATGTCGTACAATGTCCATCACACCAGCTTTCCTCACATGCACCGCATGACTGACAATCGGCCGCAGTTTGACTGGCACTGCCGGAGGATGGCCACTGTTTGCTATGGCAATGTAACTCAGCTGCTGCTCAGCCTCATCCGTTCTGCCTTGACTCAGCAACCACCGGGGACTCTCGGGCACTATCCTACAGGTTATTAGATACTTCTATAGTTCCTTCAAACTCTCAACTTCAAATTATGACCAACAACAAATGCAAGAAGCACTGTCAATATCCTGTATACACTACAGATTGAACAAAATCATTTCAATACAAAATTAGCATCACAAAGTTCTGCAGATTAACTATGAGTTATTTAATTAATAAAAAAACACAAAGTTCTTACAGGTTTCTCTTGTGCACTGCAATGCCTAAAGCATTGCTGAATTAGCCTTACATTGTTTGATCTCTCACACTGTTTTTTTATAATATCTGAATTAATTGATGAGATATCAGCAAAAGATCAACTTAAAACATACATGGGCATGCTAAACTGTAGCCACATGCCAAATTTCAACTTTTAGCATTTTGAAAATTCCCAGCATTCCTGTCAACAAAAAAGCAGTTTCATCCACACAATTAGCTGAATAGACCAAAAACCTCAACAACGTTGTAAAAAATACCTAAAAACAACAAAGCGCCACAGCTTAAATTAAACTACTGTAGGTATGTAATAACTTACATATAGTAATAAATTCCTATGAGCCCAGGCAGAGCAGTTGCTAAGCTAAGCATTCGCCAGTCACGGATGTTATATGCCAAAAGCGACAGTGAAGCCACACCAAGTGCAAAAGCAACTGTGTTGACTGTATTAATAAATCCGCGTTCGGCACCAGAGACAAGCTCTGCTGGCAGAGTAAAACTCAACAGTCCATATGCACCAGCACAGAACCCAGCAACCAGCCGCCACAGCGTGTAAACTGTATGGTTTGCTGCAGTCACAGGCGATGCAGCCAGGATGCTGAAGATGGTAACACCAATGACACTGATGATGACCACAGACCGTCGGCCATGCTGGTCTGCAATGGCTCCTCCGATAAGATTACCGATAAACAGACCCACCATAAACAGAGACTGGACTAAGTCAGACTTGTATGCATCTCCACACACGAGGCTCCACTGAAAAGTACACAATAACAATTCAGCATCATCAAGTGAATACGACTGCTTAAAATATCAACTTCTGAAACAAAAAAACAATTTATAATGATACATATGACCACAGCTTCGCATCAAACACACACTGAGCATCTGCAGCAGCAATAGTTACATCAAACTGAAAACTGTCTCATGCTGCTTGAACCTAAATTCACCTCAGAGTTTCATTATTAGTGCAAACTATTAAAACACTCACAAAAATCAGCAGTTGATTTTGATCGGCCAAAATACTGTTTTCATTAATTAGTAAACAGCTCCCACAGTAGGACAAAATTAACGAGTGTTTTTGCTTAAACATACTAAAAGTTGACACTGACAATCCTTGAAGAAAGAAAAAACTAAAAAGCTGTTCATGATCATTAAGAACAGATGTTGCAGGTATACAGAAGTTAAACAAAGTTTTAGCCACTTTATGTTTCTAGTGATTGTCAACTATACGATAATATTTAGTTTTTAATTGCTAAATTTTTCAATCACCATGTGCATTGTTAATCATTACATGTAATTTGCCAACCCTAGAAACACATGAAAATATAAAAAAACGAATACAACTTTTATTACCTAAAGAGTCCTTTGCTGTGTATTGCTACTGGCTCCATAAAAACATGCTTGCTCATCATTCTGAGTTTTTTTGCTGTATTTAATTAGTCACATTACTTCAATGAGTTCAAAGTCATTTAGCAACATTATTACATGTCCACAATTTACAGCTATAACACTGTAAATCAACTGTCTGTTTCTATAAAAAGATAACCGTTTTGGTATACAGACCTCAGAGACAATTGATGTAAAGTTAACATCAGAAAATTCAAAGTTGTGACATTTGTTGTCATCAGCACTTTTACAATCACTGTACACTTTCTTATCCGTCCCGACACAATAAAAATATGGTTCAGCACCAACAAAGGCATTCAGAATATGTTGCCAAGCAACAAAGATCTGTGGAAGTGCCATACTCCAGAATACACGTCGCTGCAGTGAGCCATATTCTCCAACAACTTTGAATGCTTCATCTATCTCCATGCCAACAACTACAAAAAACAACATATTTTCTTCAAACTTCTAAATTCACACCAGATTATAGCATACTCATTGAACACTCCTCAAAACATCACTGCCACATATTCCACACTGAATCACAATCATGCTATGCAAATGAAATGTAAAACCTAGTCAAACACTTAACATGAACACAGATGCTAGAGCTGATCCAAGTTTCTTGGCAGTCAGCCCACAGGTCACATAAAAGCTACCACTAATAGGGCTGCCGCTATCGAGTAGTTTGCCACTCGAGTACTCGACGAGTACCAGAAGTAATGGAATGCCTGAAGTTCTGAACTTACCGTTTCTGTATTGGGTCTGCATCTGTACATGTATAGTGGCAGTGTTTCAATTTAGCTATTTTGCAAAAAAACTATATTAGTTTGCTTATCTATTATAAGAAATGCATTCTAAAATATTTTTGCTTTTATTTTTGAATGAGTTTCGGTTGATATATAAGAATTAAGATGTCATCGCTCATAGTGATGGATGTCACTCATAGCATGAAGAAATGTGATCTAGTTGACGACGTTAAAATTGACCACTGGTATGTTGTATGTGTGGTACATGGCTGCCATCCGCCAAACTGGATTTTCAAAGAAATCATATTTAGACCATTCCACACATTTGGGGAGCCAACTGTCTTCATACCCACCAAATTTAGTGAAAATATGTATTGTGCTTCGCCGCCGTCTGCCAAGTTAGATTTTCGAAGGAAACTTGTTTAGATCATTCCACACCTTGGGGGAGCTCATTACCTACATACACATGAAAATATCATGATCGGGGGCAGAGATATGCCCCCAAAATAAAATTCGAAACGGGCCCTCTGGTTGATAAGTGTCATCTTTCGGGGACCTTCCTGTGTATGATCATACAAAATTTTTTAAAATTGCTCAACTTGTGGCTGAGTTATATGCGATTCAACTTTTTCTGTAACTACCTTAAACCTACATTGCCAATGGCACAACGACACAGTGCCATCATGCAGGCTATCTATTTATGGAGTGATTTTTTCTTGATGTTTTGACGGTGTTTGGTTTTTAACTTTACTCATTTTATACTTTTAAGTTGACTTTATTATTACTAATTGTAGTTTTTTCTTAAAATTATGGAAATCAAATAAAAAACAGTGCAGTTACAGATGTACAAAAGAACAGAACATAGTTACAAACGTACAAGATAATCAGAGGGTAATGGTGCACAATGGGTCCGTTGACACGAAGAAATATTTTCACGATTTACAAACGACAGCAAACGATATTAGAGAGGCAGAAAAGACTTATTTTTCTACCGGAAATGCAATCCAAAGTCACTACTAACTGCGACAAATCTAGCGGAAAAAAGTATAAAACATGGGGTTTTGCACGAGGCAAAAAACTGATTTATAATGCACAGACAATCGTCTGAAAAACTGTATGCGCATACGGAATGTTGGCGCCACCTAGCGAATTATTTTAGTGAAGGACTTTGGTGCAGACGATGTTGAAAAAAGACAAAAAATTAGGGAGGGAAAAATGCAAAAAAATTCGTCCATAAACTGAATAAGCAGCAAACAGAACAATGGTGCCATCTAGCGAATTCAGCTGAACTATTTTGTATGGAATGAATTATGGTTACGATTTTTGATGCGGCTATGACAAAAAGATTAGGACAAAGCGTGATGAAAAATGCTAGAAAATTCGTTCCTTAACTGTATAAGCAGCAAACAGAATTCAGAAAAATATCAGAATAAGCTAGAGTTGTCGCACTTAGTAGTGACTGTGGAATGCATTCCCAGTAGAAAATGATGTATTTCCTGCCTTTGTAACATCATTTGTGATTGTTTGTAAGTTGCGAAATACACAATCTATACTAAAACACAGCAAACAACTGCAAAGCACACTTATCACTCTAGACAACAATGAAAGAAAACCACGTGTTCTCAAGTCCGACTACCGGTATTCGAAACATGCCAACTGCAAACACACAAAGCTTTTGCCGTTGATGACAGGCTTGCAGCTAACCACCGGCACGACACATGACTTAGGCAACACTGACATACAGGGTGTGTTCCGAACTTCAGATATTCCTAATTCAGCTCAACAGTCTGAGGTAGGCAAAGTTAATGTAGCAGCAAATAATTTACAAATGCTGCGCCTGAGCCATGACTTTTAAGTTGTTAAAGCTAATTATAAATCAGTTTTTGCTAATTATGGAAATGTTCACGATATTAAGGACACAAAGGTATTTTTGAAAGCAACAAAGTTGCTGTCACTAAAGATATATTTGGTTCAAATACCATCTTATTGATCAGATTGAAAAACAGAACGCAACCATGGCACAATAACTTACTCGGCATGTGACTACAAACATGGCACACTGACTCACCCAGTATGTTTGTAAACAGTCTCCTGCTTGTGTTATGAGTAATAAAATGTGCTGCAAAATTAATCTTTCGAAGTGCAAGTGACACAAAAACTGTGCCGCTGCTTACGACAGACTATATAATACGGCAATACAAGTACGTCAGCACTTTAAAAAATGTCCGCAACAGACTTAATACACTCAGTGTGTCCGCAACTTCATCTCACCGCAAATTCGTATAAGATGAAGTTCCAACCTACCGTGTTACAACTCACAGTACAAATAAAAATTTCTGCTTTCCAGTACGTACGTTCTTCATACTTATGCATTTAATAATACTTCGTGTCATTTGTAAGTCGCAGAAATGGTGCTTTCTGCCAATATGCACAATTACCATCAGCAGATATTATAAAATCGAAATGTGAATGACTTCAGGCCTGTACTTTCAGTATCTAACTTTTGGAAACTTCAGGACTTAGAGACACCAAATTATCCAGTTTACAGTTCACTCATTCCAACAGAGCAGTTGCAGATGTCGGTGCTATAAATAGAAAACAAAATGTAATGTAACGTGAATTTATAGAGTAGTCATAAAAAAAATCTCGCACGCGCTAAACACTATGGTGCCGACGCTGTTGTGTAAACAGAACTGTCTTTAAATGCCGTCGGAAGCAGGCAGGCATCACTGATTGTCAGGTCCCTAAATGCAACATGAAGACTGTTCCACGCTGTGGGACCTGCAACAGAAAATGTTCGACGGCCGTATGTGGTCAATCTGTAACGTGGGACCACCAGTGTGTTCTGTTGAGCAGACCGAAGACACTGCCGTGACACAATAGCGCTGACTGGGATGACATGGTTCGACAAACAGTTCGGTGCATGGCCGTTCAGACATCGATGAACAGTGATGATCAGCTTAAATGCGACACAGTTCGGAATGTTCAGCCAGTGTAACTCGTCATGTAGAAGCTGCGAGAGACCGCGGTCGAACTTACAGGTATTGCTGACAACACGAGCGGCGGCATTTAACACACATTGTAGTTTGTCATCAGCATCAAAAATACAATATAACTCACATTAAAACTGTCGAGTAATGGCATCAAAATGTGTAATAATAATTCACAAAGCACAATAATTTATTATTTACTATCTACATATATAAGGCATTGTACTCATTTATGTTAGCTTATAACTCGGGAATGTGTGGGGCGATTGCCTCCATATTTTCAGCGTAGCTCCAGAGCGCCCGTGGGATTATTTTAGGTACAAAAACTTTGGGGGTCGTGGGACAGAAAGTTTACTTTTTGTTGCCCGCTGCATCGGCGTAGGCTTACTAGGCGTACTGGGAAGCCCTAGCCGACGGCCTTGGGCAGCATTAGCTACATATTGGCCTCGCCGCTGGACGCGAGATAAACTGCGCTGTCTAATCGAACGGTCACACCCCCGTGATGGAGGCGTTGGCGTTGATGGCTCTGCAGAACGGGCAATGGGTAGCATGGGAGAATGTAACCAAGCGAGCAACGGGGATGGGGCGGGAAATCGGGGTGGAGGAGCTGTGGGTAGGCGTCGGAGAAGCCCTACTGGGCGGCTAGAACAGCTAGTTAGTATACATATATCTACATCTTCTGCCTTCACATCAAAGCACCAACGCATTTCCGGTAAGTATAAATAATAACTTCAGCTTGAAACAAAGCTAGTGCTTGAAACCAAGGACGGTCGAGTGCCAGCTGCATTACATTCCGCATAATAAGTAAGCAAACGAGTTTATTATGAGCTAGCATTCACAATTTCACAGATTCACAACGAGTGAAGCTGCAAAACAATAAAACTGTTGCCACGATCAATTTACACACTTAAGTTAAAATGTGGCATGCATTGCATAACAATTTTTGCAAACATGCACGGACGAAAATTGAAATTTATCAGAAATAAATGGACGTTTCGTCGTTTTCCAAAAACATATTCCTGGTCGTTCAATCAATCAACTAGAAAATATACAGCGGCGCTAAACAATAAAGTATAAAATAATACAGAATAAAAAATAGTAACTAGTAACCAACCTCCATATCTGTGCACATGCTGCAAGCAGATATTGTTTTTGGCGGCGTCTGTCTGTGTGTGTCTGTGCGTCTGTCTGTCTGTCCGCACGAAAATCTCGAAAGCTACTAATCAGAAATTAATGCAACTTGGTAGGAATATGCCCAATGGTAAACGCTAAAAGTATTTGGAAGTTGGTGACATTTGACCTTGACCTTTGACCTTGAGAGCTGTTTTTGTATTTTTTTTTAAATTCAGGCTATACTTCTCGAATGGTTTTACCCAGTAACTTCATTTTCGACATGGAGATACATCTTCAGAATATTTAGGTCACTGTTCAGTTTCAAGATCATGGGTCCAAAGTCAAGGTCACGGCAGCGAATTTCGGATTTTTTTCAATTCAAGCTCAAAGTTTTGAATGCCTTGAGCTAGCAGCTTCATTTTCAGTGTCAGGTACTGGCGTAGACAACAGAACGCAACCATGGCACAATAACTTACTCGGCATGTGACTACAAACATGGCACACTGACTCACCCAGTATGTTTGTAAACAGTCTCCTG
>Ga0126335_1002118_pt1 | contig 11644 bp, 6 predicted proteins | sample OlaspJWI45metaG_FD_108409 | JGI IMG/M metagenome (GOLD analysis project Ga0126335, IMG submission 108409) | Marine gutless worms symbiont microbial communities from Oahu, Hawaii - Olavius sp. 1 OAHU.JWI-45 metaG | ecosystem: Host-associated > Annelida > Digestive system > Unclassified | place...
GTTCAGCTCAGCCCAAAGTCAGCTTGCTCCCAAGGATTAGGGTTAAGTTGGGGGTTTGTGTTATGGTTAGGATTAGGGCAAGGGTTAAAGTCAGGATTAGGGTTGGTTTTGGGGTTATGATAATGGCTTAGGGTTAGGACCATGGCTAGGTTTGCCTTGAACACGAGTTGACTGGAAGCCTTAAAAATAATTAGTGCTGTGTTACATTATTTGTTGTAGATAGCTCAGCTGCGAATGAGCGTTGACAGCATGGGCCAGTCGCATCGTGAGACAAAAGTCAAATATGAAACTGAACTTGCTAATCTCAGAGAACAGGTAGCAAATAGCTGTCGTAATACTGCTTAATTAATTATATTTATCAGTGACTATACTTTATCATATGTTGAATTTATTTCACACATAATTTTTATTACTGTGACACAGAGTTGGCAGAAGAATAGCAGTAAAGTTATGTAGCTAATTTTATGATAATGCACAATAAAATGTAACGAGATGTTGCTGATGAAGACATGTCTGTTTTCATTTCATTATGGTGACTGAGGCATTAGCTAGGTAGATACAGTCAGCACTGAGGCCGGCTCCAAGGCTAGGTCCAACGTGTGAGCTGGTGAAGATGTACTTCGACCAATTGACTGAGAACGGGCTGTATTACAACTGCAGCCAATCGGTTTATGTGATGTGGAGATGGTCCACTGTGGAGTTTGGTATACATTACATATGAGCAAATTGTGCTAAATACAGTAATATTGAGAGGTGGTAGAATTACAAAATTGCTACATCTGGGTTAAGTCTGGCAGGAGTCTCAGCCATCTGAAGTGTGGGCCATTTGCAGACTTGTTAACGATACTTGCAAAAGTTATCGGCGATACTTTTACCGATACCTGTACTGATATTTTTTGCAGCAGTTTTGCACTCACAGTCTATACCTATATTCATTCTTTGTCGTTTTCTGGTGGCTAAAACTATTTATGATAAATGTCAAACACAACAGAAAGTAACAAAATAGTAAAATATGTTTATTACAAACTTGAATCTATCCTGCTAAAAAACGTAAATCACCACAATCACAATTACATGCCAATTGCCAAATATGATCCAGCAGGGTTGGCTGGTAGCTTCTGGTGCTGGCTGGTGCTGGCCATTGTGCACTGTGTGGTGTAGGCCAGGCTAACCCTCACGACAGGATGCGACTTGCACAGATGTCGGAGCTCCTATTAACATGTCCAGTAAATAGGGCGGCTGACATCTGTTCAAAGCAACTGAACATTCACGACCCACTTAGCGAAGTTCAGTAAATGAAGTTCACATGTTGCCCATAAGTATCGGTAATTTCTATTGATATATCAAGCCAAAAAGAGTATCGGTATCACTATCGGTACTTTTTTAAAAGATATCGCCGATAACTCTGTCGATGCTCAGAAAGTATCAGCGATAAAGTGTCCGTGATACTCGATAAATCGATATTAACAAGCTTGGCCATTTGAGTGACAGATTATAAAAGTGTAATTTACAGTGTCTGTTAGTCATATTTTCTAAGAGCTTTGCAGTTAATTCTGTTGCTTTGCCTGTTAATACGATATGGTGTAAGAATTTTATGTGAGAAGAGAGGCAAGCTAATAACATGGTATAATGATGGGATATGTATGTTAGCACTTGTCACTGCAGATTATGATGTCTGCAGTTTGCCGCTGAACAGTCTTTACTGATTCTTACCTGAATGTTATTGGTCATAGGTATCACAGATGAAATGCGATTATGACAAGTTACACAGACGCTACGTTCGACATAATCACGAGAGACACAAAGACTCTGATCAAAGTGAAGTCAAAAAAATGTCCACCAAACTTGAGGTTGAAAATTTCTTTGTGAATGTAATCATACCTCGCGCAGCCCGCAGATTTGACCGTAACGAAAGTACCGAGTTACTCGTAATGAAAAGTACCGAGTGACCCTAACGAAATCTTGTTACGAAAGTACCGAGTTATAATGGTAAAAAATACTTTATTCCGGTGTTTTAGATAGATAAATAACAAATAAGCTGTAACATGTGCCTAAAGATTAGATCTGTGCTCACATTTTAATAAAAATGCTACAGGTACATGATATATTACTAAATATTTGTAACTTATCTAATATTCTAAAAACAGCCAACATAATATTTTTAAAAATTTCCCTATCGCCATCTGGCGACTGTCGATAAACGTTTTGTCACATTACAATGCATTCGAATTGTACGAGTCACTTCAACCTTATCGTAGAAAAAACACAAATCGACATATAGAAGGAATGAGAAACAAGACGCCAAAGTAATTTGGAGATAGCCGCATCGAATACGAGCTGCAATGAGGCACTTCTAATGAGCTTCGCTCACGGGCTGTGCCCTGGGTTTAGGTTTCCCAATGGGTTATTAAGTTAGTGTGGTGCTGTTTTACTTACACTGTATTGAGAGAAGACTGCCCCAATTGTGCATCATGAAATGAGTTGTTAAGTCTTAATCTGCTTGATAAAAAGTGGCTACAGTAATGTAGTATCGGTAGCATTGAAGTGGTGCCATCTGGTGAATGAGTAGGAACAGTTGTCAGCATGAGTCATGACAGACAGATTGACAGATGCTTTCATTATGGGATCATTGATCTCAATAGTTCGCATCTCATGCATTCAATGCAGCCTACTAAAATGTTTCTTTCATAATACTGCTTAATTGGCGCCAGATAGAATTGCCAGACACCAAGTGCTGAATGACATCATCTGGCAATCTTTGGGCTCTGCCAGTATTCCAGCCACCAAGGAGCCGTCAGGATTGGTCAGGCAAGATGGTAAACGGCCTGACGGGCTCACCTTAATCTCGTGGCAAGATGGAAAGTCACTGGCTTGGGATGTTACTGTTGTCAGCACGCTGGCGCAGATGTATGTTGACAGGGCAGCTACTTGTGATCACAAAATCAGCAGTATGTCTGGCGAGGAAAGAGAAACTTCATTCTTGTTCCATTGACTTTTTGTGGCATTGCAATGCTTTAGTGCAGTTCTTCTGTCCCTTGTCTCAGGATGATCCAGACCAACAGCCATCGCAGCTCTGTTTTTATTGCTTTTAACCCTTGGGAACTATACACCCAAGGGTTAAAAAAAGCTGCTTACTTTAATAAAAAATATATTGGAAATTGACAGAGTTATCATGTCTGTGAACCGAAATATACTATTAACTCATTCTTTATGAAGATTGTAATAGTCAGGACATTGTGACAGGAATGGCAGTGCAAGTCCAAGAGCTGGGATGTGGAGAGATGCTCACTGCAGCAGCAGATTGAGTCACTGCAGACGCAGAACAAGTTTCTTGCCGATAAGTGTGACAAGATCGCTGAGACATCATCTGACCTTCGTTTACAGCTCGAGCGCCGGCGAGAAAAGCTGAGTGGATGTACCGAGCAAGGCCTGAAGACCCAAATCACACAGCTATCTACTTTGTTAGAACATTCCAAGGATACAATAAGTAGTCAGGTCAGAGCTGCATTGTCATATGCAGCTGCTGTTACTGAATTATTATGCATTCACGTCTGTATAAGTGTTTGAGGTATTATGCATTTGTGCCATTGCTGTCTGTGATTATGTGATTCTGTCGGTCTATCTGTGATTGCAGTTCAGGATTGATGTAGAATGACATAACGTCATGTGCTGTGAATAGACTGGCATCATTTTGAGATGACGCTATTCGTTGAGCGGGCATGCGTCATTACTGTTAATAGACTTTTGTGTCGTTTTGTGATAGCCAGCCACACGAAGGCATACATCGTCATTTTAAGTGTGTTTTCGTTTTTATGTCTGATGTGTTACAGCTTCAGGCAGGACTTTTCTTTACTTCACATATTTGATTGTTAATTTTGCAACACAAGACCAATCGCTCTGTCAGTTTTTATTCATAATTTGCATTTGACTTACCCTTGCATCAAATATAGCTACAGCATCTCTAATGAGAGAGTTCATTGGAGCATAATGTCAAGAGAAGTCTTTGTTACAAAAATAATACAAGAGGTGAACTTACTGGTATAATAAGTAGCAGCTTGCACATAATGTCTTGATGAAAGAATAAAGGCACAATATGAACAAGTGCTCATTGTTTGTGAACACAGGATGCACAGCTGTGTAGACTGCAAACAGCATTAGACAATGCGTGCATTGCACAGCGTCGGGCTCTGCAAGACAAGGAGCAGACTGAAACTCAGCTGAGAGATGCTCAGCAATGCATCCGGGTTTGACATTGCTGACGTGTTTTGTTTTATTGTTGTTTAAATTTAGTTTTACTGCTTTTAATGCATGTCAGTCTTTCATGATGCTGTGGCCTTCCTCTCTCCAGTGTAGACTGCTGGAATGCTTTTACTCATCAGGTTGCCTTCTTGGACTACACGGATGTGATCTTATGTAAGGTTTCTGGTTCTTGATTTCAAATATTTTCTGTTGTTTGTTAATATTTTCTTTTAATTTTGGCCGATAGATTAGGCTTGCTATCCATCTGCTTGTGAGCAAAGGTTATAAATATCTTATTGGATCACATCGTTTCATTTTTATTGCGCATACGGTAGTTAAAATAGATTAATTCTGACAGTCATTTATTGTTGCAGAGAATGGAAGAAGAGGCAATGGAGATGCGGTTGAATTGTGAAACCCAGCAGAAAGTCATGTCAGGCCTGCAAGCTGAGCAGTCAGACCTCAGTCGTCAGATCACTCAGTTGCAGTTGGCAGTTCAGGAGAAAGACAGTTGTATTCAGTATGTCGATGTGTGTGCTTTCTTATATTTAGACGAAAATATTGCTGAGTTTGCTGATTTCATTTAGAAATAAATAATTTTGTGTTGGTGATGTTGTGTGTAATATTTTCATAATATTCTGCTGAGGTTGCTCTTTGTATTGCTTTGTAACATGAAGTTCTTTTTTTATCTGTCACATAGCTTATTTTGATATAAAAACCGCAACATTTCATGTTGCTGTTTTTATATCAAGTATGTGAATTATATTAAGGTATGGTCAAGTTATCTTCATCGAAGTTCATTCAAGTCTTCGTGTGTTCATCTGGCACAGCTTGTAGTTAGGTGCATCTTACAGCGCCTGAAACGTGGAACTGTAGTGAATAACACTGTGTGTATTGTAGGTCGCTAGGACGGAACAATCCTGCAGTGTCAGAAGCATTGACTGAGCACCAGTAAGTGCAATGAAATGTTAGCTGTTGATTGCTGGTAGTCTATGCTGTAAAATCCTATAAACTGATTGCTGTTAAATTTGGTGAAAGTGCTTAAGACTTATTTGGGCTTCAACTGTTTTTACTTTTTTTTACCTTTGTTGAAGAACGGTATTATTAGTAAATCATCTTGCTTGAAAAATCATTAATAAGTGTTTGTAATCTGTGCTTTGAGTTGCTTTGACACACACACACATGTATGTATGTATATACTATTGTGCTAGTGGAAACATAAAACAAATGTAGCTAAAACACATCTGCTTACTGTGACTTATTGCTTGCTAGAGTTGGGTTAGTTTTGAACGTGAAAACATATGCATTATTACTGTCTTACTTTTGAGTTTTCATTTGTTGCTTTGTTTACATAACACAGTACTTGTTATCGTGTCTGGCATGCCATTCTTGTGCTCCACTAGTACTTATTTTTATGACATGGTTTGTATTATGAGTATTTCTGGCGATGTTGTGCCAGAAGTTTTTGCCAAGCCCTGCCACAGCAGAAGTCGGAATCGTTACGGCTGCAAGAGCAGATGGAGTTAGACTGCAAGATACAGAGACTGGAAGCAGAACTGGCCCAGTCCCGTTGCCGTGAGTCTCAGCTTATTAATGAATGCAATCAAGCGAATGCCACTGTCAGTGCTGAGTGCGTAAAAGTTACACAGCTAGAGAAACTTGTTGATCAACAGGCACGGCAGTTGAACAGCTTGAAAGCCGATGGAGAGGTTTGTTCATGCAGTTGCAGTCTTTGATAATAATTGTAATATTGCTTTTTTACCTTATTATTTTGTTGTACTATTTGTTTGCTGATTTATGCTGTTTCTAGCAAGTTACATGTATGCAGTTATCGCATTTATGCTATTTGTATACATGTGTAATATATTGACTTGTAAAAGCCCTAATGAAGTTGGTGTGAGTTACTGTTTCTTCTTCAAACGATATCTCAGGACTGAGAAGGCCTCAGAATTTCAAATTTGGCACAAAGGTACAAGGATGATATGTGCAGTTAGATTTTTGGAAATTGGCAAAAATGGTACAATTAACTTATAAATGCCATAAGTGGGCACATTCTTCTCCACATGCTACCTCAGAAGCGAAAAATAGTAGAAATGCAGAAATTGGCACAAACGTAGCCCATGGTGTGAGGATGATGCCTGAACTTTTTGTTTTCAAATTATGCACTGCTTTAATATTTAATTGTGGCAAAAAAATTTAGCCAAATAACAGCAAACAGTAAAAACGCCTATTTTTTTCACTCACACAGTGGCGCCACATATACGCACAAACAGCATATTGGCATATACATAGCGCCACCATGCAAGTGGATTCTCCACTTGCTGCAGAGCACTGAGGACCCTGTTACAATAGTGACCTTACTTGTTGCCATAGACTGTAATATAGCATCAGCAGTTGCTGCTAACGTCATGGATAGTTTGACTTGCTTAGGTTATGACTGCTCAGCTACGAGCATCACAGATAGAAAATCGACATTTGCGACGATGTGAAACACCATTGCAGCTGCAAGAATTACAGGACGCTTATGCTCAGTCAGTCGAGGTGCTTGAGGTAAAGATGTTGTGTTATTACATTTGCCACTTGTGATATATTGTGATTTTAGATATAAATTTTTATGTTGATGTTATAAAGGTGACTTGTGTCTAGAGGTGCACCGATAATCGGCCGATAATTGGTATCGGCAGATTATCATCCAGTTTGCCGATAATCGGTATCGGCCATTTGACAATCGGCATCAGCCGATTATTGGCCTGAAGTCGACACCTAGGCCAGTAGTGAAGGTACATCGAGTTGGCAATAGACTTAAACAGGGTATTTCTGGTTGCCACCCGAAGGTCTGGAACAGTTTGCCAGACGACATCGTATCTTCATCATATCTCTTTACCTTCTGCCACCTACTAATGACTTTTTTCTTTGGTGTTTTGTTCTCTGATTTGATCCTGTAACTGTTTTTCCTTGGTTTGTAATGTTTTTCCTTCGTTTGTATTACAAACCAAGGAAAAACAGTTACAGTCATACCATTGTGACTTCACAATCGTTACAACGTGACTTTTGTTGAACGAAGATGCGTCCTGAAATAAACAATCGGTAATCGGCCGATTATTTGGCGCCGATAATCGGCCAAAGCATTATCAGTGCACCTCTACTTGTGTCTGCATGTTGCTCGAGGGCTTGAACATGTCCAGTTACCCATGATGGTGACTCAGGTGGATCTAAGTTTAAATCACAACCATGTTACTTTGCTGAGTCTCTTACTTTAACAGCAAAGCCACAGATGCTCATCTTCAGATGGTATGATAACTGCTGAAATGTGAATAGGGGTAACAGTATTGTTCAGTCTGTATTTGATGTTGATGTCTTGATTTGCTTATAGCAACAGAACTGCACGTTGAAGGAATCAGTTGCCCTGCTGGAAGATCAGCTTCGTTCTGCTCAAACTGGTGATGGTAGACAAAGAGAATTGGAAAGATGTGTTGCAAGCCTTCAGGCAGAGGTCCTTGCAAAGGATCGATCGCTTAAAAGTTAGCACTGACAGATTTGTTGCTGCCTGTTGCTACTATTACATACACTTGTGTGTATGGCTGTTACATTTGTTGATGTGCTAAGACAATCGATATCACAGGACCACAAAACTACACTCTCGGCTTTTGATGCTTTGGACAGCTATGAGTCCTGGGAACTTGGATGCATGGCAAGATTAGCCTCATCATAGTGTTTGTTTCAAGAGTAAAGAGGTTCAATGTACCATACAGTATTGTACTTTTGAAATGTGCTGTCACTCTCAGTTATATTTTCTTACACACATTGCGCATGCATGCTACATATTTACAAAAGACTAGTAAGTAAGATGTTTGCAGTACATTTACCTTCTGGCCCATTTTGCACAGTGCAACAAGAGGACCTAATGACTATGCAGGTTTAAGCCTAGACATGTTGATTCCTCCTGCAGAAGAGGAAAGGAATGTTTTGTGTTTCAGTAGAGCAAATGAGCTGCAGTGCATATTCGTGTGATGAATGACAACTTTGACAAGACACATGCTGATATGTTGCTGGTCATGGTTGTGCAGAATTAGGTCAAGCAAACGAGGCACTGACTAGTTTTGCAAATGGTGTTGATGACATTGTTCAGAGTCCAAATCAGTCACACAACTATTTATCATGTGGCCGTGTGAGTTGTCTTCTCTTACTCAGCAGTGCAGTGAGTGCATGCACTGCATGTGACAGTATATTGTTAATAATAATAATAATAATCAAGCTTATATAGCACCATAAGGTTGTGACTTCAGAGGCACTAGGTCAATCAGTCAGCTGTGTGTGTATGCTAGTTAAACACTGTTCTGGTAAAAGGCTTGATGTGATGTGACATTGAATGTTACACGGAGAGATACACAGTGGTCCACTGTGTGGTCTCCTGGGTTGTAAGAAAAGGTCGTTTCTGTTTCCCAGCCGAATATCATAAAAGTCAACTGAAGCAGGTTTTGTAGTTTGTGTTTGTTTTTTGTGTGTATTAGTTGCATGTGTTTTGGTTGTCAGTACCAGTGCCTGGAAAGTCTTATCTCTTAAATGATCTGGTTAAAATTATAAATTGTGATTGTTATTAGCTGGCCTGCCACAGTGTGGGGGCCAGCTATAGTACTGTAGTTTCAGCCTGTTCTCGCCATGGTGGTCCTAGCAGTTATTTTATACTTTTTAGGCCACCTTAAAAATTGCTATGTAATGTAATGTAATAGTAATGGTCTGCATTGTCCATTTGTCTGTCTGTCTGTCACATGCAAATATCTCCAAAACTTTGCAAGATAGACGTATGGTTACTAGGAATCTCCAATAGGAAACTGGGCTTCCCGATTCAGAATCTGCCATCAGATTGAATGGATCAGTGGGAACAGTCACCAGTTGGCACCACACTGGGCACTATGGTGGGCCAGCTATCGCCACATCCCATAATGGACGATAGCTTGTTGAAATATATTATGTATGTGTACAGATTAAGATGTGGTGCCAGTGACTGACTGTGGTGTTTTTGTCAGCAGTCACAAGATGACCGGTCAGACAGTGGCCCAGATGAACGCATGCAGTTGCTGGAAGAGACCCTCAACTTGCATATAGATGAGCTGCGTGCTATGACTGATGCCACTCTTAAAAAGTACATCAGGTCTTGATGACACTTGCCGTCTCTCTACCTTAGTGAAAGTTCTGTTCTGTAATAGTGTTGTTCTTCTGTGGCCAACTGTGCATGTGGCCAGAAAACCGGTCAGTGTCTTTCAGAAACTACTTTAGATGGCATTCACAGATTATTTGTAAATGATTTCAGTCAGTTGACAACTGGTATGAGGCTTGGAAATACAGTTATACTGTCTCATGCCGGCATTGGCCCACTAGCAGAGCAGATCACCCGCCGACGCACAGCAGCTGTTGGCCACATTGCACGACTCGCTGACAATGTTCCAGCTCGGCTGGCCCTCCGTTGTCAGATCGACGCATCATGATGATAGAGGGGTTGAGGCAAGATGGCATGCTTGGATACTGAAATAGAGCAAATATTAATATTCAGCATAGTTCACTGAGTAGTTAACGGTAACTTTGCATCTTTTGTTTCCTCGTTTTGCTTGTGTTACAGTTTAGTCCCAGTTACAATTAGTTGTGCAGTTTTTTGTTATTGGGCCTATAGGAGAATTGATAATAATAATGCAAGAAGTGGTTATTTTATTATCTCAGTCTTACTCTTAACTGATATGTAGGGCAGTGTTCATTTTGTTAGCTTTGTGACATCATAATCCATGCTTGTTGATGAGTGTAAATATAGTTCTGCTTGTTGGTCCACGTAAGTTGTTGTGGCATTAACGCTGTCATAGCAGAATAGTTGCTGTCGTCTGCTGTTTGTGCCAACGAGGATTTGATCTCTGTAGACGTGACTGTTTATTGCAGGGATACCGTGCATAGTATTTATTGTAGCTGTCATATATTTTGAGCATCTAATTTGTATATTATGCAAAGTTGAAATGATAAGTTGTGATCGTTATTATCGTTTTAGTATGTATGTGTCTGTGTCAGTGCTGCTTAATTTAATCATTGCAGTGTTCACTTACTGCATCTGTCTTATGGTTTGTAATATTGATATTTCATTGACGTGAATGGTGATGTAACTCATGTGACTAGAATTGACACTTGTGCTTACTCCAGAAGACCATCATTGATCGCTCTGTCTGGAAATTTCAAGTGTTTCTGTCTGTCGGTTAAGTTTTGTTGGACAAAGTGCTAGTGCTAAGTGACCTGGCTTGCAGTATGATTGTGCACCATTTGATGCAAATGAAAACTCGTTTTTGGTTAGGTTGTCAGTACCATATTGCAGTTGCGTGCGTGTGATAAACGAACTATTATGGTCGGTCGAGTCCAATGATAGGCCCTGCTCACTCATGCATTTTAATGTACAAAACCTCTGACTTACGGAAAGTGAAAAGTAGCTCACGTGTTGTTATGCATGTTTGCTTGTTGACAGTCTTTGAAATTATATTTTGTTGTGACCCCTTTCACAATGATACTATTTCATCATTTACATACAGGTTGGTCTGGCTGTCTTTGTCTAAAGTCAGCACATGTATCGGGTTGACAGAGACTTATCCGTAATATAAATCATGATGTGATAGTGTCAAGCTGTAACTGTTTTGTTTTCCCTCACAAACCATATGCATCGCATTTCGAGTTATCGAATGTTTTAGAGTACATTTTACAACTGTTAAGTTCTTACTGAGTGGCGCGTGAATCACATAATTTCAAAGTGGTAAAAGGCATGAAATATTTTGTACAATATAGGATTCGCATTTATTTTCCAAGACATTACTATTTAAAAAGAGTAAAAAACACTACAGTGATTTGGAAGTCGTCATGTATGAGTATCATTAGCCCGTTGAATATTTAAGACTAACGTAGCCTACAGTAAATGTAACAGGAGAAAATGCATGCAGTATTAGCAGTTAATGATTACAATAAGTCTGCAATAAGTAGTAACACAGAAGCAAGGTGTCCACACTACTCTACACTGTGGCTTTGATGGACTACACCGTACGCGGCTCTGTGACAGTCTGTGATGGAGTCTGTCTTTCAAACCTACAACATGTGCACGTTTTTGCGTGCATTCATAATTACAGTAGTAGTAACAAATGACTATTGTTAAGCTAATCGTAGTAGCCTACCCGCTATCATGAAATTCCAGAGGTGCTGAGCCCAGCCTCCAAGTGCTATGTTTGTCCAAACAGGTGCATGCTAATATGGGCATAATCGGTTTTTTGCGTATGAAATAGGCCTACTAGTTTACTAATAGGTTTATTTTGTGTTTTAGCGTTTTTCTTCCTAGCGAGTTTAGTTATGGTGTTAATTTAATGCGTTGTGTATTTTACAGTGGACGTAA
>Ga0126335_1002119_pt1 | contig 11644 bp, 10 predicted proteins | sample OlaspJWI45metaG_FD_108409 | JGI IMG/M metagenome (GOLD analysis project Ga0126335, IMG submission 108409) | Marine gutless worms symbiont microbial communities from Oahu, Hawaii - Olavius sp. 1 OAHU.JWI-45 metaG | ecosystem: Host-associated > Annelida > Digestive system > Unclassified | place...
GATTTCTCCGTTCTCGATAAATATCCGCATCATCCAACTGACTGTTGTTCAATATATGGCCTAAGTATTTAAATTCGTTTACAAAATTGAGTTGTTCATTATTTATGGTAAAGTTAGGAAACTGGTATGTAATAATTTTAGACCGACATTTTGGGCTGAAAATCATACAGACAGTTTTCTTGCTGTTACAGCACATATCAATGTCACCAGCTGTAACTTGCAGTTTATCAATCAGTTGCTGCAGTGCTCTCCAGGATGTAGCCAGCAGTACAAGATCGTCTGCATAGGCCAATATATTAACCACATAGCCGCCAATATTGCAACCGATATTAGAGTTAATTATACCAGACAATACCTCACGAATGTAGCGTGTGAAGAGAAAGGGTGATAAAACAGAGCCTTGTCGAGTACCATTTTGAATGCCAAATGACTCTGCGTATTCTGCCATCGTACGGAGACAAATTGGTTAGAGTACCAGAATGACAACAGTTTAACATCATATGCAACATTATTATCAAGTAGTTTATTAAATAATTTCCAATAATTTACCCGATCAAAGGCTTTGGAGAAATCTACATAGGAGCAGAAAACATAACTACCGCGTTCAGTATAATAGTCAATCGTGCGTTTCAGTACATTTGTATATAAACCACTACCCTAAACTATCAGCCTTTGCTGATATCGATATTCACTGATATTTTTTAGCCTAAAATATCGGCAATATCGATAACGATATTTTTTACTGCAACGCTTTAGTCTATCACACTCCAAGATGCTAAAGTGCATAAAGCTGTTTGCTTTTGACTTTGGAGACCCGACGGCATCATCAGTATGATCGCTGTGGCATCGAAAACGCCAATAACGATATGATACCGACAATATCGATATTGGCAGTATATCGGCGATATTTCGATATACTGACACAGCTCTACTAAGTAGTATCTCAACATGCTGCAATTCGGCCCTATAACCAAAGCTATTAAATACAGAGCACTAACTGGGTTGCAATATGATAGCACTATAAAGAATTTAACGTGGTCAAAAGTCGACCAATAGCCACGACCATTCCTTCGGATGTCAGCTCCAAGAATACCCGTTGCCTTTGCACCACCGAGTACTGACAGTAATGCGTAGAGGCTCAACGTCCCACTCGACACTTTATAGGTCATTTCGGGGACGATTTGTACAGGTCATATGACCCAACCGTGTAAAAGCACTGAAGGAAGCCAGTTGGCCACTGAGATAATCTTCAATTCCACCAGAACCACTCCATTGTGTTACAATATTAACTGTAGGCAACCGCCTCTAGGCTAATCACAGTGTAAGGGTCCCGGTGTGACAAAAACCCAAGCTGCCTAGAACATAGCACAACAAGACTATTGCACTGTACTATAGTAACTAGAGCAGCTAAAAGAAAAAAACAAGTAACAGCCAAAGAAATGTGGCGAAGGCTGCATTAAATAGATAGGTGAAATCGGGACTTGCATCCAATATAATGCTCCTTGGGTCCACAAGAGCCTCTACTTCAAGCAGGACTTTGATCCATTCCACTGTTTGCACACAGACAGACTGACAGACGCCGTAGCCTAAAATGTGGCAACCTATTTCGCGATTCTATTTCCAGTTTTCTCAAGTATAATTCTACCAGCCCTACAAATAACATTTTCCTACATACAGCACATATGCTGTCTTACTTACTTACTTACCATACACAACTACAGATGTTGCAAACAGCACATCATAATCACTTTGTATCTCTGAGATGGAGCTTCTTTACCACAACTACACAATAATGATATATTGGCAGTTGTCATTTGCATTAATTATTTCCAAAACAACGTGTAATACAAATGCATGTAAAACTATTAAGTACCAATTATACTGATATGTCAAAGTGATAATCAACTCTAAAGCATTTAGCATTATTCAGACGATGAATGTGCACTTTGGTCAGAAAAAAGGCATATAGCTGAGCTGAGAAGTATACCGGTATATTTCAACAAATTCGTGTGAGCAAATTCATCCATTTTTTTATGCTGATGAGACACTTGTCAAAAGTTCACAAAAAGCGATATTCACATATAAATAGGCAACAATGAAAATGTATCAAAAATTAAAAAAAAAACAAATAAAAACAAACAGCCAGTTAAATAAAACAAAATCTCAAAATTCAATTCAAAATAGGACTAATGAACTACCCCCAATACTGCATGGCACTGAAAACACAGATGCCCAGAACATGGCATTGAAGTGAAAATCTGTTATGAGTGAGTGGGTAGAAGCTTAATGTCCCATTCTGCTCGACACTTTATATGATATTTCGAGAACGACTTTTACAAACCAGATGACCCAACCAACAGCGTCAAAGCACTGAAGAAGCTAGATGGCCACTGAGATAGGCTATGTTACCAACCAAAGAATGAAAGACAAAGTGACTATGGAAGGACACATGTTGAGTGACTACGCATCAGTAAGCAATATTCACAAATAAATATGCAACAATGAAAATGCATAAAAAAGAACAAATCAAAATAACAAATCAAAGTAAGTGGATGTTGGGAGAGATTGATTATTCCACAATTGAGAAATGTCATAAAGGACACACATCCTGCGTTGTAGACTGCACTTCGCATTCGACACTTGACTGTACACCCTCAACAGCCTGTAGAAACTGCTGTGGTGCACATGTTCTGTTCTTCAAACCCATAATCTGAGTTTGGCAAAAGTGCTCTGATAATGCCCTAATGGATAGCAGCTGCCTCAACTCAACACTGTGTAGACGTAGACCTACCCCAAGACAAAACCACTAAGATATAAACAGAATTGAACATACAAGCAAAAGATCACGGTAACACAACAAGACAGCACAAACATGACTGAAAGACGAGTCCATACACAGGCACTGTAGAACATGCAACTAAATAGCACCATCAACAACCACTCGAACAATTTCTACCCTTCTACAGAGATTTAAAATGCTCATCAGACACAGCATCATCACAAGCAGTGCCTGAAAGCTCATTACTACCTTTGGCAGCATCCAAGAAAATATCACGAGCTAATACTGTTTTAGTGACTACCACACTCTGACTAACATTCTTCTGCAAATCATCAGTTTCATTCCCAGTAATAACGGTAACAGGCTGTGGGTTAATCGATTTGACAGCTACTGAGTTTTCACTACCTGAGCACAGGCCATCCTCAAGATACTTTTGATCAGCAAATTTGTGGTCAATGATTCTTTTTCTCACAACAGTATCTGTGCGACTCATTGTGGATGCTGGCAGCTCAGCAACAGCTGGCTGTCCATTCACTGACGTGTACTGAGAGTGATCTATTTGCTCACTGACAACTGCATCAGAAGAGTGGTGCCCATAGCACAATGACAGCACATTGGTGAACAGCAGTGTCCCAGTGAAGACCAGGAACGTTCCAAGCCAATGAAAAGCTGTGAAATTGTTGTCAAAGTAAATGACAGACAGCAGCAGTGAGAGGAACTTGCGTAATGTTACAATGAGATTCACAGTCAGCGACGAGCATTGAGCAGTCAGCGAGAACACCGCAGATACACAGATGTAGCTGGCACATCATCCGTCAAGTATGTCAACAGAAAGTGAGTAACACCCACCCAACACATTACATAGATCATTTCAGACATGGGCATTCCAGACAACCAATTGCATCAGTACTGACATCAAATAACCATCGTTTGTTTGATTCACTTGAACAATACACAGCATATGAAACTACACCTAAGAAGATTAAAGCCTGTTTAAACCACCTGGCCAGGAAATAGGAGTAGGTCTATTATCCAGGTCCCACACTCAGCATCCATGGCAACAATGCTCAGTGAATGTCAATATATATGAATAAAGAACTTTCTCTGCAGTTTCAAATTATCAATATTACAATACTTGCTCTAATATGATGTCACAATTTTAAGGCAGCAGTTCAAATGTATTGGCTAGTGAAAGATTTTTACTCTGAAAAATTTTAATCAAAGTTAATAAACTGGGCAAAGCAAAGAGTCTTTGCAGAATGATGTGTACAGTCCACAAAAGATACTGTGTAAAGACGTTGAGCATCAGATACAGCCATAACTTGGGCACGCAGATATTCAACCACGGCAACACAACTGGTACTGTAGCACAACCACAGCAGCACAAGTCTACACTGGAAAAGTAGATGGATTAGTGCTTAATTACATACAATATTACTTATGAATAGCAATTGTTAATTGTTTCTGACTACATTTGTACAGGTAAACATGCTACAGTATAACAGGCATCTCATCCAACACCGAGTTACTGTTTAGTAACAACACAATCCATTCAATACATATGGACAGACATGCTACAGATAATGTAATATAGGCACCCCTCCAGCAAAGCAAAATTCAACCCCCATAATTACATACATAAAACGTGCAGCAAAAACACAAATTGTTTAACACACATAATAACCAGCATTTGACAATCATACAGAACAAAACCTACGTGCTGCAAAAGCATGCTTTTGTCGCCTCTTACAATATCTTGCCATGAGATGGAACTTGCCTTCTCTCTGGATCCCAAATAGTTTACTTCAACTAGACAGCAGCTGTCATTGTACACTCATGTTTTTCATTTACATTAAACAATTGCCTAAAAGACAATACTGTCAAATTAAAAACCAAATCACTCAAATGCAATAAAAAACGAATTTAAATACTAAAAACAGTACTAAAATACTGAAAAAAAACTTTAGAAGTAGAAATCCATACCTGACTGACTGAAGATGACAATGTAATGTATGATATCTTTAGTCAAGAAAATGAAAAACGGTAACATCAAGGCATGCTGTAATACAAAAGCATTAAATTAACATTATAAATGCTTGTTAAACTACGTACATTCAATCATCACATATAAAATCAAAAATCAATTGACGAGAGCTTGGAATCACATGTCATGTGCCACTGCACAAATAAATCTTTCACAACTATGACAATGGCCAGACTAAGACCACTTTAATTTGAGAATAGATGATCATTCTGTAACTATAACTTGACAAAGACTGACCAACGCAAGGCGAGAAATGTTCATATGATCATACATCAACGTCACAAAGTCAAGCAACTAGTGAGTGGTGAAAATGTCATAAACCCGTTATGTTTCACCATATCAACTATGAAGGTAATGATAATTTCCCATATCACTTCTCAATGTCACTAGATCACATGCATCAGAAACATAACTATAGAGGAAACAGTATCTCCAGTATCACACTAGTGACAAACACACCAACACACGTACCATGCAGATGTAAGAAACGTAACATAAACTAATACAAACGTTATAGAAGAGGGCCTCATTGGAGTGCTGGCCGTATTTGGTGAAGACAATCTCTTGGTAGATCCCCATGTATGCCGACATGTAAAATCCAAACAATAATGCAAGTATACCTAAAACAAGCAAAATGTTACAAAGATTACAGATTTATTATCAGACATTACCGACAGTAAAGCCTGCAGGGGTGACTCAATGCATCAGTTGCTGTCAAATTTGCCACAGCGATCACTAGTATATGATTAGCTTGCAAATTCCTTTCACACAGTACTGAAACTTGGCAGTGATGCTACTCTGACAAACGAGTAGTTAAGAACGTAAAGAGAGATTAAAATTTAATTATACCAGGCGCAGCCCGGTAGGCCGCAGGCCTACGGGCGTAGCCCATAGTAAGATCGCGTGCACAGTGCGCGTAGTATTTGTATTGTATTATGTGCTTGGCCGTGCTTACTAGTCTGCAGTTTTTGACTGTAACGTTGTACTGAGTGACCTGTAACGAAAACTGTAACGAAAGTCTGGCTGTCACGAAGTGAGGAGTGTCACGAAAGTCTGGCTGTCATGAAAGTCTTGAGCAGAGGTTTATATCAGACAATTGTTACCTTACCCTTACCTTTACTTTTACCTTTAGACTTTCGCTTCGCGAAAGGCAGTACAGTTGTCTGACAGCCAGATTTTCGTGCCCTTACCATTACCCTTACCTTTAGACTTTCGCTTCGCGAAAGGCAGTACAATTGTCGGATAGCCAGATTTTCGTGACAGCCAGGTAAAGGTAAAGGTAAGAGACACTTTATACATGCACACCTTACATAACTAGGTTTAACGTCCTCTCATCTCTACGTCGCTTGCAATGATCTCCGCTCTCCGGGCTTGCGCCCGGAGTTTAGGTTTCCTAATGGGTTATTAATTCTTTAACAAATAACCACTGAATTAGTCAACAGCCACATTCTATTGATTAACCCTGTAAAAATTCTAACAAATACAAGAGATACAAAAATACAAATTAGATAATGACAAGCAAAGAAGTTAGAAGAGAGTTAGTCAAATATTTGAGGATAGATAATGTGCAGAAAGGTAGCACAGATGAGTTAAGGACTTGAGTCACAAGTCAAATGACAGCAAAGAAACACAAGAAATGCTGCGACATTGTCACACAAATGCCACTAATAAGCCACATCTGTGATAATCAACACCTTACATGACACACTAACAGCAACCAGTCAGTGTGACAGTGTTATCATTACAACTCTGTCAAGAACACTGCTAACAGACAGAATAACAACTGACTGATGCAGTCATCAACTGCCACATATTGACGTCAATGCAACATCTAATGACTCAACACTGAATGGTAAACTAACCACAGAGCCAGCTGTACAGCTGGTTGGAGACCGATCCTTCCACTGCACGCTGCCACCGAGCCTACATCAGAAATGCATCTCTAAGATGAAATGAAATGACCCTTCACCAAAACAGCCCCAAGTTTATAACTGCATAAAAAATGTCCAAAGCAGCCCACAGCAATGTCCAAAACAGCACACACCTGCATCCAAAATGGCCTCGACCAATACGGCCCCAGCGTTGCTATGATGGGAACTATTTAACTGTAATAGCAACAAAAACAGTAATAAAATTAGTCACATTTCGACACATTTTTGTTAGAAACGTGTGTAAGTGCTGGCTGGATATTGCGCTCACTGTGCCAGAAATAACATATTGTTAGGCATAACATTCTACTGAATTCTTCTTGTTGCTATGATGTATTGCATGCCATTAGCCAGCAGTAATTGTGCATTACTGCCAGCACCTATATGTTGCTGACTGAATATCCATAGGAGACGTTTTAATATAAATCAGATTTCTAACTAACCAGCTACCACAAACTAATTCTAATTAATTTGCCAAATATATTTCATTCTAATTAATTGGTAAATTTTCAGCTAATTATCAGTTATCACATCATTGCAGTGCTGACTTTTTTCAGACTTGCATATAAAATGTATGTAAAGGCAACTGTTAATAAAGAATAATGTTCCCACATCAACTGTAATTTTAATGTTTAATAATCCTTGTAGTTGTAGTATATGCCTACTACTGTACCATACTACACATCTGTATGCGAATACTGTTCTAGATGTCACAGGTCTGTGACTTCGCTACTTAAGTCACAGCAAACAGTAGCCAACAGGCCTATCTAGTCAGACAGCACACACACATGAGTGCAAGTGCACAGCAGCTGCTCTGGTGACTTCACACCAACATCATACTCCGACTACAGTTTCTCCAGCTTGGATGCATATGAAGATGTTACTTGCTTGTCATCCTGCAAACATCTCGTTGCTCAGCAGAAACAAGCTGACAGCAGCTGCTTTGGCGTCTTTGTGTAGGAGAGTAATCAGTTTATATAGGGCCAGATTCGAGAACTTGGCCTTTCTGTTGAAATGGGCGTGCCAGCTCTCCACGTCATTATTGGTTCGCACAGCACATCGGTAGACTGTCCACATTTTCCGTGGCCACACTGAGTGACTTATCCATTGGGTATCAATGTATTCAACCAGTCGAACAAGCTGATTGGATGTGGCTCAATGTTTCAGTTTGTCAAACTCTGCATAGACGTCTGCTATACGAAGGAACGCCAGGCTCATAATCCAGTGGCAGAATCGCTGTGTTGAGTCACGCTACCTGTATGCGGCACTCAGCCTGAGCTGCGCCAACTTCCGAAACACAGCTTGCGCTCAGTGAAAGCACATACATGTTGCTTGACGCTGGTGCCAAGAATCAGTTCTCCACAGGGCTAATTCAAAGTTCAATATAACTGTCTTCATGCCAAGAGTGGCCGGGAGTTTCCTCAGTAAAGCACAAAGAACTGCATGATAATCATGCTTTCTGCAAGCCAACATTAGTACGTGAATCAGAGGAATTTGTTTAACAGCACCGTTGCACTGCACAAACGTGTGAATAGTGAACAGCCGTCGGAAGGGTCGCTTTACAACCTTGCAAGTGCCATCCACATACCACTTTTTGGCTTTTCGTAACGGGTTTAGCATGTTGCTAGTCCCAAAGATCACGTGGTGATCGCTGTCGACACTGACATCCTTGACAAAGAAGTCTGACAGCATGGCTCACTGGCCTAGAACAAAGTCTAGTCCTGTTGGGTTGGCTGGTCTGTGACGTCTATGATGGTAGTCTGTGGCTCTGGCTAGATTTGGAACACTCAACAGTGCAGCAAGAAACATAACTAGGTTAGGATTAACGTCTTCTAGTACACGATCGACAATATTCATAGCAGGTTCAAAGACGTTAGCTCTCGCCTGTTGTCTTACGTCAGTTCTGACCGATGCACTCAAACCCGTACACAGCCATGTGGATGTGTTGTCCTCTTACTTCGGAATTATCGTCCTTCTAGATGATGGTGGCCAGGCAATGAGTGGCTTTTGTTTGGAAACTGCAATGACAAAAGGTGTTTTACACGTGTCCTGTCTGGCGACGGCAGCAGCCACACACTTGGACATCACTTACGTCACTTCTAACAATATGGTGGGATGAGCTGTTTTGGACATTTCTATGGGCCGTTCTGTACATGACAATGGGCCATTTTGGTTGTTGGCTGGGGCCGTTTTGGTTTGAGATGTTTTGGTCATACAATGGGGCCATTTTCGTCGTTTCCCAAACGATACGCATAGATGACGTAATAACACATATAATACACATAACTACTATATGACAGACCTTCAGAACTGAACACTGGCTCAGTGACTTAGACAGTTAAGTCTCTCATACAGAGCTATAGCAAAATAACAGCTTCAAACTGTTTTCAATGAACTTTTCACACTCACTCAATGTTACACATCGTTGCTTACTAACCACAAGTCATATTACAGCAGTACAAACTCAACAGTCACGACTACAGAATACCAACATTGTGTGCCTCTTAGCATTACAATTCTTACTGCCAGCTATATAACGTTATTGATTCACAAAGTAAATACAACTGTTAACTGTTAGGTTAGCAGCTATCATCGATGACAAACTAATGCAACTGACTTAACCTATCATCACTGTGCATACAACTACGATCATGTTTTACGACATCACACAGCAACAGATGACAGCTGTTCGATGTAAACTTTGTGGATGTTACAGCAATCATTCACTGAACTCTAGCATCATCATCATCATCATCATCATCATCAGTCAAAAAAGAAACTATAGACTTGATGTGTACTAAATTATGACGCTTTAATCATTAGCAATTCCACAAGATCACATGACATGCTGTGCAGATGGCAAACTAGCTCAGCTCTTGTATGCACCTCTATGCAATCTTCCTTATTTGTAATCTTCATAGCTCTCCCTTCCATAACATTTTCTTTTAAATGCTGACAGTGCACCTCTGTTTCAGTACCTTTTATCAGAACCAATATTTGTCACACATAGAGCATGCTGCTGATGCTAATCAGTTGTGCAAAAGTCATCAAAAGTATACAAATAAAAATATTTACCACACAGTCAGTAGATGCAACAGTTGCTATGGCAATGCCTGCAGAAATCATCACAACTGATGTGTACTTTGACCAGTGATAGCTACAAGTAACAACAGAATCACCTCTCACTAACAGCAACATAGTCACACATAGGTACACTGTCATTCTGTATCATAAACTGTGCATAACACTACACTGTACACAGTGTCTTAAGCAAAATTAATCAAAAATTCCTTTACTTAATATCAAAAAGACTTAAAAGAAAAAAGCTTCCTCAGAAATAACATTCAAATTATGTTAATAATGGTGCCTGATAATAATAATTCAATTTTAAGTATTGACATTTTATGAAATATAATAACTTCTGCAGGTAAATGTGTGTGCATCACAAGAACCAGGCATGTCAGGTGCACTGATCTCAAATACTTCAGCACCAAAGCAGTCAAAACTTTGCACCATAGATGGCCAATGTGTCTGTCAGTAAGTACCAATGCACACTGCTTCAGCTCCATGACAGAATCAACCCACTTTGATAAACCTCACTATTTACACAGCAGCACCCATCACTGCAAGCCATGTCCAACACCATATTATACCACCAATTCACCACGTTTGATTTATAAGGCACTTCAGGACACTACAGGGTCAAGTGTTTACAAACAGAACAGATTACTGCTCAGATACAGCTGCAGATTGCCTAATATGATCAAATATAGCAACCTCTTTGTGCAACAACTCAGCTACTCACGTTTTATTCAACATTGTCACATTGAGCACGAGGTTTGCTATTAAGGTGCCCTGAAACATTTTCCATTGCCAAACAATGCATAAAGTGCAACAAAAATTACATTATGTCTAAACTAACAGCACAACTACAATCAACACAGGTGTTGCTAACCAATTACAAAATATCACAATAATATTTTTTCTAAAGTTGTCTATTTACTGCAGTAGAGAAAGAAATGGGAGGAGCTATTGCAGACAATTTGACTACTAACTGCAAGCAAAATAAATGAGTGACATCAAGCAGACTGTAAGTGTTAGTACAAGGATGAGATACTCTATACAGACAATCAATCTAACAGCAATTTTCTAAGGTTAGCTGTGTTAACCAACGTTCCTTCTAAAGTCACCATAAATCCTCAGGAGATGACAGGAGTTGCATTTTTCATATGGCAAATAAACGCCATTGGTGAGAGCAAAACCAACAGTATTGAAGCAATACAGGCTGTTGAATAAGACGAAGAGAAAATAAATACGGCAACCAGAACATACAGAACGAAGCAACTGTTGCAATGGTATGTCAAACTGAAGATGAAGAAGAGCATTCTGAAATATCACAGTGAAGCCATACAAAAAAGTCATCTTCACATAACATCTGCACAATCACAGAGAATGTAAGCTACATATTTGATTTTCACTGTTCTAAAAACAAATAACTAATTAGGAAACCTAAACTCTGGGTGCAAGCCCTTGAGTAAAGCTCACTAGAAGCGCCTCATTGCAGCTCGTATTCGATGCGGCTATCTCTAAATTACTTTGGCGTCTTGTTTCTTGTTGCTTCTATATGGCGATTTGTTTTTTCTACGATAAGGTTGAACTGACTCATACAATTCAAATGCATTGTAATGTGACAAAACATTTATCGACAGTTGCCAGATGGCGACAAGGAAATGTTTTTAATTATTATGTTAGCTGTTTTTAGAATATTAGATAAGTTACACATCTTTAGCAATATATTATGTAACTGTAGCATTTTTATTAAAATGTGAGCACAGATCTAATCTTTAGGCACATGTTACAGCTTATTTGTTATTTATCTATCTAAAACACCCA
>Ga0126335_1002120_pt1 | contig 11644 bp, 5 predicted proteins | sample OlaspJWI45metaG_FD_108409 | JGI IMG/M metagenome (GOLD analysis project Ga0126335, IMG submission 108409) | Marine gutless worms symbiont microbial communities from Oahu, Hawaii - Olavius sp. 1 OAHU.JWI-45 metaG | ecosystem: Host-associated > Annelida > Digestive system > Unclassified | place...
ATCCAAGGTTCATTTGCAGTAAAACAGTTGCTACACCAGCCTTTGCATCCAATGAATGATTTGCTATTTAAAGCACCATGTTACTCGTATTGTCGTACGTGATAATATCGAGCTTCGAGAACAAGACCGAGACTCTAGCCTCGATAGATCCAAGTCTATACAATAGTCATGTAATTATAGATGCAGTGTTTCTGGCATTAGCTCCGCAGTTTTAAGTTAAGCATCAGCTTAGGTTACAGCCATGAATGACAATATTTATTATATTTACCAATAACGTAAAACAATGACAACCAAAATACACACTTCATTCCTAAGTCATTCGAGCAAATTAAACCTACTGCAGCCGACAATGAAAATGGAGCAACAAAATAAGACGAAACAAAACTCCAAAACTGCCGTAACTTAGAAGAAAACTGCAGGTGCATAATCGCAGCAACAGCAAAGACGTGTACGTATCACAGTAGATACATCATCCACATGCTGACGTGACATATCGCGTGTATACACACCGATAACAGCCAAGTAGAAGTATTCATATTCTAACAATCAGCTGAACAGAACTGCTTGCAACTGACAGAAATAGGCTACGTTACAAATGCGTGTAAAATCATGTCACAACATTACGCATAACTGGCATCACTGGTCGTCGATCGTAATTAGCCGAGTGCGAGTATCAGCATACGGCATCTCGTGCGACTCAACAGAGACGAGATTTTACACTTGGTCACAGTCGCAAATCAGCGGCAGCACACAGGTTTGTGCTCCCCTCCGACACAGATTAATTTATACATGTTTGTGATCAGAGCTAGACTACGACTCGGACACCCTGGTTAACAGACACGCCAAGACATAGACGGCCAGCAATCCGCTCAATATGATAAGTTCAGTTAAGCTGTAGCCAGTTGAGCTAAATGAATTCATGATCATCAATTACTGTATTTCCTCTAACAGAGGCCAGGTCTTGGATAAAAACCGAGTATCCAGTACAAGACCGCGGCTTCTATTATAACAAACACAGTATTATTATTATTCCTAGACCCAATATACACTAGCTAACGTGATCGGAAAACAACAGTTTGCTTCATTCACGATTTCGCCATCTTGGCGGGAATAGTTATGAAAACGAGGCTACTCCCGCAAGCGTATACTGTCATGGGGCAGTGCATGACTGCAACAGACGATTGACCGTTGTGCCAAAATCAAAAAGACAAGCTCCACTTAGAAGATTGTCTGGTGGTCACCGTCGTCGTTGTCACTGTCGTAGTTGCAGTTGTAGTCATCGTAGTTGCTGTAGCTTTCGTAGTAGTAGTAATTGTAGTTGTTGTCATTGTCATAGTAGCTGTAGCGGTAGTTGTCGTAGTTGTTATCATAGTTGTCGCCGTAGTTATAGTTGTTGTAGTTGCTGTTTTGTAGCTGTCAGTTGTATTTGTTGCCGTCGTCCATGTTGTCGTTGTAGTTGCCGACGTCGTAGTAGGAGTGATAGTTGCAGTCATTGTTGTAGTTCTACCGGTAGGCCTAACTGTTGTCAGTGTAGCTGTCGTTGTTGGAGTTGTCGTCCTCGTTGTCAAAGTAGTAGTAGTAGTAGTTGTTGTACTAGTAGTAACAGCAGCAAACGTTGTCGTTGTCATAGTTGTCATTATAGTCATAGCTGTCGTCGTCCTCATTGTTGTTGTCCCTGTTGTAGTTGCAAATGTAGTTGTAGTTGTTCGCATAGAACCACAGTCGTACCACGGTATTTGGGATCCAGAAAGTACCATAACAGCCTTACTTATGCCAAACGCCAGCCACTGCCATTGTCGTTGCGATAGTAGCCTCGTTCTGGTGTGACCTAATCACTTTATAGGTCACGCGTGAATAAGGCCAATATGTGACCAAACAAAAGTAACTGCAATAAAATACACAATCGCACTCTTGGCTCGACACATTTAGTGTTTTTATTAATATTGTCTTTAATTACTTTTTAGTCCGCGCGACATTGTAAAGTGTCCTTGACGTAGTTTTTTTATCTACGACACTTTAATATTATTTTACATTACATTACATTAGAGCAGTTGCATGTGCAGGGGCGGCTGCCATCCACTAGTTGGCCCTGCGCCTTTTGCCATCAGCGTGGCAGTCTAACAGAAAAACAGTCAAGATACAAACTTCTGTAATACAAATTTCACACTGCAACATGGGTGGCAAAATATGAGTGTGTACATTTTAAAATCTTCTATACCCTAGACTGCTGACTAAAAAACCCTGTATTAGGTCTATAGCGTATACAGTTAAACAACTAACGTACAATAACAGAAGGCCGTCACCAAACTGGCCACCCCCACTGTACCGCTGCACCAAAAAACTGAGCAGTGGACTATTTTCTGCAGCTGCGAAGTCGATGCTGTGACAGTCCATTCCACTGTGAAAACCGTTCTCCACACGCTGGGCAAATGTACGGTTTCTGTCCTGTGTGCACCAGCACATGTCTTGTGCGCTGGTAATTGAACCAGAATCTCATCCCGCAGTAGTCACACTCATAGTTCTTCTGCCCACCATGCGTCACACGGTGTCGCAAGTATGTCTTGCGCAGCCGGAACAACTTTCCACATGCCGTGCAGACGTATGGCTTCTCCGATAAATGCACTTCCCGGTGTTCCTTGAGGTTCTTGCGCGTTCGACAACTTTTTCCGCATGTTTCGCACTGGAATGCCATCTTTCCCATATGACCACGCATGTGGAACTTCAACCCGTTCACATGTATGAATGTCTTTGAGCAAATCCGGCACACACACTGGTCCATGTCCATATGGTTGTCCATGTGAATAAAAAGTAACTCGATGCTGTCAAATTCTACTTCGCATGCCGCACAGCTGATGTCATCACGCTTTTTTCTGTCCAAGACACCACTGCCACATCTCTCCTCCGCCGGGTGAGTCTTCATATGCAATTGCAAATCGGAATGGTTTTCACAGGTAGTTCCACAGATGATGCACACCGCAAATTTCAGGCACGTCTTGGAGGTCATGTGTTTCCGCAAGAGTTTGGCACTGGGAAGGATATCTCCACAGTCAGAACACATGCGCGACTTCTCAGATGGTCCACCTTCACTCGCGCTCAATACCGGTGTTGTGTTGGCACTTTCTTTGTTGTTCGACAAAAATGCTGGAAAAGACCTCTTGCGGATACTGTGAACACCAATGTGGCCGGCAACGAATGGGTACATGCAGTGGCAGACAGGACATTGCTGGGGAGGTGCTGGTTTGTTACAACGAAGGCATCGAACCTCATTTTCAACTGAAGGATCGTTAAACTCAGCTGAGGGAATGCTAAATTCTTCAGCAGATATGTATCCGTCGCCATCCGTTACTTCGTCAGGGTTTTTAGGTGCCAATGCTGTTTGATCTGTAATTGCAACTGATGAACTATTCCCATCTGCCGACATCTGGGAAATGCTGCCATCCTGCTGAACAGAGGAATTGTCAGACGGTAGTTGACGAGATTCTCTGCTAGGAGAATTTTTCTCATGCCCTGTAATATCATCGCTAGATGGCAGTGGCTCACTGTCGGAACAAATTTCTGGACTTTTGTTGTGCTCGTGTTTCACGCAAGAAACCGAAACTTCTGACAAAGAGGTATTGTGTGCAGCAGAACTAGAAGATGTATCCATGACATCATCTTTAGTGTCACCACAGTCATCACAGACAAATGGTTGAGGTCCGGCGTGAATTAGCATGTGCCAGTCCCTCCAGTCCTCCTGACGGAACTCCAAATGGCATTGCGGACATCTGTGCAGGATGTGGCGATGCATGTTCCTCATGTGGTCCGTCATGTGCAAAGTTCGGACTGCTTTGCCACATTCCGGACATTCGGACTTTGACAAGTCAGAGTGTCTGCACTTCACATGAACCGACAGAGTGGATTTGTGCGAGAATTGTCTGCCACACTGCCAGCACATGTATGGTCTGTCACCTGAATGGATTCTCATGTGATCTCGCAGTTGGTACGGCGTCGCAAAGTATTTTGAACACACGGGGCAGATGTGGGACTGTCCAGTGCTAATTCCGTGCATCCAAAGATGTCGTTTCCATGTGACGTACCAGCGAAACGCTTTGTCGCACACACTGCACGTGAAGCGTGGTTTTACAGAATGGCTCCACATGTGCGTGGAAAGAGCCTCCTTTGAAGAAAATCGTTTACCACAATTGGCACAGACAAATGTTTTCTGTGTGAGGTGCCTGCGCAGATGGTCCTTCAGTGAATGGGCAGTGGCATAGTAGCGATCGCAGTGCATGCAGCGGTGTCCAGGTCGGTGTTCATTGTGCGTCAGCTGGTGACTGCGCAAGTTTGCCACCATCTTCCCACAAACGTCGCATGCCTGCTGGCCGCGTGGAACACCCTCGTGAATCTTTAGTCGGTGTCGTCTCAGGTCCGTTACCGATTTTCCGCAAATGGTGCACAAACGCAGCGGCCGCTTGACCCCCTGATGCATCAGCATGTGCTTGTACATGTCTACGATGGATTTACCACAGACGTTACACATTCGTGACTGCGATGCCTTACCGCTGTGCACCCTCCGATGTCGGTATAAGTCCATGACCCATTTTCCGCAGATGTCGCATGACTTACAGCTCGGCGTCTGTTTGCTGTGGGTCTTGCGGTGCTTGTACAAATCTGCCACCACCTTCCCGCAGACATCGCACGGCTGGTGCTTGGATCGTCTGGCCGTTTTTTGGTGTGTTCGCAAGTGTGCGGGCAGATCCACAACTGCGGCTCCACATACTTTACAAATCTGCGACTTCGAGGACTCTTCTGTGCCATTTTCAGCAGTTCCAACTGACTTTTCAGAAATCTCGGATTTCACCTCCTCATCTGTCTGTAACTTTCTGCCCAAATCGCTAACACTCTTTCCATCACTTTCACATGACTGCAAATCTGGATACATTTCTCGATGAGACGTCATGTGTATGCTCAAGTCCGCAACACCATCACCACAAATTTCACACGTCTGATGTTCTTGTTTCCGTCTCATTCCTTGATGAACTTTCCTATGTTTATACATATCGTTCACCACTTTACCACAAACTTCACAGGACTGGGGGCGTGCCCGTTTCCCGCTGTGCGTAAGACCGTGTTTATACAAATCGGCTACATGCTTCCCGCACACTTTGCAACGCTGAAGAGGTCTATTCCGACTTCCGCTTCTGCCTTCCCCATTAATTGGCTTTCTCACCTTCATAGACAGATTTACTTTAACATGACTGAGCAAATGGTTCTCCAAATCACCTGCTTCATGCTGTACATTTGAACAAACGGAGCAACGATATGCCGGTAAGGATGTGTCCCGTCTTTTGTGTTTATCCACAACGTGCAACTGTAACGAGTACATCCGTCCAAAATCTGCATCACACAAGTTACACGCATACTGGCGGGGCTTTTCCTGGACTGCTCCGCGGATCCGTGACCTCACAGTTTTTTCAACTGGCTGCTTGCTATCGCTGACAGGAAATGGCTTTGCAGTCGGCAGCACAAGGAAATCATCGGCAAACATCTGGGTACCATCTTCGGTCCACATTACTGGCTTCATGTCTACAATTTTGTCTTCACTATCGCGGGGATAAACTTCAGCATCAACCAATGAGCTACAACAAGCATTTAGCACACAAAGTAAAGGTAAAGCAGCGACCTCTCACAGCTCTGCAATGCATCGGTGCGCTGCTCGTCTCCGTTTCCGTCGTCTTCAGCCGGCGGTGAGCAAACTCTCAGTGTTGTGCACAGCAGACCACACCTCTTCCATAACCTGCCGTTACCTTTCCAGCCGAAGCTGGTCCTCATTCTACCAACCCCGGAGGGATGGAAGGCTGAGTCTACAAAGTGGGCTGGTTACATACCTAAATGGTTTACCCATCCAAAGACAGTCACCAATCCAAGCAATAGCCGGGCCTGATGTTGATTAACTTTGCTGATCAGATCAACGTCATTAACACCAAACCGCCAGCTATTTAGCACATAATACCGCTAATGTCACTATTGTAGCAAACTTCAGCACAAGAGTTGTAAGAGTTTTGGGCTAATGATGTTGCATACTATGACAGACGTGTATGAAATCATTATCATCAAAACTGACTAAAACACTGACAACAATCCATTATCGGCCTCGTTGTTCGACTGCTGTTGTTTCTTCATGGCTCGGCTACTGCAACACACTGTTGTCCGGTGTTACCAACAGCTTGGTTCAACGTCTTCAAGCCGTCCAAAATGCTGCCGCGCGCCTAAATACTGGCATTCGCCGGTGTGACCATATCACGCCAGTATTAAGACAACTCCACTGGCTGCCAGTGTGGCAGCGCCTTGAATTTAATATGGCCAGCCTGGTCTACAAGTCGTTGAATGCCTTGTCACTGCGGTACTTCATGGACAACTGCCAACTCATCACAACTGCTGGCTGTCGACAACTTCGATCGTCCAACGTTGCTACACGTAACGTTCCCAGAAGCAACCTACCAGTTCATCTGCGGGATTCTGGACTACACTTCTTGAGTTTCACTGATTACTGAAAATGCATCTGTTTGGCTGAAGACCGCGGTGCCTAATGAGTGATTTTTAGTTTTTAGCATGTTTTGTAAATGTATTTACTTACTCACCCATCACCGATGTCATCTGCACGCTTGTTCTTATCTTGAATCAACTGCATACTGGTCATTTACTTCTTCTTCTGGGCACATTTTCACTTGGTTGTTATGAGTTTGTTCTTAACCTGTTGACCAGTGCAGTCAGTCGCCTGAATAAAAGAAATCTGATCTCTAAAATGACTTATAATGTGTCAAGTGGGACGCTAAACTCTACTCTCTCTTCAAACATACACTGTAGTAATTTCTGCAAGACAACCGTCAGTAAAAACAGCGCAGACTCTACTTCGTCAGTGAACAACGCGATGCTGATACCTGGCAGCAGCATGCAAAGTGCCCACAACAGATGTGCTGGTTTCGCCTGCGTCACCGAATGCCAGCTCATCCTGCGAAGCACACACATCATACGCTGAGTAAAACGAGTGACAGGAGTATCATTAGACATATTTGTTGGGTTGGTTGGTGACAACATTTGTATAACAATTACTACTGAGTAGTGATACAATCCGACTACCGTATTTTCCCTAACAGAAGCCGGAGGTCTGATTGCCGGGTCTCCAATACAAGCGGGGTCTCTTAACAGAAGCCGGGATCAAAATGTCACAGTAAACATCACCAGGTTCGGTAAGTAGTAATTATAACCCATTAGGAAACCTAAACTCCGGGCACAAGCCCGGAGAGCAGAGCTCATTAGCAGCGGCCCTTCGCCGAAACAACACTTTTATTTCAGATTTCTAACATTAAAACGAAGAATTAGACTAGTATTATTATAAGAGAGAAGATTTACATACGATTTACGTACGATAATTCGAGAAATTAGAAAAAAAATTTACAAACGACCTTGCTGGGACTCGAACCAACAGTCTTTGCCTCCGTACCCTGACGTTTTATCCATTAAGCCACGGGCTATACGCGTTATATGCTTGCAAACTCGACTTTTTAAATAACACAGCTACTCTACCAGCTTTTAACTTTTATGAACTACAGGGTGGAGGCAACAACCACTATATGTCATGGTTGTGGGTGCCAGTCAGTTGCATTGTGCAAATTCGTAGTTTCACAACGTTTTGCAGAATAACAGCATACCATGTGTGATTACTGCTGTGCACAGTCTTGCAATAACGTCACACCATGTGTGATTACTGCTGTGCACAGTCTTGCAATAACATCATACTGCAATCTCAATCCACAAAATTGTGCATTTCTGTTGCCATGAAATGGGTTTCACTACGAACCTGCAACTGATGGACCACACCCTTAGTTTGCGGCCATTTTTCACATTAAGCTCTGCTGAGAGCTCACGAGTTGTATTGTTGAAGAACACATTCCGAAGCTAAAATGTTAACAGCTGAACGCAGGTAGAATTTGCTACCGTCAGAAACAAACACCAAATGATGTCTCATCCGTTACCTCATCCGGGATTTCTTGTTTGATGTCAGAAAGCAGCAATTCGTCAGCTGTTTGATACGCCACAAACTCCATTGTCCTTTGCTTGCCTGCATCCACACGCATGCACAACACATTGCTTCGGAAAGATATACAGCCAGATACGGAAATGGCCTATATGCACATTTGGGCATTTGGCGAGCACGTTGTCTAGACCTGTATGCGTCGCACATGCTTACCGGTAAGTGTTTGCATTTTCTTTGTGGTGTTTTACTGTACATTTTATTTTATTTCGCGACCTATAAACGATAGCAAACGACCTTAGAAAGGCAGAAAAGCATAATTTTCTACTGCAAATGCAGTCTGTTACTGTTAGTTAGTAACTAATAGTCACTGTACTCTACTTAGTGCAACAACTGATTCAATACAGCCATTCTGTATGGGTCACTAACACTGTATGCAGCTTATTCAGATATTTTTCATAATTCTATTTCTGCCTATTCAGCTTATGTATGCATTTCTGTGCATTGTTTTCCTCAAAATTTTCGACCTTCGTTAACATTGTCCCCATCAAAACTTTATTTCAAAACTGTATTTCGGTTAAAATAGTTCAGATAAATTCGCTAGGTGGTGCCATCATTCTAGTATTCAGTTTATGGACGCATTTCTGTGCGTTTTCTGTCAAAATATTCGTCATTCTTCAACACTGTCTGATTCAAAATATTTTGCTAAAATAGTTATTAATTCACTAGGTGGCGCCACCATTACATATGTTAGTTATACAGTTTTTTTGGACAAATTTCTGTGCATTTTGTTGCTATTTAAAAATGTACCCACCCACTAGAGTTGTCACAGTTAGTAGTGACTTTGGATTGCATTTCCGGTAGAAAATTAAGCCTTTTCTGCCTTTCTAACATCGCTTGCTATCATTTGTAAGTTGCGAAAATTGTACTGACCAGCACCAGACCTATTGCAAACCATTACCTACGCCGGTTATCAATGAGCTTCAGATCGGTCCTTGCGATGGTCAGATCGGTCCTAAGGACTGAAGTGATTCATCCACTTCAGTCCTTGGTCTACTTCGGTCTTTGTCACTGTGGTCCTTACTCAAGGATCGAAATGACCAAAGACAAGAAGTGGTGCAGGACCAAAGTGGATGTAATTCGCTAACCTTGACCCTAACCCTAGCTCTAACCTTACTCCTAAACATTATTATCGACTGACAGGCAGCAGGTGTGTTGGTTATGCTAATGATGCAACAGAGCGGTGTAGAGCGAAACCCCACAAGTCTCATATACAAGGACAACTAAGTCTGGTGTTGCACCGTAACCCTAACCTTCCACGAATTGTCACTGTCATTTCTGGTATGGGGCAGCTGCCCGGGAGGAGAGACAATCATCCGGAGCAGAAGGGAGGGGGGGCGAACAGATCCGGTTACTGTTTTCTTAAGAAGCCTTAGACTTGCATACCGCGACTGGCAGCTTATACAAGCACTGCGTCAATAAACTGATTTATATTTGTGCAAGGTCGTTACAGGACTTTTCATTAACTGATATCGAAATTATAAAAAATGACGTAAACAAAACACGAACAGCCAAGCAACGTTAAGTGGTTGCCAGGCTGTCAGACGGAAAATCGCATTATACTAGCTAGAAAATGCTAAAATGCCAAAAAACTACATTCGTGGATATATATAATTATATTTGGGTCATCAACGTGGATATTGAAGTCACCGGTCACCAAGATACAATTAAATTATTTCAAAGCTGTAGAGAGGTAAACACGAAGAAAATGCGTGCCATTGTTCAGCGCAAAGGTGAGATTAATCATATCCATTACAGTTATCGACTGAATGACTTTAAATCGTATATGTGTGTCATTACCGCAAAGCCGGGCGAAATTCCATTTATATGGCGGCCTCAATAACCGCCTGAATCAGGGACGTACATAGGCCTCGTAGTCTTGGGTTGGTACAATGAAAAACCTAACCGACCTCGGATATTTATTAATACCGATACGGTGATACCCATACCAACGTCGGTATTTACAATACCGAAAAATACTGAATACCGAAGATAAAATACCGAAAGTCGGTTCGGTATTTGCCTCCCACAGGCGTTTTATACTTACAAATACACGGCAAGTGGTTCATTGAAGGCGCAGTGCAAGTTTTGATGGTATAATGACGCATTGGCCATTCCACTTTAAACGATGGGCGTGCGAAACTCGCTGCCAACTTGCTTAGCAAAGTTAGCAGTGAGCATTTGTATAGCTCGACATATACTTCTATCCCAGCATGCTCTTTGTTATAACAGAGATAATTGAAAGTCGCAGTGCGCTTTACACTGGTGTTTAATTGCCTGACACGCGTGCCCAAGTCGTTCGATTTCAAAACACTAAGTATTATAATAATTAGGTAATAACCTGTGGTAATTTGTAGTCTATACTGATATTTCCATTTTGACTTATTTAGCAATTTGTAATGAGCTGTATCTGTGACCTTCGTCACACTTTGCTGGTAGCTAGCCTTGTGTGCTTGCAAATTCCTGCATTTTCAGCAACCTTACCATAATGTAGGCCTATATATAACGTATATTGCAAAAAATGGGTGAAAATAACATCGCTCTACAGTAGGACTAGACCATGCATGCGCATAGGTTACATAGGCTTACGGCTTATAACCGATTTTTTAAAATACTGAAAAATACCGAAAACAGATACTTACTTCAAATACCGACACTGGCCCATCATTATTACATTATTTTACACTCTGCCAAAGCTAGTAAATAGCTTTGACACTGCTTCGCGAAACTGAGTATTAAGTTCCTGGCAGGTCCATCGCCTGAATGTTCATATTTAAAGAGATAAAGTAGTGTGAAATACTGTTGTTCTTTAGTTCTTGGTTTAAAAAGCTGAAGGTTTGCAATTGTAAGCCAATTATCATTCTAGTCATTGCTCTCATGAAGATGTTCTATTTACTTATAATGCCGACTTTATTTTAACTGGAAGTGTACCAAATTGTATGTAAAAGTGGTGTCGTTAAAATGCTGGCAAAGAGCACTACCTGCCCCAATCAGAGCACATGGGACCGTAATCGATTAATATTTTTCAGTTCGTACAGCTCTTATTTTTCTGTGGTTTCATTCCGGTACCATGTCGTCGTTGGTGGATAATTTTATTGACCATTTTTTCTTACAGTTTTTCATATATACCGGTATGCTGGAGTCCTCTTAATACGGTTTATTTTCGTATCATAGTCTATGCTTCAAGGCAGTGTAAAGCAGTGACCATTATAGCTGTTATCGATGGCGACTTGTAAAACGCGAAAGTCTGGGCACCGCTTTTTCGCGTTTGACATTGCCGTTTTCGCAAGTTCGCGTTTTATAATTACCCTGTACTCCAACTTCCCGCACTCTAGACACAGACAATTTAGACCAGGCTCTGGATAAGTGTCAAGTCGTTTTCATTGACCATTTTAATCTTTCCTGATTATCTCGCAGACTGACACTGACACGCATGGGCCTGTGGTGATGTAAGCCTAACTAGTGAAGTGTTATGACGTGTTGTAGAGTGATGGAGAATGTGGACGATGCTGTTACTATGGATTCGGAGATAAAACTGGAGCCAGCAGATGTGCCACACATCGACAACAT
>Ga0126335_1002121_pt1 | contig 11643 bp, 10 predicted proteins | sample OlaspJWI45metaG_FD_108409 | JGI IMG/M metagenome (GOLD analysis project Ga0126335, IMG submission 108409) | Marine gutless worms symbiont microbial communities from Oahu, Hawaii - Olavius sp. 1 OAHU.JWI-45 metaG | ecosystem: Host-associated > Annelida > Digestive system > Unclassified | place...
GTTTGAGGGTGATTTTGCTCTTGCTGTCTCGGCTCATTCTAGTGAATGTGTTTTTGTGTATCAGCAACACAACATAGTTGTTGAGAAATGTATAAACTACATTTTTTGGTTTTGACGTGCTCCGTGTGGGCTCCAAGCTTGTGAGAGTGGGTCTGCTACGTTTCCTGGTCGTTTGTCGTAAAGCACAACAAACAAAGGTTTTGTAGCTTGTCTTGTGTGTATGTTCACAGTTCTATGCATGTTTTATCTTCTTGACTTGTACCAGTGCAGTTGATGCCTGGAAAGACTCGTCTCCGAAATGACTTGTTATGTGTTTAGTGAGATGTAGAACCCTGACTTACTCGTACATATTCTGTTTCAGCTGTACAGGGTCGGCCAAAAAACCGGACCATTTTTAACTGTTAACGACTTTCACTACAGATGACATACCATGGATCAAATGTACCGTTTTTACGGGTAAACAGCTGCTTTGTGAGTCAGTAATTTTAGTTGTGTTTCATTTGTTAAATATTCTTTGCAAGCTCAGTGACATCGCAAGGTCCAGTTTCTGTCCAACCATCCGACACTTGCTGCTTGTGAGCATCTGAAAAAATGGCTAAGAAAATGAAATCTCGATGGTGTCTGGTTTGCGGACAAAAAAAGTTCACCACCCTCAAATTCGGAGAATGGTCTTGTGTACACAAATGTGAGTGCAAAGAAGGGCATTTTCCACAAAGCTGCTGTATCAAAACATGTAAAATGTCAGTCATCTTCATACATCCATGAGCGCAAATAAACAAGTCTGTTATTGTGAAAATGTCCTTAAAAGGATTATTGCCAGACATTCGCCATATCATTTTCCAACAGCATATTGCTGACATCACGTCACTCGACTGTTAAATCTGTACTTTCATGATGTACAGAGTTTATCCAACAGGAAAAATGTCCACCGAATAGTTCGGATCTCAATCCTGTTATTTCTTGGTGTGGCGAGATTTGTAGCAGAAGTTGTATCGTCAAAAGAGCAGAGACGTTGATCATCTTGAGCACGTTTTGTTAAACTGTTTCGATCAGTTAAGTCAGGATGCAATAAACATGGCGATTGGCCAACTGCAAAAAAGTTTCTACGGTAGTCATGCACAGTGTAGAAATGTTGATTTTTATGTTGATTGACAGATGTTTAAGAATTTATATGCAGCGAATAAAGAAAGTTAACGTCGTCGCTTAAATAAAGTGTCATTTTTGGGGTGTGTATTGTTTCACTAAAGCTGTGCACAAAATATTTAAATTTAGTAAAATTTAAAGCACCACTTTCACTCTAGATAAAGCACTGAACAATCTGGTGTACAAAGTGTAGTTCTGTGTCGTCATATACAGGAGCTACAGACTTTCATAATTGGTCCGTTTTTGGCCAACCCTGTATATGTCATTTTGGACATTGTAAACTGGAGTGCAACATTAGCATACAGCTGTTTTGTACGTTTATGTTTAGTTTGATGTTAATATTTCTCAGTCTTTAAACTGAACATTTATTGTGTGGTGCTTTTTTATTTTTTTTCATTGACCGATGTTGCCACTTGTGAATAATTTAAACATTGCAGTATATGAATTTATGCAGCATATTTGCTTTTGCTCATGTTACGAAAGTGCTGTCATTAGGCTGCATTGAATGCATCAGATGTGGACTGATGTTTCCCTGTGGTATTGTGTGCTGTCAGTCTGTAAGTCCATGCGCCCTGCAAAATGGCTGAACAGATCAAGATACTGTTCGGGATAGGGACTCCTGGGGGGTCAAGGAACATTTTTAGATTGGGGTCCCCATTCCCTCTACGGGGAGGGGAAGTGGGAGGAAATTTTGCCCTCTGTGCTGTGAGAGGGGAAGGGGATTCAATGCGGCCACCGCCAAATTACTTTGGCCACTTGTTCATTTGTTACATGTCGTGATGTTACTGGAGGTGAATGACATTTGCTTTTTGATCGTTAAGTACAGTAGTCAAGTTTACTGTTGAGATTAAGCAGTGCAGTGTGAAGGATTGATAATGATGCCATCTAGTGAATGCTGGTGAGCAGTGCACATTTTGTTATGTTGCTGTTTGCAGGAAAAAAATGTAATCTTAATATAAGCTGTTTTGTTGTGATTTTCTAACGTTGGAATTGGTGAGCATATGTGCTGGCACTGTAATAGCATTTTGCAGTTGTTGGCTACAGAAATGGCTTGCGGCCCTACACTTGATGCTTTGACAACTGATTCTGTATATGGAGGAGAAGCTTCAACAGAATCGGTGACGAGTTGGTACAGTATAAGTCAAAAGCTTGACAGCCAACATATGATACAAAATATATTTTTAAAAACTAGACAGTGCTGAGACAAAGCAAGTACTGGTACCTCTGTGAAGGTATGAAAGACTTGCGAGTGGTAATGCCATCTAGAAATGTTAAGCTAAGACAGTCTGCAGAGAAAAACATCTGGAATCGTGTACCCCAAAATCCTGATGATTGTTGCTTATCCCATGGCCTTGTCCCAAGAAGTCATAATTCACAACCTTCTTGCAATTTCTACGTGATGAAAAAATAATAAGTCCCTTACCTGCTTCACAGAGGTAGCAATTTACAAACGAATGTGCACTGCTGACACTATGCATATAAAACTTAAATGGCTTATGAAAACATAGCATAATACTCACTCAGATAGGTCCTATTGACTACAAGCTAAAGATTGGACATTGCTGCTGCAAAAGATGAAATGATAGGCCTATCCCTGTTATCGCTGACAAGGGTCACTGTGGTAGGGACAATAAGTGCAACTACGGTCATCACTGAGCTGTGGGGCAGATAAGAGATTCTTCAAATACTTAGCCGACAATAAAAGCATCATCACAGTATGTCAGCATGGGTGAAGTGGTCGCCTGCTAGCACTACTGAATATGGGTGTCGTCATTAGTACAGTGTTAAAGAGCCAGACAACAAGCACACAACACAGTAGAGATAACATCCAGCTGCGTGTCGGCGGAGCAGAGTTGTAGTAGTCACAGTACGGACACTGGAATGAGCCACACACTTGACAGATGTGCAGCTGGAATAAGGTGAACGTGTTGTATGCACTGAGGTTCTGTTGCCCTGCAAATATATGTCATAGTCCAAAAAGTCACTTTTGCTCCACTTGTCTTTTTTCCTGGCTGTACATCATTAATTGGAGGATGCCAGCTACAAAGTAGCGGCAAGCCCGTATAACATGTTTCTTGTTATGGAATACACTTGTCTTGACTTTTGAGACATCATATGGACGATGACAAAGAAGCAGACAGAAAAATATATAGCACAATGAGATAGGCATTCTGCCGGCCCTCGTGAAAGTAATTAACATCACTTAAAACCACACACTTCTGATCAACTAAATGATATCTTTGTCCTAGTAGAATGACCAATCGAATCATTTTGCACCTCACTTGTCATAACTAGAAAAGATATAATTATTATTATGAAACTAAGAAAAACGTAGACTTAATAGGGCATTTCATACTTGCACAAAGTAATTTTATCGCTGAACATTTGAGCGGTTTATCCTATACGAGGGTCATTCAGAAAGTTTGCAGAATGACAGAAGCAGATGATGAATGTAGATAACACTTTGCCAGTATTTAGTACATCTTATTACATTAACCTTGCGTATATATTATTGGGCTACTTTTGCCCACCGTTTTGTGCGGACGTTTCCTGTTTCTGTGGTCAGCAGATGACGTCAAAATGGATAGATGTATGCGCTATAAATAAGTAGTTTTATTACACGGAATTAATGTCACAAGAATTCTTCATCTGTATGATGCTAACGTTGGGGACTCTGCCCCTGCTTATTTCACCGTTGCAAAGTGGCATGCTGAATTTCAGAGAAGAAGAATTTCTTGCGATGACATGCATGGTCATGGGTGCCAGTAAACTTCGATGAATGAAGAAACAGCGGGAAAACCTCACAAATTTTTAACGGATGATCGGCGACTGTCGGTGAATTTTATTACAGACTCTGTTGGCATATAGAATGGCATAGAAATTGTACTGATTGACTACCTAGAACACAGCAGCACTGTCGTAGGAACTTACTGTGCTAAACTCATCAGAAAAGTTCACTCTGCGCTCAAAAAGCAGAGAAATGGTAAGCTATGACATGATATTCTGTTGCACCAAGCCCACGTGCCAGCACACTTCGTCCCAATCAGTGGCTGCCATTACAAATGCCAGATTTGAACTACTCCATCACCCATTGTACTCTCAAGCTTCGGCACCAAGTGTATTGTAAATGTTACCAAATCTGAAAGAGTACTTAAATGGATTTAAAATTTTTGATGATGATGTCATATGTGCAGAAAAACGCGGTCCAGAAAAGCAGGTAGAATTATTCTTGCACAATTGAATGTACACTTTACAGAATGTCTGGACCAAGTGCATATCAGTTTCAAAGGAATATGCTAAAACATGACAAGTTTTTGTTGAAATATGTTGTTGTCTTCTGTGTCATTCTACTAACTTTTTGAACGACCCTCATAATTTAGTGTAATACATTGGGCCTGTAAGGACTATGTTAAAATGATTTCGTAAGATGTTACCTGTTTCTGCATATTCATGTATCTTGATGAGGTGATCAATGGAAGTGTTGGCAACAGGATACCATCTGTCAGCTATGAAGCTGAAGCATGTCCTTGTTTGTCCCACCTGTATGAATCGTGCAAAAACAAGTTTTCACGCGGCTGTAGATGAAATCAGATAAGTTATTACAGACATATCGCAAAAGCAACAAGTACAAGTCTACTAGATAATGTTTACTTCAGGCCTTCTATTATTCCAGCCTACCACAGCATACATTCACCAACAAAATATGCAAAAAATAGAAATCAGCAGGTTACAAGCAGCTGCCAAAGGGTGGCTAAAGCGAACTATCACTACCAGAGTGGCATGTGCATTAGGTTAGACATTTTAAGCTAGCCTTAACGAGCCGTTTTGATTGGCTGTCTTGACCGGCTACAGAGACGGCCGGTCTATATGGCCCAGTCAGATGGGTGGTGTGACCTGTGAACCGGGCTTAATGCTTACGTGCGAGAAGAACGTGATGAGCTGTTGCATGTAGAAGCGAATTCGCTGCAGCCCGGTGTAGTTGGCTCGGTACATCCACTCTACTGTGTCTCGACTGATGACGTATCCAGTTGGAATGTCGACAATCACATTAGCCATTCCGCTCTCAGGAGCAATGTCTGGTCGTGTCCACCTGTTTCAGCGTCAAAGCAAAACTATCAAAGCAGTTGCTACTGGGTGGAGTGGATCTAGTTTTACAATATGTCAAAAAATTTTGCTGCAAACCTGAAAGGTCTTTAAAACGTAATAAACTTTGCAAAGTTACCTACTGTGGCCGCTGGGAATTTTCTACTATGATGAAAGGTGGATCTGCCCCCTAAATCCCAGCACAGAATGGTGATGCAAGAACTTCTTGATCACCACTCTGTGCCTGAATTTAAAGATCCACCTTTCGCACAAGAACAACTCTGAATTCACAAACAACAAGTGCAAACAATTTTGACAAAACTGTTTATTCCAGAAAGTGCTGTGCCAAAATTATACCGAAAGCAAATGGTCATTTCAAAGTGACTGTAGTTTCGACCCCAAAATCGCTGCTGTTCAATGTCGAGGTCAAACGAGCGGTAGGTCGGTCCAACATTCTGAACTTGGTATGGCTTCTCATAATGGACATAGTGATCCAGCTACAGAACAGACAGAACTCTTCAGTTAAACCAGAACAACTTACAACAGATGAACTGGTATACAGAAAGGCAAAAATATAAATAACTCTATGAAAAGAGCAATCATATAGTGCACATTTAGCAACTTTAGCAGTTTTGTAGATGCTCTAAAGATGTACCCAAGGTAGCTTGCTAGGTTAAGGCATTCAAAAATTAGAGCCTAAGCACTAAATTGGGAAGATACGAAAATAGCTCTCCATGTCAAAGGTCAAAGTCAAATGTCAAAAGCTCTCAAATGCTTTTAGTGTTCACCATGAGTGATCTCTGTCAAGTTTACCAATTTCTGACCAGTAGCCTAGTCTTTGAGAATTTGCATGGACAAACAAAATACCAATGCAGGTAATTACAACTGTCACTGAGCTTTGCAGAATTCAGTCAAACTCGGAATTATCTTTGGAGTAGAATCGATGTATGGTAACTGAGCACATGTGGCACAGTCTGACAGAAACAAGTTACAAATTACAAATCATTTTACTTACTGCAACATGTGCGTAGCCAGTGCCTGATGCCCTAGTCCTCACTTCACCAAAAGTTGGAGTAATCTGTAATTCACATCAGTGTTACAAAACTTCTGTCAAGTATCGGTATGATTTACAGTATTATGTTACTTTTTCAAATACTGGCAGGTATATGATTATTTCAGGCCTACAGCAAGTCTATGCTACAAATACACACGACACCTAAATACTATGCACATGTTGTTTTTACTAAATAAGCTGCACTTACGCTGAACTGCTAATGGAAATTTAACATCAACATTGAACTTTTTTAAAAATTGCCAGGTCAAGGTTACTGAAGACTAGTCTACAGTAAATATTATTATAACCTAGGCTAGCCAGTTAGAGCCGTAATGTCTGGCCGAAACGTTCATTGCAGCATAGGTATGACCGTATGCGTATGTGCGTTTGATTTTTCAGAGCTATCTTTGATTAAATTGTTGTAAGCAACATACAGACAACATACAGAAAACGTATAGAGTTGGGCAAAGTTAGACTTGTCGAGCTTCACGGTCTGTTTCCACGATGAATTGGACGTACACTCAAACTGAAGTTGCAGATTGTAGAAGGCGCGATTAGTCTGTCGGTATGAAAACTCGGTCAGTGCCTCCAGTGCCAGCAGAGTATCCTGCACCATGTCAAAAACTGTCTTTGGGGTAGCTAACAGTTCATAGTTTATACCAGTAGTACATCAGTGTGGATGGATGTGCGGTCATAGTAGTACAGGCTATTAATTTGCGTGTCCGTCCGTGCGTCCATCCGTCTGTCATTACTTTGCTCACGTCCAGTCAGGCTCCTGTCGCCGTTATGGCGCAGCAATGTGGCGCCACAAAGCGTATGGCATTACAAATGCAATACCAGCCTATGCAGAAGCTGTCCTTTGTGGCAGCTTTAAAATGATTATGCCTGAACAACAAGTTACATACACCAGTCACATGCACTATAAAGAAACCAGCAGGCATTATTATTCCTTATACCGAAGTGGACGACCATCCCATCAGACGATTACGTTGTGATGTAATAAACTTCATGATGGGAACCGAGTCTCTCATGTGGTTATGTGCCAGATAGCAGAGCAACGCGTACGACGTCGCCATCACGGCGTTGCCGACGTTGGGATGAAACTGTCTCTCATAGAGAAACTCAACATTGTTGATACGTTGTGACGGATTGTCAGGAATGTCGTGTGCCGCCCAGTAGAGATATTGTGCTGTACAACAGACACAGACAACAGCACACAGATCAGTTCATCTAAAGAAAACAATCAGCAAGATATAATAATAATAATAATAGTTTCAAAGGTGGGGGCACGTGTCCCTGTGCCTCCTCCCAATAAAATTATTGGACCCCGAGCTAATCGGCTGACCAGTGACCAGTTTTAATTTGCATTAATGGGAGATGCCCTCATTTTAAGGATAACTTCACAACTAGCAGGACAAAATGTACTTTTTCCATGCAGAAATTTGGGATAGCTGAATTTGCAGGACTGGACAATCGACAATGGCAGACTGGACAATGACATTTCGGAAAACGATGGACTGGAAAGTGGAAATTGGCAGACTGACCACAGAAGATTTTGTGAAAAATGGGTGCTAACTGCACATTGTGCAGAGCTGTCATCCACATGGTGATATGCGCGTTTTCTCGGAAATCATTCCTGCATTCAAACTGGTTACATTACTGACATTTTATGTTAAAGCTGAACATTAATATGTGTTGTGTTTATTTTATGTTTTCTTCTAAAAAATTCGATTTTCTTAATACACTGTAAAAATGACAAGTAAACTTTGCACTTGTGCTGAATATTAGTACACATTTACAGTGTGTGGTGTTTTTGCTCATAATTATCCTACCTTTGTAAAACTTACCTGAATAATATGTATTTACCTCATGGTCTACAGTGGATGATACGAGTTAAACCAGAAGACTAACAACAGATGAACTGGAAGACAGAAAGAGAAAAATATAAATAACGCTATGAAAAGAGCAGTCATATAGTGGTGGTTGGTTGAGCAACTTTAGCAGTTTTGTAGATGCTCTAAAGGTGTACCCAAGGTAGCTTGCTAGGTTAAGGCAGTGGATTAAAATTATTACTCGTTACACTTGTAGGCCTATAATCCACTGTAGACCACATTATAACTTACACATATTTCGTTTCGCATATATCACCAGTCATTCATTTCATCATCTACATTCCAGTCCATCATTTTCCAGTCTGTTATCATCCAGTCCTGCAATGTCCATCCCTGTGACTTCGACGTCATTTTCCAGTCCTGCATTGTCCACCCCCGTTTTTTGGTTGTCCATCATTTTCCATTCCTGCAAATTCCAGTCATCCAGAAACTCAAAAAAATTCAGTGGCGACTTTGCCCTCCTAGTCCCAATATTTATACGAAGTCTATGCCGATGCATTAACATGGACAAACGTATTCTGATGAAAGTATGCAATTAATATTCTCTGGGAAACAACTATTTAGATATTCATTTAAAAAACCAGTGTGTCCTGTACCGGTAGTATCCTGCATACACTTTCAGATTTGAAGATAAATTTAAAGGAACAGATAGAGACAAGCTTACAGGTTGTGTGTTCACTTCCCATCAGTCGAAGTCGATTGTACGCTGTGTCACTCTGCTTGTGATGTGCCACTTGCAGTGCGTATGTAAGAATTGCCATCTGGAATGGGTCAGTGACATACATGATCTTGCTAGCAAGGTAGTTGGCTGCACGGTCTGCTGCCGCATCAGCTCTCTGCTTTGCATCCTGCAGTAGATTTCAAGGCATGTGTTCAAACCGACAGTTAAACAATGAGCATTAAAAGTCGACAAAGTTAAATATATAGGATTTAGGCACTGTCACTTCTGAATCAGCTAAGTGTCTGAAAAAGTTATAAGTGTACTTCGGCCTTTTACGTACAATGACATCGATATAACAGCAGCTGTATAAAAACTGAAAAGCCCAAAATAATCCAAAACATGTCATTATTGCTTCATACAGCTAATGAACATAAACTTTTGAAGCTGTTTCTCAAACCGAAGTTCAAGCAGTGAATGAATTCAAACATACGCCAGTGAGACGTGACGCCAGAGACAATGATATGACGACGTGGGCAGTGATTGGGATGTGCCACTTGTGATTCACACCATCTGGATCCATTGTGTCTGGCTGTTTGAACGACAACGTATTGTTATTCGATACAATACATTTATATACTTTACAACAAACAAAAATTTTCCTCACTCCTCTTCCTCTGTAGGGAGATCCACACCACCATCTAATACAATGTGCCTAGAGTACAAGGGTGATCCCCAAGAGTCTCCATCCCAAACAGGTGCAGGCAAACACACCACACTACTGGATCATCGTTTGCACTAAAATGCATTATGCATGTTAATCTTTGCAAAAAGCTGTCAGATGAGGTCATCATGGAGCAATGCAATGGTCCTCACCATAGATCAAGAATGCAAATTTTACAAATTTTAACAATGGGTGAAAAAATCATAAAAATTTGTGATTTCCCAATTTGACAGTGTTGAGTGTAACTTGTCTTTATATCTGCATGATGCATTCATTCATTGAAAAATCACTGCAAACTGTATTGTGGGTGGGTGTTAGCATGGAACACAATCATCAAATTGTTATTGTTACTACTGCAAGCAGTTATAAACAAGCCAATTGAGAATTAGTAGCCCGAACCAATATTCTACTGAAAGGCCACTCCCACTTAACAAATTTTTACGAATTTTTTAATTCCATAAAATTCGCGAATTTTTACGATTTTTTAGTACAGGTTACGAAGTCTTGATCTATGGTTCTCACTGACTAGGCACTAACGAACACGATGAAGCATAAAATGCAATTCACAGGAAACAAAATAAAACGTAAAGTCAAAAGTATTCACCAAAAAACTTCGGTCGTAGTAGTGCTCTGACGTTTCGACGAATGCACCTTCTTCATTCTGCTGCTCAGTCAACCAGAGAGCCATTTCGTTGAGGATGCTGACTGGAATGTACAGTATCTCCATCCACTGACTCACCAACGCAGCATGGTAGGTCTTCAGAGCGAGAGACGTCAGCCTGCCAGAATTAACAGTGCATTAATGGATCAGCTATTGTGTTAGTTTTTGATTATTATAATTAATTCCATTAGGAAATGCATATAAACATGGCAAACAAACAAAATAAAATTTACAAAAAATAACAGAAACTTTTTAAAAATTATTGTCAAACCGAATCAGACATAAAAGTCTATGCAAGAAGTATGCTTCGGATACAGACAGTCAGCATCAGTTTACCTAATGCATAGCAATTATAATATTAATCACTTAAAATATAAGCAGTGGGGTTATCATAAATTATTAGGCAGTGAAAGCCTTTCATTTTATTTTAGATATTACTTGTAGCTTCACAGCTAAATTAAACCGTTAAATTTAACATGCCACAGATTAAAGATCTGTTTCCACCTATGCTACGCTGCACATTGCTTTTCACTTAGCTGAATGTGTTGTAGACATGGTGACTGGTGAAACATATGTTACATGTAAACGTACCTGACACATGGCCGAAGTGCTCGACGAAACATTTTCACCGAACCGTTGTCTTGCAAATATGCGTATAACCTCATCATAACTGTTCACACAAAATTAACTGTGACATGTATTTGCCTTTTTCATTAAAATACACCAAAGAACCAATGATGGTTCTATGGAGTACAGTTCTATGGAGTACCAGCCATTCTGTCCATCCATCCAGCTGGGCATTCACCACGAAGGTAGACAATACAATGAAATAAAAGACAAAAAATAAACAGAAAAAATACACAAAAATACCGAAAAATAATACAGGCCTGTTCCATATCTCGCCCGCCACATGCTATCCTGCTGCCCAGTCAAAGAATGCATGCTGACACGCTGCCTGCCTACCTGCACCACAGTGTATCACGCCTCCAGCGGCGAGGCCAACCTGTAGCTAATGCTGCCCAAGGCTATAGGTTAGGGCTGCTCAGTACGCCTTGCCGGCCGGTGCAGCAAGAAACGAATAATGCCAATTTTCTGGCCCCTACCATAATCCCCAATTTTTTGCATCTTAAGCCACCCTCCGGGACACCCAGGAGCTACCCTAAGAATTTGGAGATAATCACCCTTCAGCCTGTAAAAATCGTCCCCGAAATGACCTATAAAGTGTCGAGTGGGACGTTAAACCTCTGCTCACTCACTCACTCACGCCATAAATGACTGAGTTAATAAAAACCGAATTTACAATAGCATAAAAAGGCCACAATAATTCCATGAAATAAAATCGGTACACAGCAAGGACAAACATACTTGTCTGCATGTACTCCAGCGTGCTAGCAAGCTTGTCATCATCAAGCAGATTGATAGTCTGCA